>Ga0247841_10002772_pt1 | contig 34000 bp, 40 predicted proteins | sample LaCruzMarch2015__2_FD_192410 | JGI IMG/M metagenome (GOLD analysis project Ga0247841, IMG submission 192410) | Freshwater microbial communities from meromictic Lake La Cruz, Castile-La Mancha, Spain - LaCruzMarch2015_18m | ecosystem: Environmental > Aquatic > Freshwater > Lake | place: Spain...
TGTTGCCGCAACAAGGAAGTTGATGTAATCCATTTCAGAGATCTGTGTTATTTTGACCACAAAATATATTCTTGTCTTTATATATAAAGATCTTTCTATTTAATTCTCTGCTTGCGTAACTCCTATAATATGGCAAAATCCGGGGTTTAACCGCCATAACCGAAATTTTTCAGATCTGTTGAATGGGGGATGACTGGTTATTTGATATCACACCAGCACCCGCTATACGCATATTGGCGGATGGCAAACGCTCATCGGCATGAGAGGGGTGGAGATGTTGTAGAGCGAGGCTTTGCCTCGTGTGCCGGGAGAGGGGATATTCGGGGTATCTCAACAAAACCATCAAATGAAAAGGGTTTTTACCTCCAATCGTGTTTTACATTAATTATGAAAGTGATTTCCTTCATCTTGAAAATCTCGCTGGTACTGGGGGTTCTGGTTCTGTTCTCCGGATGCACCCAGACAGGTACAACGAAGGAAAATCCATCCCAGATAACGGTTTCTACAACGGTTACGGATTCCGGCGGGATTCCTCAGATCACTCATACAACGGTCTCTGCAAAGAATACGGATTCCAGCGGGATATCACAGGATACCCTGACAATTTCCCCAAAAGGTCAGGTGCTGGCACAGTTTATCGACAGTATGGATGTGGAAAAGCACTGGCTTTCCGGAACCACAGGGATCAACTGGGAGACCGGGGATCCAGATCCAAACAGACCCGCTTATTCGACAACGGTTACGCATTGCAGTAACTTTGTCGCTGCAGCCTCGCTGCGTCTCGGTGTCTACCTCCTGCGACCCCCGGAACATGACCAGGACAACCTGGTGAATGCCCAGAACGACTGGCTGAACAGTAAAATGGGAAAGGATGCAGGTTGGACAAAACTCCCCGATGCCATTTCTGCACAGTACTATGCAAACCAGGGAGATTTCGTGGTTTCATCCACCAAAGGTACTGACCCGAACTCAAATACATACGCGACCATGTTCGGGCACACCGCAGTCGTCCGCCCGTCCAGCAAATCCCACGCGGCGATCCTGGTGAGCGGTCCCCAGGTTGCTGAAGCGGGATGGATCAATTCTCCCAATGTTTCTGTGAAAGCCGGTTATGCCAGCATCCCCGGGGCATGGGTCGGCAATGGGAAAGGTGCCGTGGAGTTCTTCATGCACCCGATACCGGATAAAGTGCTGGAGGCATCTTATTCAAATACTCGGTGAAGACCTGAAAGGATTATCTGCGGGATATCTTTTCACAGTGCCCTGAGAGTGTACCAGACAATATGCTTAATATCGGTGAGACTATAGTCTATAGTGTATGACTGCACAACCGGCACTGGTATCTTCCCCACATAAAAACAGATCCAGATCCCGCACCCCCCAAAAAAAGGAAGTAAAAGACCGGGTTGCTGCGGTTCCCTCACGTCTACCACGAACCACCATCCAGATCGTTCCACTAACAAAACAGACCCTCGATCAGATCAAGGAGATGGAGAACCTGGAGACCTATGACGACGTGATCAATTTCCTGTTCAGGGAGCGAAGGAAGAATTTGCCCTCCACTGCCGGGCTCTTTCCCAGCGGGGGTTCATTTGAACGAGAGGAGGATGACTCTCATCGCGTACCTTCTTGATTCCTGGGCATGGATTGATTACTGGAATTCTCCCGAATCCCGGGCAAAAGAGATCATCGAATCCGCACATGATCTGGTCGTCTCTACCATTACGGTTGCTGAAGTCTCGCAACGATATGCACCGCAGGGGGCAGCCATGGTTGAGGCTCGTATTGACGAGATGCTCAAACGGTGCACACTGATACCGGTTGATCGAAAGATCGCAACGATGGCTGGGATGCTGCGCCACCGTGAGATCTTTGGAGGTATTGCAGATGGGATTATCCTTGCCACAGCAAGGATTGGCGCACATTTGGTTGTTACCGGTGATCGGCATTTCAAAGACCTACCGGATGTTATTTTTCTCGAATGATGACTGCCCTTTTTATGACATAACCAAAAAAGCAGCCAGAGAAGGAAATTTAATGATCTCAAAAAAAAGTTGTATCCCCCATGAGTCTTCCATCAGACCGGAATGTGTACAAAAAATAAAACAGGCTCGTGCCGACATCGGGGATGGAAATGGAAAAACGTATGCTTCCATCGATGATTTTAGCATGAAAGTCGGCAAGCCGACTTTCATCTTGTTTTGCCTGAACCAGCCGGGTTCATCCGGTTTTTTTTAAGGGGATCGAAGCTTAAGTTATCGGGTGCCTACAGCACCATTCGCTGCGGGCACTCCGGGTTTGTGCCATCCTGTGTAGCGACAATGAGGGTCTTCTCCTCGTAATAGAGCCCGAGACCCTCGCGAGCGCCTGCCCTCGCCCGCTCCGGGGTGTTGTTGATCTCGCTTAAGTGGGCGAGGATGATCTGCGGGACATCGGCACCCGGCGAACGGAGATTTCATCTTTCACTTCGCCCTTTTGCATACGTGGCGAGATTGGACACCTGTTTGTAAGCAGCGACGATGCCACCCGTCAGGAGATTGATCATCACCAGATCCCCACAATAGAATTCAAGACCTGTTAAACTCGCGGATCAGGAGGGGTCTGCCATCGCTGCGAGCCACGCGGGGATGTACAGGATCTCCCTGCCATCTCTCGTGATCTGTTCCATCAGATCTTTTGTGATGATGATACCTGTCCTGACATCATACTCTTCCATAAAAAACAGGAGGTTTTTGGAATCTGACTGGCTTATCTGGTTCTGGTATTTTACTTCCACGGGAACCAGGCTCCCTTCATGTTCCTTGATTACATCCACCTCGTGTTTATACCGGTCGCGCCAGAAATATCTGCCGGCAAAAAGGCTCTCGACATACTGACCAAGAACCTGGCTCGTGAGCTGCTGCCTGCCATATCCAAGGACGGCGCACGCGATTGCAGGACTTGTGATATACAGATTTTTATTCCTTCGTACCCGTTTTGCCGGGCTTGCGCTGTAGGATTCCGCAACATTCACAAGGAACGCTGACCGCAGGTACCAGAGATAATTCGCGATAGTCCCGGCATGAACGCCGAAGTGCCGGGAAATGTTCTGGACATCAAAGAGCTGGGACGATGTCCCGCAGGCATACCGGAACAGCTCGTACAGGAGATCCGGTCGGCGTATCTCAAAAATTGCCGGGATATCCCGGTAAATGATCTTTTTGACAACGAGATCATGGATATACCGCCGGATCACGCTCTCGTCTTCTTCCAGCACGAGTTCCGGGAATGCACCCTTGTAGAGAAATTCGATAAACTCCTGCTCGAAGTATTCCTTGCGGGTGATGCACTGCCGTAAGAGCTGTTCCATTGAAGAGTAATCGTGCATCTCTGCCGGCTCTCTTTTTATGTCTGCACCTTTGAGCCGCAGGTATTCCCGGAATGAGAGGGGGTGGAGTTGAAACGCGACCAGTCGTCCGGCAAGCGACGCTTTTGCCCGCGAAATCTCCAGAGATTCCGAACCTGAGACTACGAATTTGAGTCCGGTCTGGTCATAGTACCGCTTGACCGTGCCCTCCCAGTCTTCTACGTACTGGATCTCGTCAAGGAAGAGACTGGTCGCATGAAGGGTTGTGATCGCATAATCGAGTACAAAGACCAGCACCTCCTTCTTCTGCGTCTCTTCTTCATCAAAAGAGAAGAAGACGGGGGTGCCCTCCTGCCCGACCATCAACTGGCGCATGAGCGTGGTCTTTCCTGTCCGGCGCAGTCCGACAATTGCGATTGCCTGTTTCTTTATCATCCACAATTCAATCTCGCTGAAGAGATCCCGGTATGTGGTTGGTACAGCAACAGTGGCGCCCCGGATCTGCGGGTTGTATTCGTGAATGAGCCGGATCAGGTAATCTTTGTCCACAATATACTATGGTTAACTCCGGTAGTTAATACGGTTATGGTATGATTAAGTCCGGAATATGACGTTGTTATCAGGGATACCGGTGTCCGTTCTCCTCCGGCACCCCACAACTCACAACACCATCCGCTGCGGGCATTCGTGGCTTGTCCCGTCCTGTGTAGCGACAATGAGGTTCTTTTCCCCATAATACAGTCCTAGACCTTCGCGTGCGCTCACCCTCGCCCGCTCCGGGGTGTTGTTGATCTCGCTTAAGTGGGCGAGGATGATCTGCGGAACATCCGCTCCCAGCGCACGGAGGGCGTCAGACGCTGCAACGTTCGAGAGGTGCCCCCGGCTGGAACGGATCCGCCGCTTGAGTGACTCCGGGTATGGACCGTTCGCGAGCATCTCCGGGCAGTGGTTGCTCTCAAGCACGAGCCCGTCGCAACGCCGGAGCAGGGCGAGCATGTGCGGAGTGAGGACACCGGTATCGGTACAGTACCCGAACCGTGCCCCGTTCTCTCGGACTACAAACCCGCAGGGTTCTTGTGCATCATGGGAGATGGAAAAGGGCTCGATCTCAAAATCTCCGACTGAAAAATGCTCGTGGTGCCGGCAGGAACGGGTATCAATCGGTTTATCTGATGTGCGCCGGTAATTCAGGAAGTCAGAAAGTGTCCCTTCCGTCGCATAGACCGGGATACCCAGCTTTCGTGCGAGGACATCCAGACCCCTGATATGATCCCCATGTTCATGGGTGACAATTACCGCTTCGATCATCTCCGGCAGGCATCCGGTGCGGGAAAGGCGTTTCAGTAACTCTTTTGTGCTCAACCCGGCATCGACAAGAATCGCACCGCTCTCCCCCTCGATCACCGTGCAGTTCCCTTTGCTCCCACTCGCAAGAATCGTGCAGCGCATTTGTAGTATCAGGTACGATCCGATTGTATTAACCCGCTCTGATTCTGCCTGTCATCCTCAACCTTGATGCTCCATTGCCCCTGTAATTGTAGTATAGGAAATGCGTCAGGTTCCCCATGAAACGAATCATCAGCATGTTAACCGTAACTGCCCTTGTGCTCATCGCCGTCATCCTCGTGGCAGGCTGCACGTCCGGCCCGGCAACAACACCGGTATCGAAGGGTGATGCCATCTCTCTTCTGGCGGAGCAAGAGTTCCAGAACAACAACCTCCATGCCGCTGCCCGGCTGTTCACCCTCGCGCAGGAGAACTATACCGCTGCCGGGAATACCGCCGCAGCCCTGAATGCCCGGGACAGGGCCTCGATCGCACGGATGATGGTTCTCGAATACCCCTATAACCGCTCGCAGATCGAGGAGATAATTAATGCACGGTTCCCCGATATACCAGCCGACCGGAAGGCTTCCTTGCTCCCCTGTGACCAGAGCCCGTGCATAGAGAGAGACGGGGAAAAATCCGTGAATCAGCAGGTTAAGTGAGTCAGTGGCGTTCTGCGTAAAGACAAAATGCCCGGGGGGACCGGTATGGAAAAAAGCTGCAAGGGCTTCACGTGCAGCAGAAAGATAATCCACGGATCCATTTCACGTAGTACTTCCGGGTTCGTGCAGCGGTTGTCGCAGGCATTCAGCAACTTCCCGAAGCACATCAGTCGGCTTTGGCCACGTCGTCGCAGCGTTGTTGAGGTAGATGAGTGGGGGTTGTACATCCTGCGGTTCGGGATTCATTGGTATGCCTTCTTTTTATTCTTCGTTATTGATTTTACCCAAAGGTAAGAATTTTGTCCGATTCTTCAACAGTTGTCAGGAGATCATCAATCGTATGTAGGGGACAGATTGTGGTTTCTTATTTGTGGCGTCATATTTTTTAATTCTGATTTACTGAAAGAAACCAAAACTGTTTCAACCCTACCGGAACCTTTCATCACTCCGGAATGACCCCGCCCCATGGGCAGTTGTCTCAAGCCAGCCGCACGATGCATACGGGAATGCATCAAACTCCGGCACGTAAGGTTTGATATCAAGCAGCGGGGTGCCATCAAGGATATCGACGTCTTCAATAATCAGCGTCCTACCCTGTACTCCAATCAGGCGGACTACAGACAACCCGATTGGGTTCGGGCGGCAAGGGGCACGGGTAGCAAAGATGCCATGGGGATTAGTGTCCAGAAACGGGGTCACAGTCATCTGGCAGGAAGTGCATTTATGGAAATCATAGATCAGGATAATATGTGAAAAACCGTCAAGATCACAGAGCCCCTCTGAATACTCTTTTGCTATTTCAATCGTTCCACGGACACCCCGTGCGCCGGAAGGTTGGATGGGCATACCGGAAACGTCTGGAAATGGTGACCGTATGGTGCCGATTGGGGTAAAGCCGATTTGTTCTGATGGGCACATGATTTCTTTCATTCCATCCACTGTATTTGTTCTCCCATCTCAAAACAGTTGCAGGTTACTTATCCATCAATCCAGTTTTTTTAAACAAGAACAGTTCTGATAATTGAATATCCCGGTAATCAAGATAAAACCGGGAATGTTAGACGGATATTATCCTTATGGATGCATCCGGTTCCAAATCTAACCTCAGATAACCTGACCCTTATCCTGTTTCCCGATTTTTTCTGGATAACTGGAAAGGCTCAAGACATAGGTTGCCGTTTCATTTGGAAGATTAAGGCTCAAGATATAGGTACCTCCAAATGATCATTTATGGTTCAAAACATAGGTTACCCTTTAGAATACGTTTTAAGAGAAAATGAGTCGGTCCAAATCATGCACTTCTTCATCAATCTCATAATCGAATCGTTTTATCTTTCGGACAACCATCTCATCATCTTTGTAAGATATGAAGAGTGATTGTTCTCTGGTATCGATGATCGTCCAACTGCATTCCCCGATATACTCTCCACCAGTGGGAAAACGCTCATTGAGTACGCTGATATCCCCTTTCCTATCAACCATTCGGATAAAATTGATCTTGCCAGCAACCAGTGGTATATCATTCACATTTATCTCGAAATCGGGTCGCAACGTTCGTTTAGGAGTGATTGATTTTAGATCTTTCTCTCGTAATTTTCTCTCATTAAATTTATTCTGCCTGGCGTAGAATATCTCAGATTTGATCCGAATATCCGTTAGGTTGGTGAACGTTTCCTGTTTCCAAAACAACCGGTCAAATTCCTTGTTAAATTCCTCTATCGTGCCATTCATCCAAGGCTTGCCAGGTGCGATGAATATGACCTCGGTACCAACATACAAGCACAATCTGACAAATCGGCTGATCGACTTTGGACGTATATATTCCCCGACAAAAGACATGCCGTTATTTACTTGTACATATCTGGGTATAGGATGAGATTTCCAATAATCCAATAGGAAATTCATTACGTTATTCATACTCTTTTCGATGTATTGATTCCCAGCAACTTGACACCCGACTACATCTTTGAGGTGGATTGAATTGATAGATCCGAATCCTTTGATGCATCTCGGACCGAAATAGTCAATCTGATGCATCTCGTCGATGCAGTTAGGCTGTAACATTGTGTATCAACCTTTGGATTTGACTCGCTTGTATCGCTCTTTCGTGTTTACACGCAATTTGTTGCGCTTGACGATATGGGGTCTTTTCGGGAGACCTTTGTACTAGTTCTTCGATCCAGGTTTGTAACGGTTTATCCATTTGTTGAACCACTTTTTTGACCTTTTGAGAGCCAGATAAATATCAACTGGGTGATCCGCTTCAATGAACCGCTGGATAGCGTGTATTCTTTCCTGTTTTCAGATTTTTTCTGGATGACCAATAGAAGTGTTCCAGTACAGGAACCGGTAACACGCATACAAAGATGTACCGGGTCATACAGGAATGCCATGATCCCCGGCATCAATGTAAAGATACGTACCAACTATAGATGATGCCGGGGTATCAAGGCAGAATATTCCCGATGTTATACGAAGCGTTACTTCGTAATCCATCCTATGCAGTTTTGTCCGCTTGGAGCATGTCTTCAAGGGACAGTACTCATATTGGTGGCACTTATTATAATATTTTTCTTTAACATTAACAAAAAATCAAATAGAATAGTTTATCATAAATCACATAAATCTATTATAGAAAGGAGTAATCATCAATGCAAAAACTTTGGAATGACAAGTACTCCATATACATTAGTATTGCCTGTCTTCTGCTGTTCGCAGGTTTTGTTGCCGGCTGCACAACAACAACTTCACAGCCCACCACAACACCGGTGGCAACGGGGATTGCCGTACAACCCACATCCCCATCCCCTTCACCGACAGTTGTTAAAACACAGGTACCGGCTACTGCCGCCCCGGTTTCACCGACCGCAGCCTCGGTAACCGCAACACCTGCCCCAACGTTCACACCCTCAGATAAGACGCTGGTCGTGTTTACTGCAGCCTCGCTCACTGGGGTATCGAAGGATCTGGGAAAGGCATTTTCCGCGATGTATCCCGGTCATACTGTCGTCTTCAACCTTGACGGCACCCAGGCTCTCAAGACGCAGGTGGAGAACGGCGCATATGCTGACGTATTCATCTCTGCAAGCAATTCTTACACCAACACGTTGAAAGGTGAGGGATATTTCATCGACAGTACCGTAAAACCGCTGACCACCAATTATGTGACCGTGATCCTACCGGTATCAAACCCCGGTAACATAAAGTCACTTGCTGATCTTGCAAAACCCGGAACTAAGATCGCTATGGCGGCATACAGCGTCCCTGTTGGAACAGCTTCTTATACCGCGCTTGGCAATCTCGCGAAATCGACCTACAGCCAGGAATGGAACAGATCTGTGTTCAGTAATGTCGTGACCTACGAAACTTCAGAACCCGGTGTCGCGACTAAGGTCTCGCTTGGCGAAGTAGATGCCGGGCTTGTCTATGAATCCACGTACACCGCAGCGCCCGTTGGTACGCTGACAGCCATAACCATCCCGAAAACGGATAACTACCTCCAGACATACACGATCGGTGTCATGAAACAAACCAAGAGCAGTGGCGTATCTCAGGAGTTCGAGGATTTCATGCTCTCAAGCATCGGTCAACAGACCCTTAAAGATTACGGATTCAGACCGGTATCCTGACACTTTTTTTTAGCAATGAATATCAACAGTACATGAACTGGATAATTGTTCCCCGCCATGACCGTTTCTTTCCTTGGGCCGGACAGATACAGGCGCACTCTCACCATGATCGGTGCAGCCGTACTGGTCGCATCAGTCACCCTCTACCTTGCGCTTCCGGTCGCCGCCCTGTTTTTCCGGACAACTCCCGAACTGTTCATCTCATCTCTCTGTGATCCCGCAGTCACCAGTGCCCTGTGGCTGAGCCTGACCACCTCGGTTATCTCGCTCGGCATCGTCATCCTCGTAGGCACCCCGTTTGCATACGTTCACTGCCGGAACAGATACCCGGGGAAGATGATCGTGGACACCCTCATCGATCTCCCGTTGGTGCTCCCTCCGGCAGTTGCCGGCATGGCTCTCTTAGTCCTGTACGGGAGGGTCGGCCTTGTCGGGAAATACCTGAACATGTTTGGGATCACGCTGGCATTCACAACCGTTGCCGTCATCATGGCACAGATCTTCGTTGCATCGCCTTTCTACCTGCGGCAGGCAAAATCCCTCTTTGAACAGCTTGACCCTTCGTACGAGCAGACTGCACAGACACTCGGGGCGTCACCATTCAGGGTCTTTCTCACCATCACCCTTCCTCTCACCGCCAGCGGACTGGTATCAGGTGCGGTTATGACGTTCGGGCGGGCGCTCGGTGAGTTCGGGGCAACCATCATGTTCGCCGGTAACCTTCCGGGAGTGACCCAGACCATGCCGCTTGCAGTCTATGTCGGACTGCAAGGCAACTTCAATGTTGGTCTCACGGTATCCATCCTTCTCGTGATCATCTCGTTTACCATTATGATTGCCGTCAGGTTCCTTGCCTCACGGGAGGTGCGGCATGCTTGAAGCAGCACTCCATAAACAGCTCCGGGACTTCTCGCTCGATCTGAATATTCAGGCAAATCCGGGCGAGATTCTGGTACTGATGGGAGAGAACGGAGCAGGAAAGTCGACAGTACTCAACATACTTTCCGGCTTATTGATGCCTGATGCGGGATCAATACGGCTGAATGGCAGAGTTCTCTATCAATCCGCTGCAGGCATCTGTGTACCGGTTGAGTCCCGTTGTATCGGTTATGTCCTCCAGAACTCTGCGGTGTTTCCCCATATTTCCGTATCGGAGAATGTTGCCTATGGCATGAAGGCACACCACATGCATAAAGACCAAATCGCAGAACAGGTCGATCACTTGATGGGGCTTGTGGACATCCGGAACCTTGCAGACGTGAAGGCAGGAAAATTGTCCGGGGGACAGAAGCAGAGGGTTGCCATTGCACGGGCTCTCGCCATCGAACCTGATCTCCTGATGCTTGATGAACCCTTCACTGCACTCGATACAGAAAGCAGGCAATCCGTGCAAGAGGCTGTCCGCACGTGCGTTTCCAATCTTCAAATACCATGTCTCGTGGTAACGCACCGTGTTGCCGATGCCCACGAGATGGGTGACCGGGTGTGCCTGCTCAACCGGGGTGTCAACCGCTGGGAGGGTCAACCTTCGGACATACCTTCTTTTGGGATAAAGTTACCAACGTGAGAGCGGACCAGCGATTCTGCGAAAAGGGTGGGGAAAGACAAAGAACGTCGTGATGCATATCATTCAACGGTACGGCATTCACATGACAGATGCACGGGGCAACTCTGCAATTCCCAAAAAATATAGGATATCCCTTTCATCATCTCATCCCTTTGAGGAAATATCTAAATATATAAAATAATAATTAGACGTGGTGAAAACCATGAAGATCAGTGCACGCAACCAGATCCCAGGAACCGTTAAGATGATCAAGAAAGGCCCGGTGAGCACAGAAGTTGTTATCTCCATTGCCGGGGACAATGAGATTGTCTCATCCATCACAACCCACTCTGCGGAAAAATTGAATCTGCGGGAAGGATCAAAGGTCTACGCGATAATGAAGGCATCTGAAGTGATGGTAGGGATCGATTAAAAAAAGGGAAGTAAAACTTTTTTTAATGATGCTCCAAGCTAATTAAACCGGGTCGAAAGCAGGGCATCCAGATATTCCGAGGGATAGGCTCCTTTGTCCGGGTTGAACCAGACTTCGATAGATCTTTCGCCGATAAGAGAATGAATCTCAAGAAGGCCGTATTTTTGAATGATATGTACCGGGCCGTCTGCCGTGTCCCGCACGTACAGATCCTCGTTTCCCAAAAACGTCTTGATATCATCTTTGGTTACCGGGCGGGAAAGCCGGTATATGCGACGCTCCCAGTCGGGATAGGGTGGAACGGGATTCTGGAATACAGATGTCATTATTGTATAGTTTTTACGGTTCCACCCGATAATACGATCCATATGCACAACTCCTGCACACCGGTTGTCCATCCACCACGACTTCCCGGGGGTCAATGACCCGCTCACAGTACAGTCGGATATTGATTATGCTCGAGGATTTCGAATAACTGCATTAATTTTGATTCACGCACTTATTCATGACGAAGTTTAATTATCACGTCATTAAATAACAGGGTTTTTCGAAATCCTTGCTCGTATCGCAATGTTGGCTGAGGACCAGGTCATCTTGCCATTGCAACTGGGTTTGCTTTGTTAAAGGGGGTTGAAAGAAAATTCCCGGTAATTACATCTGATTACAAGGAAAAATGAAATGGATTTTTTTTACCGTTCAAGAAAGGTTTGCCACGGTTTGGCAAAGGGTAGAGAGCCGTACATTCCGCGCGTAATGAGATATTCCGGCAATAAAAATTTGTAAAAAATATTCGGATTCATTTTATACAATGTTTTCTGCGGGAAAACCAGTCCATTTCTCGCAATTTTTCCTCGTCGGTTGTTAATTTGATGAGTGAAAACAAGAGTGTAGGTTAACCATTTGCAAAAATGTGGTCCGGACATTAAGTAATTCATATTTACCGTCTGAAAAATTAACAATCTTTAATTATAGTGCGGAATTAACTCTAAAATTAAGCAAATTCGTTTGTGGTATGTATGACGTTTTCAGTACATGTTAATATGGAACGATGTTCGGGTTGCAACAACTGTGTTGTCGCATGCCCGGTCAATGCTCTTGAGTTATACTCAGTCGATCCTGCGACAAAAGAGAAGATTTATGTGGTTCAGGATGGTGTTGCAATCAGTCTTGACTTCAAGGATGAGCTCTGTGCCGGTTGCGGTGTTTGCGTTGAAGCTTGTCCCATGGATGTAATCACCCTTTCCGGAAAGGGTGATGACCTATTATCTATGGCTCATACCTGAACTGCTGGTGATGAGAAAACTGATTCCATTTTGTATGCATTCGACGAAAATTCACGAGGAGAATCTATGACAAACAAGATTACACTAAACATGATCACATGCCGGAGCATCAAACAGGGTGTCGGCATGGAAGCCGGTAAGACATCTCAGAAGTACTTCGATGCCTGTTCAATTATTGAGATGCACGCAGACGATTTTAAGACACTTGGCATCTGGAAAAACACCAATGTCAAGGTCACGAGCTCGGTCGGGAGTGTCATTGTCAAGGCAGTTGAGACACGTCAGGACCTCTACCCGGGTCTCTGTCACATACCGATGGGACCCTGGGCGAACCGAATAGTTCCGGCATATACCTACTCTACGGGTGAGCCATGTTTCAAAGGGTTCCCGGTTACTGTGGAAGTTGCCATGAATGCACCGATCATGAGCGCAGTGAATGTGGTCAAGGATGCCTGTGGACTTTTAAGGAAGTGATGTGCGATGCCAAAAGTAGTAACTGATGTAACCTGTCCGTTCTGCGGGACACTATGCGATGATCTCGAAGTGACCGTATCAGATGACAACAAGAAGATACTCTCTGTGAGGAATGCCTGCGCAATCGGTGCAGAGAAGTTCAACCACACTAGCCTTCCCGGTCGAGTCACCCGCCCCCGCATGCGCCAGCCTGACGGGACATTTAAAGAGATCTCATATGATGAAGCGATTGACTGGACGGCAAACATGCTGGTCAAGTCTAAAAAGACCCTTATGTACGGCTGGGCATCCACCAGCTGCCAGGCAATGAGTGTAGGACACGAAATTGCCGAAAAAGTCGGCGGTGTTGTCGACAACTGTGCAACCGTCTGCCACGGGTCATCCCTGATTGCAATTCAGGATGTCGGTATCCCGAGCTGCACCCTTGGAGAAGTCAAAAACCGGGCAGACCGTGTGATATTCTGGGGCTGCAACCCGGCACACGCCCACCCGCGCCACATGTCCCGGTACTCTATCTTCCCCCGTGGTTTCTTCACGGTCAAGGGACACAAAGGTCGCAAGATCTACTGCGTTGATTGCCGGTACACGGACACCGCACGCATTGCAGATGAATTCATCCAGGTCCAGCAGGGTCATGACTATGAACTCCTCAATGCATTCCGGACCGCAGCCCGGGGCGAAGTACTGCCTGCCACCATCGGCGGAGTTCCCAAGGAAAAGATCTACGCGATAGTAGAGGACTTGAAGACTGCCAGGTTCGGGGTCATCTTCTTCGGTATGGGTCTCACCCACACGCTGGGCAGGAACCACAACATCGACATTGCTATCAGTTTCACCCGTGATATGAACGACTTCACAAAGTTCTCGATCATTGCCATGCGGGGACACTGGAACGTGACCGGGTCAGGTCAGGTACTTTCCTGGCAGTACGGGTTCCCCTATGCAGTCGACCTCTCCCGAAGGAACAAAGCACGCTACCAGACCGGTGAGACAACATCCGTTGATCTCCTCGTGAGAAATGAGGTTGAGGCATGCTTCAACATCGCCACCGATCCGGGTGCTCACTTCCCGATCGATGCGGTCGTCAGCATGTCCAAGAAACCAACTGTGACCGTTGACCCGCACATTAACATGTCGACAGAGATCTCTGATATCCATATACCGGTCGCGATGGTTGGGGTAGAGACGGGCGGGTGCGCCTATCGTATGGATAACGTGCCCATCGAGACCAGAAAAGTTGTTGATGCACCGGATGGCATGCTCACTGACGTGGAGCTGCTGACAAAGATCAATGCTCGCGTGGACCAGCTGATGGGGGCAAAATAATGTCGGAATATATCATTAAGAATGGACACGTCTTTGACCCGGTACAGAGTATCAAGGGCGACAAGAAAGACATCGCAGTAAAAGACGGGAAGATCGTTGAGACCTCGGCACTGTCCTCATCGGCAAAACAGATCGATGCAAAGGGCATGTCAGTCATGGCGGGTGCGATGGAAATCCATGCTCACGTTGCCGGGCCAAAGGTCAACCTTGGTCGCTGGTACCGTCCCGAGGACAAACTCTTCGATTCGCATAAGACACCGGGCATGACCCGGATTGAAGGCGGCAAATCAATTCCGACAGTCTTCAAGACCGGGTACAGTTACGCCCGCATGGGATACACGTTTGCGATGGAAGCCGCAATGCCCCCGCTTTATGCACGCCACGTGCACGAAGAGATCCACGATACCCCCATCATTGATGAGGCGGCACTCCCGGTTTTCGGAAACAACTGGTTCATGCTCGAGTATCTCAAGAACCATGAGATCGAGAACAATGCAGCATATGTCGCATGGATTCTCAACCAGACCAAGGGATACGGCATCAAGATCGTCAACCCGGGGGGAACTGAAGCCTGGGCATGGGGACTTAACTGCCTCACCGTCAATGATCCGGTCCCGTATTTCGAGATCACACCTGCTGAAATTATCAAAGGTCTCATTGAAACCAATGAATACCTCGGTCTGCCGCACTCCATCCATATCCATGGAAACAATCTCGGCAACCCGGGCAATTACAACGTCACACTGGATACCCTCAAACTTGTCGAAGGATATAAGGCAAAAAATAACTTCGGACGAAAACAGGTAATGCACGCAACCCATGTCCAGTTCCACGCCTATGGCGGAGACAACTGGGGGAACTTCGAGTCCAAGGCAAAGGAGATCATGGACTACGTCAACAAGGAGAAGGGCATCACGATAGATACAGGGAATGTTACGCTTGATGAAACGACCACTATGACAGCGGACGGACCTTTCGAGCACCACCTTGGCGGGCTCAATCACCTGAAATGGGCAAATGTGGATGTGGAACTGGAGACTGCAGCTGGCGTTGTTCCCTACATCTACAGCCCGGATATCAAGGTTTGTGCCATACAGTGGGCGATCGGACTTGAGCTGGCACTCTATGCAAAGGACCCGATGCGTTGCTTTATCACGACCGACCACCCGAACGCAGGACCGTTCACCCGGTACCCCCGTGTCATCAAGTGGCTGATGAGCAAGAAAGCACGCGACGAGCGGCTTAACACGTTCAAGAATGCCGACAAGGTCATCGGTGCAACCAACCTCGCAGAGATGGATCGTGAGATAACGCTCTACGAACTCGCTGCAATGACCCGTGCCGGTCCCGCAGCATCTCTCGGCCTCTCCAAAGACTACGGCGGTCTCAAGCCAGGCATGAATGCCGATATTGCTATCTATAATATCGACCCTGACAAGATGCCGTCAGATCCCGAGGAGATCGAAAAGGCATTCTCGGGTGTTGCCTACCTCTTCAAGGACGGGAAGATCTGCGTCAAAGACGGGACGGTTGTCGATAATGGCAACAAACGGACGTTCTGGGTGGATGTAAAGGTTAAGGAGAATAAGCAGGTTGCGCACGATGTGAAAGAGAAATTCCTCAAGTATTACAGTGTCAATGAGCGGAATTACCCCGTTCCCGACAGCTATGCGCCGCATCCCTATGTGATTGCAGTGGATGCAACCCAGTGAGGTGACAAGAAAATGAAGACGGTAACACTGACTGTGAAACAGACCCCAGAACTCTATCTGGAATGCGAGAGCATCACACCCGACACGTTTGCAGGGAAAAAGATCGATGAGATCGCACAACTGCCGGCATATCAGGGAAAAGAAGACACCACGCTGGGCGAATATTTCGCCATTGCCGGCGATGCCGGAGCAACTGCAGCAGAGACCCAGATTATACTCAAGGGTGATTGCTCCAAGATGAAATACATCGGCATCAAAATGACTGCTGGTGAAGTCATCGTCAATTCCAGCACTGATATGTATACCGGTGGCTGGATGAAGGGCGGTAAAATAGTTGTCATGGGAGATGTCCACTCCTTCTGTGGTCTTGGTATGGAAGGTGGGGAATTCATTATTGAAGGTAACGCCGGCAACTACCTTGGCGCTTCATACCGGGGCGACTGGCGAGGGATGCAGGGCGGCAAGATACGGGTAAAGGGCAATGTCGGATCCGATATCTGCACCTTTATGAACGGCGGTGAATTAATTGTCGAAGGCAATGCCGATGTCCATATTGCTACCCATGCGGAAGGCGGAAGGATCATCATCAAGGGTAATGTCAACCGCCGTGTCGGTGGGCAGATGGTGAAAGGCGAAGTTATTGTGTTTGGAAAGATTGGACTGATGATGCCCGGCTACAAGTACACCAAAGATGTGGATCTTGAGGTTGACGGGACTAAGGCAAAATTCGCCGAGTATATCGGTGACCTTGGCGAGCGCCACCCAAAGAAGAAGGGTGAAACGGTTTACGGGAAAATTTTCCTGAAAAAATAATTTTTGAGAGGTTACTAACTATGGACACGTATATTTGCAAGATGTGTGGTCATGTCTACGACCCAGTAAAAGGAGAGGCGAAAAAATATACAATACTTTTGACGGGTGTCGGAGAACCCGGACCGGCACAGGCTGACGGTCCGTTTGTAAAAGCCGGAACTGATTTATCAGCCCTGCCGGCAGACTGGAAATGCCCGGTGTGCGGTGTGAACAAGTCGTACTTCCGTAAACAGATGCCGGAACGGCTGGTTTCAATGAGAACGATGGCATAAGGCTGCGAACTGAATTCACGTTTTTTTTAATTTTTCTTGATATTGTGAGTAAATGCAATAGTTTCACAGGTTTTGGTTATATAGGGTGGAACAATTTCGGATTGGCGATCTGGATCAATTTTGAGTTGGCGAGTGCATTTATGGCAGACCACTCATGACCGGCTGCTGTTCCGCATAGGATCCTTGTAGTATTTCCCAGCGACAACGCGACGGACTCCCCCTCTGGGATTGTCGGTATCCCCCTGATATCGTGGGATAAAATGGCAGTGGCAGTGCATAACGGTCTGTCCGGCTGCATTGCCGATATTATATCCGATGTTATACCCCTGCGGTTTGAAATTTGATTCGATGATTATCTTGCATTCTTCGATAAGCTCCGTCATTGCCGCCTTCTCTTCGGCAGTCAGGGTAAAATAATCCGGTGTGTGCCGGAATGGCATGATCAGCAGGTGTCCCTTGGAGACCGGGAACCGGTCCCAGCGGGCATAGCACAAGGTATTCCTTGCGATGACATCATCATCGTATGGCGAGCAGAATGGGCAGGTGACTTTATTTTGCATTTCCGGATTTTAATTTAGTTGTTCAAAGAAATAAATACCGTGTTTTTTGTTAATCAGATCACGACCTAAACAAACTGCAAAGACAGACTTTTTACTCCTCCTCGCATTCGCCCGCCTAAGCCCGGACAAGACCGTACAAATTCTGATACTTATGATTAGGGGAAAAAAATAGTATTCACTGCACAAGGGCAGTGATCGTTTTCTTGAACTCATCAAATTCCAACTCATCCAGTTGTTCTGGCAACAGGCTTCCAGCTGAGGCTTGCCGGTAAATCCAGTTGATTATCTTATCAACTACCCGGATTACATCTTCCTGTGTCTTGACCGTGATCAGGTGCCTGCCGATTTTCGGGTGCCTGCCCCGGTGCCCGCCAACGGTTATCCGGTACTCGGGATCTGTGCCTGTAAGGATCTGGAACTGGCAAGCCATGATACAGAACCCACATTCCATGCATTTCGTCTGGTCTAGCACGATGACTCCATTTTCCATCCAGATAGCCTTTTCCCGGCAATAATGAGTACAGGTGCCACAGCCCGTGCACAAGCCGGGATCCCGGAAGGGTTTACGGATTCCGGTGATACCGATCTCGTTGAGCCGCTCACTTTCGCACCCGTTCGGGCAGGAAGATATCGCAATCCGCACCTTGACTGGCAGCTCTTTCCCAAAAAATTTCCGGTCGATCTCGTTTGCGAGTGCAACACTGTCGATGATGCCAAACTTGCAGTGCCGGGTACCCATACACGCAGTTACGTTCACGATCTCTTCCCGTTCAGCCCCGAGCGGCGTCCCGTTTGCTTCGAGTTCCGCGAGCAGCCCTTCCAGCTGTGAAGGATCAATGTGCGGGAATTCCATTGTCTGGCGGGTGGTCAGATGAATCTGTTCAACACCATACCGTTCCGCGATTGCCCCAGCCTCTTTCATTTGAGTAGGGGATATCATCCCGGCGGGTATGCGGAGCCGGACAATACAGAAATCAGGATCACGTTCCGTGATGATCCCCCCCTTAGTATAAAGACCCTGGTTGATCGGCATGCGGCTTGACATATGCAAAATAGATTGGTCGTATTAAATAATAGAAGTTGCCCAATAACAAATAATTATAGTAAATAGTTACCTATTAAGTACTTATGACAAAGCAGTCCGAATACATGGAGGCTTTTTTTGGTGTGGAGCTCAACCAAAAGTTCGCGGATATGATCAGTGATCTCAAAGAGATCGAAGACAACTTAAAGGATCTATCCGCAGATATCGCCAAACTCGGTGGAAATTTGAGCCCGGAGGATTTTAAAGGGACGATAAAGGAATGCCGGGCGTCCGCGTATGAGTTTGCCCAGCAGTTAAAAGATTCACGCCAGTTCCTTGAATTCTATCTTAAATCCGATAAGACCTCCACCCATATTATCCTTGAACGTGACGCCTACATGAAGATCTACCAGATCTTCAAATGGGACGGGAATGATGTGCGGGACCTCAAGCGCTGGATAAAAGAGCTCAAAGAGATCTGTGACAAGGTGGGATTACGAATGGAAGATCTGATTAACTTCCAGAAACTGACCGCACAACCCGTCCCGGATGAATTCAAAAAATTTCCCGTATACGCTCTCGATCGCCAGGGATACTGCCTTACCGGCAAAAATTTCGACGAAGTGATGCATACTGAAGAAGTCCGGGAAAAAATTGCAGAGAATTCGGCTATATAAATTTTAAAATTAAGTAGCAACGCCAAAAATCTTCATTTCTTTTTTTGGGTTTTTTTGGATATTGGAGCGTATTGTAAAGGTTATTTTGCCATGAAAATTTTGAGATTTACCGACGGTAATCCAAATATCTGGAAATTGAGTGGTTAATGCAAAATTTTCATTGTTTTGGTGCGAAGTCTTTGGCTTCATGCAAGTTTTTTTAGTTAAGGTAGAGCACACCAGAAAAATTTCTGGTAAACTATTAATAATTAACAAAATGAAAATATTTGACAAAATTTATTAACACTCATTAGAAATGTATCATGATGGCTGAAACAAAGGCAAAAAATAATGAGACCATATCCTGGCTGGACAGCCTTGCGAGGAACCCGCTTATTGTCGGGCTGATGATAGGGATCCTTGCTGCGTTTATACAGGTATTGTTGATCAGTGCCGGTGGCCCGGAGGCATACGGGTTCTGTGTTGCCTGCCACACACGGGATGTTGTTAATGACGCGGTAAACTCGTTTGCCGGAACAAAACTTGCTGTTGCAGCAATCTCCCAGAATGCTATTCTTCCGGTTATGACAGTGATTGGCGTCCTCATTGGGGCATTTATCTCGGCGAAAGTCTACACTGAATTCAAGACAAAGACCGGAACTGCCCTGTCGTACCTCTGGTATCTGTTGGGCGGCGTGTTCTTTATGATCTTTGCCCTGTTCATGGGCGGCTGCCCGTACCGCATCGGGCTTCGTATCGGGTACGGGGATGTCGTTGCATTGATCGGACTTCTGGCAATTATTGCCGGTATCCTGGTCGGTATAAAAATTGCCACAAATCTGGCGGAGCGTGAGGGCTAATCATGGTAGCTACAGGCTGGTTAAGTAAGGATGTTGCGATCATCGCTGTTCCGATCGTAACCCTGCTCTTTGGTATCCTGATCGGATGGCTCGGGCAGCGGTCCGGGTTCTGTTCCATCGGAGGTTTCCGTGACTTTTTTATGTTCAGGCACACGCGTCTCCTCTATGGGTATCTCGCCCTGATTGGAGGAGCGTTTGTGGGGTATCTCATCTTCTGGTTAATCACCCCTTCCGCTTTTGAGAACTTCTTCTGGCTGCTCACGAACGGCTTAAAACCGGTACCGGGCGCCCCAGCGGGTTTAACGATTGCTGCGTATGTCGTCCTTGCTGTAATTGGAGGGATCGCAGTTGGTGTCATTGGGGTGTTGCTCGGGGGCTGTCCGTTACGACAACTTGTCATGACGTCGGAAGGTAATATTAAATCACTCATCTTTGTGATCGGAATGTGTATTGGTGCGGTTGTATTCACCATGTGGATATCCGGATGGGGAGTAGCACTCCTGAAAGGACTTGGTATTGCATGAAGAACATGATTTTATTCAGACAATGGTGAAATTATGGTTACAATTAATCTCGATATTACCGGAAAAGTCTGCCCGTACTGCCTGCTCGTTGTGCAAAAAAAAGCAAAAGCTATGAAGAAATCGGATGAACTGGTCATCACCTGCGACCATCCCCCGGCAGCTACCACCTCAATTCCCCAGTTTGCGAAGGATAATGGTTTGAAGATCGATTCAAAGAAGATTGCTTCCGGTGTATGGGAGATCCAGCTCACCAGAAAGTAACAAAGTATGGTTAACATTACTAATGAATAACCAGGTTCAAAAAACATATTGAGAGCGCCCCGTTATGACATCTCATTTTTTTCTTCTCGGAACATCTATAACTCAGGAGCGTCTGAGCTGGATCGAGGAAAGTCTGAAATTTTTCTTCGTAAAATTATATCCGGAAACCTTGCGACATCATGTAAAACTCAAGGAAAATGTGTTTACGTTCCTGATCACCGGGGACGCATTATACAGCCTTCATGAACCAGAGACGCAACAGATGTGGGAAATAATTCTCTTGCTGCCATCAGTGAGAATCATCTGCGATCGTCAGGAACTTGACCTCAGGGACATTTCCGTTGAACGCTTGAAAATGAAATATCCCGACCAAGTTATCGATTACAACAGCCTGAGATTAAATGGGCAGACGTCGTTCTGGCGGGATGTCGTGAAAATTGCACGACAGCATGAGCAGCCTATTCCCAGCACCATCGGGTACCTTCAGCTTGAATCACCCTATATGCACCGCTCATCACTCTCTTCATTGAAGTGCCTGACTGCAGCCCTTGAAGTGCAGGCAGATATTGAACTCTATGCATATCTTGATGGCGTCCATATTGGACATGGCGGTCAGAACCCGACAGAGTTTGACAATATCGGCAAAGGACTTGAAGATCTGGCAAAACTGGCCGCCAAAAGAAACCTGCATTGCCAGATGCTTGCCTGCAGCCGTTGTGCCACTGCACGAGGGTATAGTACGTGGGATGACGGGCAGGGTGTAGTCGTCTCAACCTGCACGATAAAACCTTTCAAAATCCGGAACATTAATGAGATGATTGCCAGGTTTGATCGTAATCATCTTATCCTTGGGGAAAATGTTGCATCTGTCCAGCTGGAAAAAAAAGGGAAGCCGTCAATCTTAGCGGGATCGGATAAAGGCAGTGTGCAACCGATAACGATTCTTATCACCCGGTTTCCCTATGGAACCGAGCATGCGTTCGGTGCACTTTCATTTGCGGTTGCATGTGCACACAACGGAATTCTGACCAATGTGATCTTCATTGAAGACGGAGTGTATACCCTTACAGGTACTCACCAGTTGAGTAAGGATACACAGTACTTTAACCTGCAGGATGTGATCAATGCGATTGCCGGAAGCGAGAATCTCCAGCTCTATGTATTCCAACCCTCTCTAAAACAAAGAGGTATAGCGAAAAACAAGGAGATGACTGCGGTACTTGATATTGGCGTGGCAGAACTTGGACAACTGTTTTTTAATCCACCGCAGAGTGTGCAGGCTAACCACCAGAGGATATTATTCTTTTAACATGTGTTGAAAATGACTGGAAACAAAAGCAAGATACCGGATTTTTCTGGTTTCACCTGCACAAACCTGATGATCCGGTTGAAGATGCTGCTGAAAAACGCTCCAACTGATTCGGTAGTTGAAATTATTGTCCGCCGTGATCAGAGAGATATGATTGAAATTCCATTTTCACGGACAGGATATGATGTGAATATTCTAAAAATTGGCAACAATCTCTTCCACGTCAGGTTGCAGAAACGAGATCCTGGAGAAGGCAGCTGATGCCTCAATCTGTCACGATCGGAAAAATCCATAGCGTTTTTACCCGCCATGACCGGAACTATTGCATTTTTTCAGTAAACAATTCCGCAGACACGTTCATCTATTTTTCGCACATTTCACATCCGCTGCGGTCATTGTTCTTTGGGAAAGACTTCCTGGAGCGGATCCCTGAGCTGCTGAAAAATATTGATCTCTGTATCGAATGCGGGCTGGGATTATCGGTGGCGGGAGGAGTTGCGCTTGACAATGGGGCTTGTATCGAGTGGCATTGTTCGATTGCGGAAGCGAACCGGGTGCTCGCCGGGCTCAATGAGAGACTGGGAGAGCAGGGCAGATGGATCGAATTATTCTGAAGCGGAGCGGGTCTTTTTGCCACAACCCCTGACCACGAAATACAAAGATCCCGGGGCGGTCGCCGGCATTGACCTGGGCTCGACCCGCATCGAACTTCTTACCGCACGAGTCGGACTTCAGCTTTTAACGCAATTGCATGCTTAATCGTGAACATGCCCATGCACCGCTTGAGGGCATACTCTTTCAGATTCTGTACCTGTGCCTCGGTCACGTCACCCTTGACATCCATGATAACCCGGTACTCGCTGATGAGCGGGCTCTCGCCAAGGTCGAACTGGGCGGTATAATCCAGATCTGCCTCGACTTTGGTCTTAACCGACGTGAATCGGATATTCTGCATAGCAGCCTCGGTGACAAACGTGCTTGAATAGCAGGCAGCAAACCAGAAGAGACCAAATGCCATCGGACCGGGCCGGATGCCGGGGCCGGCAAAGTTCGGATGGCTGGTCTCCATAGTATAAGTGCCATCTTTCACCTTCACGGTCGAACGGAACTGGGGACCTCCCGCTTCAAAGATCCAGTCGCCCTCTATCTTCGCGGTGAACTTTGCTTCCTTGGGATCTTTTTTGATCTCCGCTTTGTACTCCTTGACCTGTTTGACATCAATGTTGTTCAGACTCATAGTGTTAACACATCCTGTAATTTTTGTAATTTAAGTAAATATAATTTACTAAATTAGAATACTTAATTTAGTTGAAATAATTAACATCACGTTAAGAGAATGTATATTTTATTCTGATTATTATCAAAAATATACAGGATAGAATTCAAAGCAGGAAGAAGGGCAAAACGATCACACAATATTCAATAATTCCTGTAAACACTGGGGAACGTCTTTTCGTATGATAACGCAGTATTTTCAGAATTTCACGCGGATCAAACCCGGAAATATCCCGATTGTATTTATTATGGATTAAACACCGTATACTATAGGTATAATACAGGAAATCTAATACGATGCCTAAGCGCTACCACTGTATCCAGGTCAGGAATGGGTGCTTAACAGAGATAGATGATGAAATCGTAAGCGAGGACCAGTTCCGGATCTTCTACAACGATCACCCTGTAACAGACATGATCGCAACGAATGATCAGCTTAAGGAGCTGGGTGTCGGTTTTGTTGTGAGTGAAGGGCTCACAAAACAAGTAGATACAGTGAAGATTGACCATGACCGCATCCTTGTATATTCCGATGTCGGCTGCAAGGTGATTCCGGACCAGCGTGAATATTTTCCTTCAGGTGGTACAGGAATCCCGCAGGAGCCGGCAAAAGTGATCTCATCGCTCACCATTACTCCGGATGAAATTGGCGAGGTTACTCGGGCGATTGATAACGATATCTGGCATAGGACGGGTGCGGTTCAATGTGCCGTGCTCTTTTCTGATGCCAATTGTGTGGTAACGAGCAGCGATGTAGGTATGCATAACGCAGTCGATAAAGTAATCGGGCATGCCTTATTAAATGGAATAAACCTTTCCCGTTGTGTCATCGGATGTACGGGCAGACAATCCGCTGCAATCGTAAAGAAAATTGCAAATGCAGGAATCCCGATTATTGTCTCATGGACTGCTGCTACAGATAAAGGAATTGCCACAGCTAAAACAGCCGGTATCACACTTGTCTGTTTCTCCCGCGATAACCGGTTTACAATTTACAGTCACCCTGAACGTGTCCAGGGTATCGGGCAACACCAGTGCAAATGATTCGATCAATATTCAAACTTGTTGACTGGACATCTGCTTCATCAACGCGATAACAGCATTATCGAGTATCCCCATTTTCAAAAAAGAAGAAAATTTTGGGTAATAATGGTAATTTACCTTTAACCGGGCATCGGGAAAATAGTGGGTTAAAATTTTTTAGAGACCCCACCTTGTAACTCCGGGGCTAAGGATTTGAGGGTTCAGGTGTTTGTAATTAATTTAGGTGATTGTTCTTAATCCCTGGTCATAAACTACTATAATATTTCACTCGGGTCCTCGACGTCTGGAATCCTTGAATCATTATCATCGATCAAGTACTGTGGAGATGACCATTATTTCAGCAACTGGACTGAAACTACGGACCCTTTCAAAAGAGGTCCCTGGTCTTCGGGTATGCCGGCTATCGCTTCGGCCTCAGCGATGGCCCGCAGACGGCTGCTGTCTTTTAACGGGTGAAAGACCGGCAGTCCCTCTCCCTCTTCAAGCCTGCCGAAGAAGAAATTGGTCCAGTCACGCTGGCGTCCTTCCAGGTCAGCACCAAGCCGGGCTGTAATCCGGGGGAGGCTGGGATCTGCATGACCAGCGAGAGCGAGCAGGCCGGGCAGGGCTATCTGTAAAAATCCCATCAGGTTCGAGGACGGTCCGCCGGGCAGAATGAATACAGGTTTCCCGTCCAGCATGCCAAATCCGACAGCCTTGCCCGGACCTATGCGAATCCGGTGAAAGTATTCCTGCCATCCAAGACCTTCAAACACCTGCGCTACCAGGTCACGGTCACCGGTCCACGCCCCCCCGCTCGTTATGACAGCATCTGCACCTGCGGATAGTGTTTTGAATGTTTTGGTAAGGGTATCAAAGTCATCGTGGACAACCGTCATGACGGTCTTCATCTTGTACCGTTTACACCATGCATGGCTCGTCATGATATTGCTGGCGTACAGCTTGCCCTCTGTAAGTGGCTCTCCCGGTGCAACAATCTCATCACCGGTGCCTATAATGGCTACGGTCGGATTTTTAAAGACCGGGACCATGCTGTGCCCGGCAGCAGCGATAAGACCGACAATTCCCGGTGATAACTGCTGGCCCCGTTTTATGATACAGGAGCGGGATTCCACATCCGTCCCGCAACGCAGGATATTCCGCCCGGGTTCTGCAAAATTCATGACCAGTATTTCATTGTCTTCCGGTTTTGCGAACTCTTCGGTCAGAACGGCATCGGCGCCTGCCGGGATCCGGGCGCCGGTCAGGACACGGACAGTTGTCCCCGGCTTCACTTCAATCTCCTTTTTCCCGCCGGCTGCCAGGATACCGGCAAGATTCAGGCGTACAGGCTTTTCGGGTGTTGCATCGGCTACTTCATGAGATATTACCGCATATCCGTCTTTTAAGGAGGAATCCATTGACGGGGCGTCCACAAGTGCATAGAAATCTGATGCCGCGATACGGTCAGTACTCTCGGCCAGTTCGATTGTTTCCACACCCAAAGGCCGGATGTGTTCAAGGGTTATACTGAGCGCTTTTCCCAGACCAAGGGACAAATTTTTCATTAGTGCCTCCTTATGCAGTTAGACTGAATGCCCTTAAGCTTTTTTCCATCTGCGTTGCTGAGATATCCGGCTATTTTAATTCGGTCGTTCACGATTGTACAGTCCCGAAAGTATTTCCTATATCAGATGTTGAACCGAAGACAAGTTCAACGATGAAGTTGAGCAAGAAGAAGATACTGGGGATAATCCATCAGAAGAAAAAGAAAGAATCACGGGAATCCAACCGCGAAAGTCTTGTCATATTTATGTTGCAGAAGAGGTATTGACAAGGGATATGAGTAGCGGGAATGTAAATGGAGGAGAGGGATTCCGTTACCCTCCTCATAGCTGGTATACAGTGGCAACTATACACACGTTGACAACAATATCAATTTGTCCGAGATTAGAACAATGGATAAAGCACGGAATTTGTCACCCATAAGGGCAATAAGTCATAGTTTTTTAATTTATTAATAATTATTGTTAAGTTATTGTATTGTACCTGTCGTGTATGGAAATTGCATCGGTGGATCGAGCTATCATTCCGCCATTATTTAATAAAAGAACTTTATTTTCTAATATTGTAAATGTAAATTGTTAAATCATAAGAAGTACCATGCTAGACCGGATAATTCACTGCATTCGAAAAGATGCAGAAAAGTTCCCGTATGATTCCTGACAGTAGTTGACCTTGGGTGATCCTGGTATGGCAAAACGGTACCTCACACTAACTTCCCTCGAACATGCTCTGTCGATCATGAAAACATCATTTCAGGTACCGGAACGGTGGGAAACAATTCCGATCACACAGGCTGTCGGACGGGTGGTTGCGGTCCCGGTATATGCACGATACTCTGTTCCTGAAGTGAATATTTCGGCTATGGATGGTATCGCTGTACGGAGCAGCGATACTATCGGAGCCAGCGATCAAGCGCCGCTGACCATCGTTCAGTTCTCCCGTGTCAATACGGGCAATATCGTCCCGGATACGTTCGATGCGGTTATTATGATCGAGGATACGTGGGAATGGGAAGATACCTTCCAGATACGGAAACCCGCGGGATCAGGCCAGTATATTCGCCCGGCAGGGGAAGATATACGAGAGAACCAGCTGGTGCTTCCTACCGGTCACCAGATCCGACCATTTGATATCGGTGCGCTTGCGACATATGGCATCACTGACGTCGATGTCAAAGGAGTGCATGTCGGGATTATACCCACGGGCAGCGAGCTTGTCCCTCTCGGTGTCCGCCCGATGCCGGGGCAGGTCGTTGAGAGCAACACGGTCATGGCACAGGTACTACTGGAGGGAATGGGCGCAAGCTGTATCCGCTACCCAATCGTGCGCGATGAACCCGACCTTATCTCTGATGCGCTTAAGGTTGCGGTCTCAGAAAACGATCTGGTCCTTATCTCTGCAGGCTCGTCTGCAGGTACGCGGGATTTCACTGCCGGAGTCATCAGCTCGCTGGGAGAGCTTCTCTTCCATGGCGTCGCGATACGCCCGGGCAAACCGGTTATGTTGGGTAAAATTCAGGGTAAACCCGTCCTTGGTCTTCCCGGTTATCCGCTGGCTGCTCAAACGATCCTCCGTGAATTTGTCACTCCTCTTCTTGAAACGTGGGGACTTGCTCCTGTACAACGCTATACGTTACAAGCGAAACTCACTCAGGCAATCAATTCAGATCTTGGGTTCGATGATTTTATTCCCGTATATGCAGGTCGTGTAGGACAGAAATGCTTGTGTGTTCCCCACATGAAAGGATCCGGCGTCCAGATGGCAACGATCAGGGCAAACGGGTTCATCCATATCCCCGCACCTCTTGAAGGATATGAGCGGGAATCTGAAGTCGATATTATACTTACAACCGATCCGGACAGGGTCGAACGAACCCTTATAGTGCCGGGTTCTCTGGATCCCTCATTAAGAGATCTGGCAAATTTTGTCCATAATAGAGGATTATTCATCCAGGCAACTGAAGTTGGAAATATGGGAGCTCTGTTAGCCCTGCAGAAGAACACCTGCCATGCTGCCCTGATGAGCCTCCCGGTATTTCCCCTGCTTCCCGATTGTCCGTACCTGATGCAACACATGCCCAAAGAGGGTCTTGTTCTTATCCACATTGCAACAATTGAGACAGGAATCGCATCACGGGTTGAACTGGATCCAGAAGATCTGGCAAACGTGCGGTGGATCAACACAAGAAAGGATTCGGCATACCGGATGCTCTTCGATGCCATGCTTTCTTCGCTGCGGATTGATCCAGCATCAGTGAATGGATATAACCATGAAGTTAACGGACCGGATGCTGTTGCGACTGCAATCTGTAACAAGATAGCGGATGCCGGCATGTGTACTGCCGGGATCGCCGCCGCCGCAGGTCTCCACTTTATCCCGACTGGGCTGCAACGGTATGAACTGGCAATACGACCGGAAATGCTGGTTGATCCTAAGATCTGTTCTCTCATCGCCGCGATACGGTCCCCAGAGTATCGCCGCCTCCTGTCAGAATATTCCGGGTATGACCTTTCACAGACCGGAACAGCCTACCAATACTATGAAGATCATACAATCAGGGAAATATCCGAAGACATTCTTGTACAGGCATTATCTGTATAAGTCGGAAATATAGAGAAAGTCTGTTTCTTCGGGGATGAGAAGGGAAAAAAATTAGTGTTTGGATACTGGATTGAAAACGTTTTCGTAAATCATATCACTGCCGGTATTGTGCAGTCGGGCGCGCTCTTCAGGCTCTTCAACATATGCCATCAGCGGCAGTTCCATATCGACACCCGGAACATGCCCGAACATCTTTTCCAGTTGGACCTGCTGGGCGTGCATGAAGAGTGCATTCGGGATCTCAGCCGGACAGACCTCTTCGCATTGTCCGCAGTTCACACAGGAGTCGGCAATATGAGCGTACCGGATCAGGTGGAACATGAAATCGACGGGAAGATATCCCGGTGCGACATAATTTGGGTTTTGCGTAGTACATTCGACACAGTAGCAGATCGGGCAGGCATCGATGCATCCGTAGCACTTGATGCACCGTGAGGTCTCTGCCATGATCTTCTTTAAGCGTTCCTTACCCTCCCCAAGAGCCTCGAAGTCCTTCTTGCGCCACTTGTCACCAAGCTTCATCATAGCGCCTTCGACCTTCGCACGGATCTCAAGCCCCTTCGGATTTGCGGCCTCTGTTGCAATCGCTCCGGATTTCACTGCCCCGTTCAGGAGTTTCGCACCCTTTTCGCTGCAGACCTCAACAAAGGTCGCCTTGCCAGCCTTCTCCCCGATAACTCCCCAGTTCCCGCAGGCAAGATCCGCCTGCCGGGGAATTTTCATCTTGCAGCGGCGGCAGTTGCTTCTCCGACCATACCCCTGTTCTTCGAGTTCATCGATGGAGATACCCTTGTGGCCCCCCTCATATTCAATGATGAACTGGCCTTTGTCTATCTCTTCCTTGTGGACTTTCTCGGGGTCGACACCGAACTTGTCTGCAATCATCTTCCGGGCAAGAACCGGGCTGACTGTTCCTCCGCAGTTGACACCGATCATGAGGATATTATCAAGATTGACCTGCTTGCGTTTGGCAAGTTCATAGAGCCCCATTGCGTCACAGCCCTTGACCGTAATCGCAATCTTCTTGTCGGTCGCACCATTGAGGTATTTCTTTACAAGTTTTGCCATGAGCAGAGTGCCACAGTGGAGAGAACCTGCTGTTGTATCGATATCTTTGGGATCAGTGATAATGGTCGGCACCGCGTCGTAGATATCAACGCCCCGTTTTACTGCAAGGACTGCATCGACCGTCTTGCTTTCCAAAGCGTACTTGAGCAACCCTGATACTGCGCCACCGCATTCCGCTTTCTTCGCAAGGTCGGCGTTTGTTGTCCACGCATAGAGCATTTCGCCTTTCGTTACCATGGTCAGGCCCCCTGGATCTTCTCGACTGCAACTGCACAGTGCTTCAGCTCCGGCATCTTGGACAACGGGTCGAGAGCTGTGTTGGTAAGCGTGTTTGCTCCTTTGTGGAAGTGCATCGTCATGAATAGCACCTTGGGAGCGACATCCTCGCTCACCCGAGCAATTGTTTCGATTTCACCACGACGGCTGCGCACCTTGATCTTCTCGAGGTTTTTGATGCCAAGATCCTTTGCATCCTGGGTGTTGATCTGGATGTACGACTCGGGCACCTCATAGTGCAGGGTTGCACACCGGTCAGTCTGGGTCCTCGTGTGGTAATGGAAGAGCAGACGACCCGTCATGAGCGTGTACGGGTATTCCTTATCCGCCACTTCTGCCGGCGGGCGGTACTCAAGGCCGAAGAACGTACCCAGACCATCCGCTGCGGAAAACTTCTCCTTATGGAGGATAGGCGTCCCCGGGTGCTCGATAGTCGGACAGGGCCAATGGACCGATTCGGGCTTTTCCATCTTCTCGTAGGTTACACCGAACTGGCCCGGGGTGCATGCCCGCATGTCGTCCCAGACATCCTTGGCACTCTTCCAGTCAAAGCCCTTGAGACCCATCTTCTTCGCTAATAGACCAATGATCTCCCAGTCATACTTCGACTCACCGGGGCCGTCAACAGCCTTCCGGACACGGTTGACACGGCGTTCACCGCTGGTGAACGTCCCGTCCTTCTCGGCAAAACAGGTACCGGGCAGGACAACATCCGCATATTCACAGGTCTCATTCCAGAAAATATCCTGCACAACACAGAAATCGAGTTTGTCAAGCTGTCTCATAACGTGATTGGAATCCGGGTAGGAGACTACAGGGTTTAACCCCATGAAATACATTGCCTTGATCGGGTCGCCGCACTGGTTGATCTGCTCGGTTAAGGTCACGCCGTACCAGTCGGGCAGGGAGCCTTCCTTCAGGAACCATAACTTCTCCATCTTTGCACGGTTTTCGGGAACTGCAACAGCCTGGTACCCGGAGAAGACGTTCGGGTACGCACCCATGTCGCAGGCGCCTTGCACGTTGTTCTGGCCACGGAGCGGGTTGACACCCACACCCGGGCGTCCGATGTTGCCGGTGAGCATCGAGAGGTTCCCCATCGAACGGACATTGTCGGTACCCGTGGTCAGCTCGGTGATGCCGAGGCAGTAGATGATGACCGCGTTCTTTGCCTTGGCATACTGGCGGGCAAAATCCTTGACCTTCTCGAGCGGGACACCATGGATAGACTCGACGTCTTTATACTTCTCGACCATCTTTTTGAGGTCTTCAAAGCCTTTCGTGCGCTTCTCGATGAACTCCTTGTCCTCAAGGCCTTCCTTGATGATCCAGTACATCATGGAGTTGGCAAGCGCAATGTGGGTCGACGGGGTGAACCGGATCCATTCATCTGCAATCCGTGCTGTCGCGCTGTAGCGTGGGTCAACGACAATGACCTTGATCCCCTTCTTCTTTGCCTGCATCACACGCCTGCCGGCAAGCGGGTGCGCCTCGACAGCGTTCGAACCCCACATGACGATCAGGTCGGAGTTCAGGACATCCTCGAAGGGGTTTGTCGCCGCACCGGAACCGAACGAGAGCGAGAGCCCTGCGACGGATGGTCCGTGGCAGATACGGGCGCAGTTGTCAACGTTGTTGGTCAAGAACCCGGCACGTGCCCACTTCTGCAGCGCGTAGCAATCCTCGTTAACGGTACGGCACGAGCTCTGGAAGCCCAGAGCCTTGGGCCCGAGCTTGTCGGATATCTCTTTAAACTTCTTCACAATCAGGTCAAGGGCTTCGTCCCAAGAAGCTTCAACAAACTTCCCATCTTTTTTGATCAGAGGTTTTGTCAGCCGGTCAGGGCTATTGACAAATTCCCAGCAGGTAGTTCCTTTCGGACAGAGCTTCCCTTCGTTGATCGGGGATCGCTTGTAGGGTTCTACACCGACACATTTTCCATTTTGGACAACCAGGTTAAGTCCACACCCCACACCGCAGTACGGGCAGGTGGTAGCCACGTATTTCAATTCTACTTTTGCATCACTCATCAATGATCACCATTTGTTACTAAGAAACCGTAACAACAAATCCTTACTTTTTGGATTTGTTAAACAAATTAACTTTTTAACAATCAAGGTTCATACTAAAATTATATAATGATTCTGAAGAACAATCGAAATTTGGAGATTAAAAGTGGGTTTAAGTATGATAATTAACAATTGGGGATTACATCAGATTATCTCCACAAAAAAATCGAGAGACGGCTCCGGTGGGCATACCCCAGGTAAGGTAGTATGAAGCGTCTATGGATCCCCCCTATTCTCTGTGACATTGTTCAGATCACGTTCTCTGCATGCGAAGGTATTTCATTCGACCGATGCAGTGTCTGCCCCAGCTGTGGAGGACCCGTGACAGGGTATGATAAGAAAAAAAAGCAATTTGCATTACTTACCGATGGACGGAGAAATAAGACAATTTTTGTTATTGTGAAAAGGTTCAGATGTTGTACCTGCAAAAAAATTATTTCTGCTGATGCCCCGTTCTATCCAAAAACACGAAACGGATCCCCGATTGTAGACCTGTGTATAACTCTTGGACAGACAATGCCCTTTTCACGAGTGTCCACTCACCTGGACTTTCTGGGAATTATTGTTGACCGATGGACAGTGCGAAAATACGTACTCAATAACAGAAACAGGACAGTAGCAACAATGGAATTGTATGGCATCAATCTTCCCTTGTCTTTAGTCTCCCTTATCTCGCTCGTAGCGAGTGCCAACGAGAAAAATCCCCTGGATCCGCAAGAAGTTCTGGCAGCGTGTTTTAAACAATCTGACGAATAGTGCTGGCTTCTCTAAGGCGAACCGTTGAATCAAAAAAAAACAGGATTGCTATTCATAATTGATTGTATTGACAATACTGCTACTGCCTGATGGGATAATTAATCCATATACCTTATCATTCATAAAATGTTTATCAGATGCATATCAATATTTACTCATGAAAGTCGGTTCTTCCCATTATATTAATGATCTTAATACACGCATGGACGCATGCGGCGTCCCGCCACACATCAAAGATGCAATCAACAACTGTGCACTATTTCACACTTCACCTGCACCCGGTGTTCTTATCGGTGCTTTCATGATAGATTATGCGATGGATCTGCTTGGTATAACCCCGGATCAGAAGATATATGGTGTCTGCGAAACCCCAAAATGCCTGCCGGATGCCCTACAGGTGATTGCCCACTGCACTACAGGGAATAACCGGCTTACAATCGTTCCCATCGGTAAATTTGCGATCACCCTGAACACCGCAACAAAAGAATCAATGGCTGATGCCATACGGGTGTATGTCGATCTTGAAAAGCTGAAAAAATTCCCGGTCATTGATATCTGGTACGCCAACAGCCCGGACTATAACAAGGCGACGATGGGTGAATCCCTCCAGATGGAAATATTCCGTGCGGGGCGCCAGATACTCTCCTTCGAACATGTCCGTATCAAGGTTAACGGTAAAAAGAAATGGAAGTCGGTGACCTGTCCCGGTTGCGGCGAAACAGTCCCCGATTACCTGATCGAGGGCGACCACTGCGGAGCATGCGGTTCGATGAAATATTATGAGAAGATTTCAGGATAACCTTCCTCACACTTTTTTTACATAATTAACAGTTAACCGTGTAATATTTAAAAAAAGACTTGTAAGACTTGTGACAAGAAATGAACTTATTTCCATTTTTGTCCGAACTCAAAAATGAGAGAATTAATTATGATAATTACAATTTTTTTTATGTCACTATCCAGGATATAATAATATGTTAAATCTAAAAATACCCCCTGAAAAAGCAATTCTTCAAATTAATGAGAGAATCGAAGATATAAAAACGATTAGAGAAAATCAATACGGTCTTGAATATTACGACGTTATTGGCTGGTGTTCAAAAACCTGGTCCGTTATTGATATGATATATGAATCTGATGATTACCATCCCGAAGAAATTCGGAGTATAGCGCTTTCAAATTGTTCTTGCAATTCACACATAGCGGCACAAATACTGGTAGAGGCATATCATTCCCGTCTGCTGGATTATATCAATGAAATCAGGATATCTATGAAGACTCCGGAATAATAAATATCTAAAATCAATATATTATTATCTTAACAATTTCACAAAAGAAGCGCAGCGCCTT
>Ga0247841_10002774_pt1 | contig 33985 bp, 33 predicted proteins | sample LaCruzMarch2015__2_FD_192410 | JGI IMG/M metagenome (GOLD analysis project Ga0247841, IMG submission 192410) | Freshwater microbial communities from meromictic Lake La Cruz, Castile-La Mancha, Spain - LaCruzMarch2015_18m | ecosystem: Environmental > Aquatic > Freshwater > Lake | place: Spain...
CGAAGGTGTAGGAACCGCAGGTTCAAGACGTTGGTCTTCCGTTTCTCTATCTAGCAATGGCCAATACCAAACAGCAGCGGCAAAAGTCGGTGACTATATCTACACTTCCTCTGATTATGGCGCCACTTGGACACACAACGAAGGCGCAGGAACCGCAGGTTATAATTCTTGGTATTCCGTTTCTCTTTCCAGTGATGGTAAATACCAAACAGCAGTAGCTTATAATAATTTTATCTACACTTCATCTGCGGGCACAGTGGATGTAGTTGTTACCAACCCCGATAATAGCACAGGCACTTTAGTTGGTGGTTTCACTTACAATGATACTTCGGTAACCGCTTCATCAAACGGAATATCTAGTTCTACAGGAACTACAACTATTACTTTAGGTGGGGCTATTACAGGACTATCAGCCGGCGATATTGTTGTAGATAAAGACGGAACAGCATTGGTAAAAGATACAGATTACACACTGTCTGATGATTTATCGGGGACATCATTTAATGTAACATTCTTAGCTCACGCGGAACTTTTGCCGGCCAGTGTAATTACGGCTACAATCACAAAGAATGGATATTTAATAAATTATGGAGACCCAATAACAATAATCTATTCCGTTTCAACTTACACCATCACTTTTGATGCCAACGGAAACACTGGTGGAACAAAACCAGTTGATCAAACTAAAACTCACGATGTCACTTTAGTCCTTGCAACAAATAGTGGAAATTTAGTTAAGACTGGATATACATTTTCCGGCTGGAACACTCAAGCTGATGGTGGAGGTACCGACTATGCTGTTGGCGCCAACTACACAGCTAATGCAAGTATTACTATATATGCCAAATGGACTGTTAATACTTACACAGCAACCTTCAACAAAAACGGTGGCGATACCGAAGCAAACCCAACAACACGAACAACTAATTACAACACAACGGTAACGTTGCCAACAGCACCCACAAGAACAGGCTATACTTTCTCTAGCTGGAACACCGCAGCCAATGGTTCCGGTACTGTATTTACAGCAAGCACCGCTGTCACAAATGATATTACTGTATACGCGCAATGGGTAGCTTCTTCACACACTATTACTCCATCTGCAGGAGCAAATGGTTCTATCAGTCCAAGCGGAGCCACGAGCGTTAATGATGGAGCAAGCCAGACATTCACTATTACACCATCAGCCAACTATCATGTTGCTGATGTATTAGTTGATAGTGTCTCAGTAGGAGCAGTCACATCATACGAATTCACCAATGTCATAGCAGACCACACAATATCGGTAACCTTTGCCATAACTTCAAGCGGTAGCGGAGGAGGAGTATATATCCCTCCAACCCCCCTGCAAACCCTAACCCCAGCTCAGAGAATAGTTCTCATACAACAAATCAAACAACAACTTATACAGCTTCTCAACCAATTGATACAAATGCTCACCTTGCAGGTGGCGCAGATGAGGTAACGAGAGAAATAAAAAACTAAAACACGCCCTGAGGCGTGTTTTAGTTTGTATAATATAATATTTATTCTTATACGCGTTTTACGTATTTTCCATCTTCTGTGTTAATTTCAATTACGTCGCCTTCTTCAATAAACAAGGGAACCTGTACAACTGCGCCAGACTCTAAAACTGCTTCTTTAGTTCCTGCCTGAGCTCGGTCGCCCTTAACTCCGGCAGCCGCTTCTTTAACCTTTAATTGCACCTTAATTGGCAATTTAAAGCTTATAATTTTTTCTTCAAAAAGAATACCAGTTACAAGCTCGTTGGGTCTTAAAAATTTTGCTTGTACTCCAATTTGATCTTCTGTAAAAGAAAGTCTTTTTGATGGGTCATTTGGCTCACAGAAAAAATATTGACCTTTTGTTTGGTACAAATATTTAATTTCCTTTTTCTCTAGGTCGGCTTCGTCAAACATATCTCCCTGTTGGAAGCTTTGTTCTTGAACTCGGCCGTCTACCAAGTTTCTTATTTTTGTACGGATAACCGGGCGTCTTTGAGCCATTTTCATTGCATTGGCGTCTAAAACTTCCCATGGTTGACCCTCAAAAATGAATTGTATTCCTGGTTTTAAATCTGTATGCGCTAACATGTTTTTTTAGTTTTCGCTCGGTAACAAGCTTTTCTTTGGCTATCAGGCACTTCGTGTCTCTGAGGCCTGCGAAAAGTTTATTACCTCGCTTTTTAAATTAATTACTCAATTATTTTCCATTCTACTTCCTCTTTTTTGCCGGCGTATTCAAGCCATTCGCCGTACTTTGAAATAACAAACCATTTCTTTTTTGTTTCTGACCAAATCATTGGGTCTCCTTTATAAAATGGTTTTTTTACTATTTCCTTCGGTTTCAATGTGTCTAATTCAAGCCATTTTTTAAAAACTGTTTCAATGGCATAATCTAATTTTCTTGTTCTGGCCCATTTTCCAACCTTATCAATGGCCTCTCTGGCTTTTTCAACAGAACCCGCCAATTCCAGCAGTTGTTTTGCTGGCTTAGTAAATCTAGAATATATTATCTTCCTCTTTTTAGCATTTTCTTTCAATTCTTGCAAGCTCAAGCCCTTTGACTGGAAGTAAAAGGTTATTATTGACCTTATAGCGGTTTCTTCTTTTAGTTCTTCGTATTCTTTAATTTTTCCATGCCCTGTCTCGCCATGAGCGGATTTTATGTATTCTTCAATTTTTTTTGCATTCTTTTCTCCAATGGTTTTCGGCACCAAAAGTCCCTTAAATCCTTTTTCCTTATAAATGTCTGAAACGTCTGTTTGTAAAGATTCTAAATATTCACCGGCTTTTCTGTAAGCATTAATTCTTTGGACAATTTTCTCTCCATTAATTTCCAGCAATTCCGCCATTTCCTTAAAAATTTTGGCTATTTCTTTATTCATCAACCTTATTTTATGCTTTTTCGTAATAATATTCAACAATGTAAAATATAAAAAAAGAGGCCCAGGCGCGAGGTGCGTCTGGACCATGGTTGAAGTTAAGGAGTCATTAGAATCTAAGCCGTTGGGGGTAGTCCGGCTTGAAGTGATCGACCGGGACACTCTGGTCTCTGCCGTCGTGACAGTGCAGGGCAAGCTGTTTGCCTTGCACGCCTGTGACGGTAGCGCGTACCTCCTTCGGACCGTTGCCAGCCTGTTTCCTCGAAAGTCTCGCTACCCCTTGCATCCTCGCGATGACAGTCATCTCCCAGACTCCTTCTGTTGTTGTTCCCTTAATACATTACATTGACAACGAACCACCCGTGCCAACAACCGGTTGACACGTTGCACATAATATTGCAATATATTTATTGTATTGTATAATCAATTTTATGTCAATAGGCGCTTATTGTGGAAAACTCATTTTTTTGCTAATATAGAGAAAAATATATGGAAAAGCGTCATAGGACCTTCGTTGCAATAAATCTGCCCGAAGAAATAAAAAAGGAGCTGTTTTTGTATTCTGAAAAATGGCTCGATTTACCTGCAAAATGGACAGACAAAGACAACCTGCATATTACTTTAGAATTTCTGGGAGCTTTAACCGACGAGGAAGTTGGCGAGGTTTGTTTGGCTGTAAAAGAAGTTGCCGAGAGACATAGTTGTTTTTCATTGAATATTAATAAGGTTTTGTATGGACCGCCCAAGAAATTGCCTCCAAAAATGGTTTGGGCCGAGGGTGACAAGTCAAAAGAATTGTCCTTGCTTCGCGAAGACCTAGAAAACTCCTTAACAGAAAAAGTTCGATTTGTTCCGGAAAGCAGAATTTTTGCTCCACATATTACGTTGGCCCGTATAAGTTCATGGGCATGGAAGGGGATTGAGCCAGAAGAAAGACCTGAAGTAAATGAAACAACCGACTTAATGTTTACAGTAGAATCAATTGAAGTAATGGAGTCAGAATTAAAACGTGGTGGTCCAGTTTACACAGTTTTAGAAAGTCATCAATTAAACCCATAAAAAAGTGAAAATACATTTAATTGGTATAGGCGGAATAGGGGTAAGCGCGTTGGCGCAATATTATTTGTCAAAAGGACACCAAGTAAGTGGCTCCGATTTGGTTGCTTCAGAAATTACGGAAGATTTAAAGAAAAAAGGAATAAAAATATTTATTGGGAATTCTGCCGAAAACATAAAACAAGATTTAGATTTAGTTGTTTATAGCCCGGCAGTAAAATCTGATAATTCTGAATTGCTAAGTGCTAAAAGCTATAAGCTGAACGCTAAAAGCTACCCTGAGGCATTGGGAGATTTAACAAAACAATATTACACAATTGCAATTTCCGGAGCTCATGGAAAAAGTACAACAACTGCAATGATTGCTTTAATTTTAATTAAGGCTGGGCTTGACCCAACAGTTATTGTTGGCACAAAACTAAAAGAATTTGGCAATAGCAATTTTCGATTTGGAAAAAGTAAATTTTTGGTTATAGAAGCGTGTGAGTATGACGGGTCATTTTTAAATTATTCACCAAAAATTATTGTTGTCACAAACATTGATAAAGAACATTTAGATTATTTTAAAACTTTCGCAAACGTAAAAAAGGCGTTTAAAAATTTCATTGCAAAATTACCAAGTGAAGGACATCTAGTTAAAGATGTTTCTCTAAAAAACCATTTAGCTAAAAAAATTAAAAGAATTTTAAAAGTTCCTGGTCAACACAATGTTTTAAATGCCTTGTCTGCGATTCAGGTTGCAAGAATTCTAGGAATTCCCGATGAAATTACTTTTAAGGCGCTTTCAGAATTTACCGGCACCTGGCGCCGCTTTGAAGAGTGTGAGGTGAAAATTGGAGGTTGTAAAGTGAAAATTGTTAGTGATTACGCCCATCATCCAAATGAAATACTAGCTACCTTTCAAGCTGCCAGGGAAAAATATAAAAAACAAAATATTTGGTGTGTTTTTCAGCCTCATCAACGTCAAAGAACATATTATTTGTTTAATGATTTTGTTAAGGTTTTTCGTCAGGCGCCAATAGATAAAATAATTATTACCGATATTTATGACGTTGCCGGCCGTGAAACAAAAAAGATAAGTGGGGAGGTGAGCTCTGAAAAATTGGTAAAAAAAATAAATAAGAAAAATGTTTTGTATTTTCCGTTTGATAATTTGGAAGGATACATTAAAGAAAATATTAAAAACAGCGACGTATTAATAATCATGGGCGCCGGAGATATTTATAAACTTGCTGATAAGTTCTAAAATTGTTATTATTTAGTAATAAACAAATTCTATGGTAGATACAAATCCACAAAAAATTGACGAAATTTTAACTCGCGGGGTTGAGGAAATTTTTGATAAAAAAAGTTTTGAAGAAAAACTAAAATCGGGGAAACAATTAAGAATTAAATTTGGTATTGATCCTACTGGGCCTAAAATTCACATTGGCCGAGCTTTTCAGTTTTGGAAGTTAAAAAGTTTTCAAGAGTTGGGGCACAAGATTGTCTTGATTATTGGTGATTTTACCGCTCAAATTGGGGATGCTTCAGACAAACAGGCAATGAGGAAGCCATTGACCGAAAAAGAAATAAAAGAAAATTTAAAAAATTATTTAAGCCAAATTGGTAAAATCCTAGATATAAAAAAAGTTGAGGTTCAACACAACAGCAAGTGGTTTAAGAAAATGAGAATAAAGAATTTTGTGGTTTTGCAAATGATTTTTACGGCTCAACAGACAATTCAGCGAAGAAATTTTAAAGAAAGATGGGATGAAGGCAAGCCTATTGGTTTGCACGAGTTAGATTATCCGTTATTTCAAGGATATGATTCGGTGGCAGTAAAAGCAGATGTTGAGATTGGCGGTTCTGACCAGCTTTTCAATTTACAGTCAGGCCGGGAAATTCAGAAATTTTTTAAACAAATTCCGCAAGACATAATGACGTCTAAAATGCTTAATGGTCTGGACGGCAGAAAAATGTCTACCAGTTGGGGAAATATTATAACAATCGTAGACGAGCCCAAGGATATGTTTGGAAAAGTAATGTCAATGAAAGACGAACTAATTGACGAATATTTCGAGTTAACCACGCGCCTTTCTAATGATGAAATTTTAAGTATTAAGAAATTAATAAATAACCCGCGAGACATAAAGGCAAGGTTAGCTAAAGAAATTGTAAAAATGTATCATGGGGAGAAGGAGGCAAAAATGGCAGAAGAAGAATTTAACAAAATATTTAAAAATAAGGAGCTACCAACAGATATTCCTGACTTTTTGGTGGATCAAAGCAATTGTTCTATTTTAGATTTATTGGTTAATTCAAAATTAGCTCCATCTAAAAATGAGGCAAAAAGATTGGTTGAGGGCGGGGGAGTGACAGTTATAGCAAAAAATCAAGAATCAAGAGTAAAAGATTGGAGAGAAGAAATAAAGGTAGAAAACGAAATGATAATAAAAGTTGGAAGCAGAAGATTTGTTAAAATTAAAATTAAATAATATGCAAAGATTTTTAATAAAAGATACAGCAAAACACATAGGTGAAAAGGTAAGGGTTTGTGGATGGGTTAACAACTGGCGAGCTCATGGTAAAATTTTGTTTATTGATTTACGTGACATAAGCGGAATTTTGCAAGTGGTTTTTGTGCCTTCAAATGCTGAAGTTTACGAATTGGCAAAAACATTACGTCCTGAATGGGTGGTTGAAATTGTAGGTCAAATTGTTAAAAGGCCAGAGAACATGATAAACGCCAAAATTGAAACCGGACAGGTTGAACTTTCTGTTGAGAGTTTGAGGGTTTTGTCAAAATCAGAAACTTTGCCTTTGTCTGTTGAAGGGGATGGATATGACATTGGAGAAGAAGTTAGAATGAAATATAGGTATGTTGACTTACGAAGGGAAAGGCTAAAGAGGAATCTTATTGTGCGACACAAAATGGCAAAATTTGTTCGAGATTTTTTAGATAATGAAGGTTTCACCGAAATTGAAACTCCAATTTTAACAAAATCTACTCCGGAGGGTGCTCGCGACTACATTGTGCCTTCTCGTCAGGAGCCGGGTAAATTTTATGCCCTTCCTCAGGCTCCTCAACAATACAAACAACTGCTAATGGTTGGAGGATTAGAAAAATATTTTCAGTTTGCAAAATGTCTAAGAGACGAAGATCCTAGAGGTGACAGACAGCCTGAATTTACCCAAATGGATTTGGAAATGAGTTTTGTAAACAGAGAAGACTTGATGGAGTTGATAGAGCGCATGATGATTACGCTTGTTAAAACGTTATTCCCAGAGAAAAAAATACAAGAAATTCCATTTCCAAGAATTGATTACAAAGATGCCATAGCAAAATACAAATCAGATAGACCGGACATAAGAACCGACAAAGCAGACAAAAATTTATTAGCTTTCTGCTGGGTTGTAAACTTTCCGTTTTTTGAAAAAACAGAAGAGGGCGGTTGGACTTTCACCCACAACCCATTTTCTGCTGCACAGTCTGATTTTGCAAACGACTTAATGGAAAAAAATAACATTGCAGGCATTTTAACCGATCAATATGACATTGTTTTGAATGGTTTTGAAATTGGTGGAGGATCAATAAGAAACCATAGGCCGGAAGCTCTTGAAAAGGTTTTTGAAATAATGGGTTATAAAAATGAAGAAATTCATGAAAAGTTTGGGCACATTTTAGAAGCGTTTAAATATGGAGCTCCTCCACACGGAGGAATTGCCTGGGGTTTTGACAGGCTTGTGACTTTGCTTTTAGGAGAGCCAAACATAAGAGAGGTAATTGCTTTCCCAAAAACCGGCGATGGAAGAGATTTAATGATGCAGGCTCCTTCAGAAGTCGATAAAAATCAATTAAAAGAGTTGCATATAAGCATAACCAAAAAAGAAACTAAAAAATCATAGTATGAATTTAAAGCGTGCTACATTTGGGCCCTTACTATCCGTTGCGTTTTTATTGGCTTTTGTCTATATGATTATTGGCGTACAAAAAGTTTTAGAAAAGCCCGATGAAGAATTATTTTTAGGTAGTATTTCCAGCAACACACAAAGCGTTGTGACTAAAAACGTAGTTGTTGAGCAACCAATTGTAAAGCTAGATTTAAATGCGGAGTCAGCAATATCTGTTGAGACAAACCTAAAAGACAAAAGTAAAATTATTTTTGAGAAAAAAAGCAATGCTATTTTACCAATAGCCAGTCTTACAAAATTAATGACGGCTATTATTGTTTTGGATAATTATAATCTGTCTGATATTACAAAAATAAAGAAGATTGTAAATATTCAGGATCCAGAAATAAAGGACGTAAAGCTTGGAGACACAATGTCTGTGGAAGATTTTTTAAATATTATGTTAGTTGGGTCTTCTAATAGTTCAGCATATGCTTTGTCAGAAATGATTGGTCAGGAAAAATTTGTGGAGTTAATGAACCAAAAAGCAAAAGGCTTAGGTTTACAAAACACCTTTTTTAAAGATTCAACTGGCCTAAGCTCAGAAAATGTTTCCACGGTTGTGGACATAGCAGAAATTACAGGCTATGTTTTGAATAATTATCCTGAAATAGCAGAGATAACCACAAAAAAAGAAATTTATTTGCCAAGTTTTGGTACTTTTGAAAACACAGATAAACTCTTGCAGGAGGTGCCAGAAATAGTCTGTGGGAAAACAGGTATTACCGCTCAGGCTAAAGGGTGCTTGGTTTTAGCAGTGAAGAACCCAAAAAATAATGATTTTATTATAAATGTTATCTTGGGTTCGGACGACAGATTTTCTGAAATGGAAAAATTAATTAATTGGTCTAACACAATATGCAAATAACACCAGTTGCTTTTGATGCTATCAAAGTTTTCAGTTTGGCTGCTTTTGCCTCCGCAATAGCTATTATTTGGTGTCCTTTGTTGACTAATTTTTTGTATAAAAATCAGCTTTGGAAAAAAGTAGCCCGCCAAAAAGCAATTTCTGGAGAAGACGCTACTGTTTTTAATAACCTGCACAAAGAAAAAGAAGTTGGAACTCCTCGCATGGGAGGACTTCTAATTTGGGTGACGGTTGTACTTGTAGCTTTTGTTTTTTGGCTGACGCCGTGGAATTTTTTATCAAGAGGTCAAACATGGTTACCACTTTTTACATTGGTTGTAGCATCATTTGTCGGCTTAATTGACGATATTCTGGTTGTAAAAGGGTGGGGAAAGTATATAGGAGGAGGAATTTCATTTAGAAAACGGCTTATTATTGTAATTTTAATTGGTTTGATTGGAAGCATTTGGTTTTATCAAAAATTAGGTTGGGACATGGTTTTTATTCCATTTTTTGGAGATGTCTCGATTGGGTTGTGGTATATTCCTTTATTTATTTTAGTAACTGTTGCCTGTTGGTCGGGGGGAGTTATTGACGGCCTAGATGGTTTGGCCGGTGGAACATTTGCATCAATTTTTGGCGCTTTTACAATTATAGCTTTTTCTTTAGGAAAAATTGATTTAGCAGTTTTTTGCGCAGTTGTGACCGGAACTTTGTTTGCCTTTTTATGGTTTAATATTCCGCCTGCCAGGTTTTATATGGGGGAAACCGGTATTCTTGGGTTAACTACGGTTTTGTCGGTAATAGCTTTTTTAACCGACTCTGTTTATGTTTTACCAATAATTGCCGGGCTTTTGGTAATAACAGTTGCGTCTGTAATTATTCAGCTTTTATCTAAAAAAATAAGAAAGAAAAAGATTTTTCTTTCTACACCAATTCATCATCATTTTGAGGCATTAGGTTGGCCGTCATACAAAGTTACAATGCGGGCCTGGATTATTGGAATTGTTTTGGCATTTATTGGAGTTGCAATTAGGCTTTTAAGATAGTATAATCAAAAATTATAGTAAGGGCCCATAGCTCAGTTGGTAGAGCGCTTCTATGGCATAGAAGAGGTCAGGAGTTCGAATCTCCTTGGGTCCACAAATATATTGTGCGACAAGCTACTTTTTAAGAGTAGTTTTTATTTGACTAATTTAAAAAATCAGTTAAAATGATGAAATCTAAACAAGAAAGGAGTTCGTTGATAATGTAATGTTAGAAGGTGGGGAAATACTGAGTTTTGTGTTATAACAGCAACAGGAAAGGGAAAAAGATGAAACCGATGAGAACGATTGATGGTGGAATAAGTATTGACAATGGTACGCAGGCAACGAGTGTTGAGCTGATTGACTCGAATGGAAAGCCTGTGGAAGTTGGGTCGTGTGACAATTATATGGTTCCTGACCTTCCAAAGGGGCACAAGGAACAGCGTCCAGAAGACTGGGTGTCGGCATCGGCATGGGCAATGAAGAATCTACGTGAGAGACTTGAGAAGAGAAACCTGGAGATTGGTAAGGTTCTGTTTGTCATAGTCAATGGTCAAATGCACGGTGAAGTTGTTATGACCAAGGACGGTTGTGAACCAACTGCTCGGCTCTGGTGCGACTCGCGCAACGAAGCTGAAGGGAATGAGCTCACTGAGTTGTTTGGCGTGAAGGTGCCAACGCGTATGACAATTGCGCGGTGGCTATGGACCATCAGAAATCGGCCGGAAATCGCTGCAAAATGTACTGGGTTGACTACGCCCGCCGGTTGGGTTACCTACCGGCTTTGTGGTGTGCATTCCTTGGGTATTGGGGAAGCATCGGGCATGTTCCCAATCGACATCGAAACCGGTTACTATCGTCGTGACTTGATGGTTAGATTTGATTCTATCAACGAAGGGACTGATACCATCCACCAACTGCTTCCCACTCCGTGCAAAGCAGGCAGGTTTATCGGAGCGTTGAACGCTGAAGGTGCGAAGATTCTCGGACTTCCAGTAGGAACTCCGGTGGCTCCGCCCGAAGGCGATCAACCGGCAGTTTTGGCGGGTACATACATCAGTGCGCCTGGCCAGGGTGGAGGTTCTTGGGGAACATCCATCTGTGTGAACTGGGTTAGTGACCGGCCATTTCAGGGCGTGCACCCGGCAATCGATCACTTTTGCGATGCCGATGGCAGGCCAATAAACATGGCCTGGATCAAAAACGGTACTACCTATGCCAATGCAGTGATAACTTTGCTGCAGTTGTCCAGAGGCGACCGAAACAATGATATGACATACGCGTTCGTTGACCCGTTAGCTCTGAAAGCTCCAGCAGATTGTGGTGGACTTCGCGCCTTGCCACTGATGCAAATAGAACCCGCAACAGGCTTTGTGGAGAATGCGTTCGCGATGTTTTCTGGCATCAGATGGGAGAAATCTGGAGGTAAGGTTGTTACAAACCTTACGCCAGGGAACATGTACAAGGCCGCATTTCTTGCATCGGTTTTCAGCTCGCGTTTGGGTTTGGAGGAACTCCGGCGCCAAGGGTGTCCGGTCAGTGAACTTACTCTCACCGGAGGAGTTCTCAAGACCAGAACCTCTACCAGGTTTGCCGCAAGCTTAATTGCCAGTGCTATGAATATCCCTGTTCGCGTGTTACCCGGTGCAGAAGAAGGAACCGCATTCGGCGGTGGGCTCCTCGGGCTTTTCGCACACAGGCGATTGACCGAGCCCGGCCTGGGATATGGCGCGTTCTTGCGCCAAATGCTTGGCCGGCAAACGGGCAAAGTGTTTATGCCCAATCCCGAGGATGCCAGAGTGTACGAAGGCATGTATCGCCAATATCAGGCGTTGCTCGCCAACGTTGAGCCAGCCTTGATCGGAGCAATGCAAGGATAGAGTACAACCCTTAGAGTAGAAGGGAGTTGTCTTCACTGACAACTCCATTTTTTTTACTTGCGTTGGGAAATTTTTTTTGGTAAAATAAGCATATTATGAATTATAAAAAAATAGTTTGTATTGTTGTTCTAGTTGTGGCGTTTGTTGGAGTTTTTGGTTTGGGTTCGTGGCTAGGAGTAAATAAATTCGCTCCAAAATATGTACCACAGCCAGGAACAATTGATTTTTCTCTTTTTTGGGATGCTTACAACAAGCTTCAAGAAAACTTTATTGATCCTACAAAAATAGATAATCAAAAAATAATTTATGGAGCTATAGAAGGAATGACAAATTCCTTAAAAGATCCATATACAAACTTTTTTGATCCCGAACAAGCAAAAAGATTTCAGCAAGATTTATCAGGATCTTTTGACGGTATTGGCGTAGAAATTGGAATTAAAAAAGATTTATTAACAGTTGTAGCTCCGCTCAAAGGTACTCCCGGGCAACAGGCAGGACTAAAATCAGGTGATATAATAATGAAGATAAACGACAAGGATTCTGTTAATATGACAACCGATGAAGCAGTAAACTTAATTCGCGGTCCAAAAGGAACCTTGGTTACACCAACAATTTATAGAGAAGAATGGCAAAAAACAAAAGATATTAAAATTATAAGAGACACAATAAAAGTTCCTTCAATAGATTGGTCGTTAAAAAATGGAGACATAGCTTATATACAAATTTATCAATTTGACGATAATCTTTCTTCTGACTTTGAAACAACAGCTTTGGAAATTTTACAAAGTTCTGCAAAAAAAATAATTTTAGATTTAAGAGATAATCCAGGTGGATATCTTAATGTCGCCGAAGAAATTGCCGGATGGTTTTTAGAAAAGGGGCAAATAGTTACTATTGAAGACTTTGGAAAAAGCAAACCGCAACAAACATATAAAACAAATGGAAATTCCAGTCTTGCGAGTTATCCCTTAGTTGTTTTGATAAATCAAGGTTCGGCCTCGGCTTCAGAAATTTTAGCAGGAGCATTACGAGATAACAGAAATGTAAAATTAATTGGAACCAAATCTTTTGGAAAGGGATGCGTGCAGGAGGTGGTAGATTTAAGCGGAGGGTCTTTCTTAAAAGTGACAATTGCTAATTGGTTGACTCCAAAAGGAAGTTCTATCTCCGAAGTAGGATTGACCCCGGATGTAAAAACTGATATAACTGACCAAGACATGGAAAACAAAAAAGACCCTCAGCTCGACAAGGCCCTTGAAATAATAAGGGACTTAAAGTAGAATACATTATATATAAAAAAGTAGAAACATAAAAAAACACAAAAAGATGAAATTAATACTATTGCAAGACGTTGAAGGTCTTGGAAAAAAATACGAGGTAAAAGAAGTAAAAAATGGCCACGCCAGAAATCTTTTGTTGCCAGAGAAGCTAGCAAGAGCTGCAACTAAAGAAGCGTTAAAATGGTTAGCCGACCAAAAGGAAGTAATTGAAAAAGAAGTCGAAGAAGATTTAAAGAAGGCACAAGCCCTGGCCTCGCAACTTGATGGTTTGGAGTTGGGCATGGTGGTAAAAGTTGGAGACGAAGGTCAGCTTTTTGAATCTATTAATAGTCAAAAAATTGTTGAGAAATTAAAAGAAATGGGTTTTGAAATTAAAAAATCTCAAGTGAAATTGGAAAATCCAATTAAAGAGCTTGGAGAATTTCCAACAAACATATCACTCAATCATAATTTAGAGGCAGAGATAAAGGTAATCGTTACGGCGGAAAAAGTTGTAGAAAAAGTAGAAGAATAAAAGTAAAAGGAAAATCAAAAATGAAATATATTTTCGTTGCAGGCGGAGTAATGTCGGGTATTGGAAAAGGTATAGCAACGGCCTCAATTGGAAGGATATTAAAGAGTAAGGGGTTTAAAGTCACTGCAATAAAGATTGATCCATATATAAATGTTGACGCCGGCACAATGAATCCGGTTGAACACGGAGAAGTTTTTGTAACCGATGATGGCACGGAGTGCGATCAGGATGTTGGAAACTATGAAAGATTTCTAGACGAAAATATATATAAAGATAATTACATGACAACGGGCAGTGTTTATCTGTCTGTTATAAATAAAGAAAGAAATTTAGAATATTGCGGAGAATGCGTTAGCGTTGTTCCAGGAATTCCAAACGAGGTTATAGAAACAATAAAAAGAGCAGGTAAAAAACGACTTGGAGGGTCTCCCGTAGACTTTGTTCTAATAGAAATTGGTGGAACGGTTGGTGAGTATCAGAATATGCTTTTCTTAGAAGCTGCAAGAATGATAAAATTTGAGCACCCCAAAGATGTGCTTTTTATTTTGGTTAGTTATTTGCCCATTCCCGGAATAATTGGTGAAATGAAAACGAAGCCAACCCAGCAAGCAGTAAGAAATTTAAATGCAGCTGGAATTCAAGCAGATATGATTTTAGCAAGAGCAGAAACATCTTTAGATGAACCGCGAAAAAGGAAATTAGCAGTTTATTGTAATATACATCCCGAAGATGTTTTTTCTGCACCTGACGTGAAATCAATTTATGAAGTTCCTATTAATTTTGAAAAGGAGGATATTGGAAATAAAATATTAAAGAAATTAGGCGTAAAACCAAAAAAAAATAATCTTAAGGAGTGGGAAGGCCTAGTAAGATTGATAAGAAGCAATCCAGAAGAAGTTAATATTGGTATTGTAGGAAAATATTTCGAAAGCGGAAAATTTACCCTTATGGACTCTTATATATCGGTTATTGAGTCTGTAAAGCATGCTGCATTCTCCCAAAATAGAAAGGCAAAAATCTCCTGGATATCTTCTGAGGAATTTGAAAAAACCTCCAAATCCTTAAAAGAATTAAATACCTATGACGGGATAATTATTCCTGGTGGATTTGGAAACAGAGGCATTGAAGGAAAAATAAAAGCCATTGAATATTGTAGAAAAAATAAAATTCCTATGTTTGGGCTATGTCTTGGACTTCAACTTTCTGTTATTGAATTTGCCAGAAATGTTGTTGGTATAAAAGACGCCACATCAAGAGAGTTTGATAAAAATGCTAAAAATCCTGTTATTGACGTTATGCAAGAGCAAAAAGAGTTATTAAAACAAAAACATTATGGCGGAACAATGAGGCTGGGCGCATATGATTGCCAAGTGCAAGAAGGAACAATTAGCCATAAAGCTTATAAAGATTGGGTTGGAGAGCAAAAAGGTTCGTATGTTATTTCAGAAAGACATCGTCATAGATACGAAGTTAATAATGATTACCGCGACACCTTAAAGAAAAATGGACTTATTGTTGCTGGTATTAACCAAAAAAAGGATTTAGTAGAAATAATTGAAATTAAAAACCATCCATTTTTTGTGGGAACGCAGTTCCACCCTGAGTTTAAATCAAGACCGTTAAAACCTCATCCATTGTTTAAGGAATTTATTAAGGCTGCAATAAAACATAAAACATAAAACAAAAACCGTCCCGACCAAAGTCGGGACGGTTTTTTTAATGCTTGTTTATTTTGTTTTTGTAGGTTTTACTGAAACCAATTTAGCAATTCTTCTTGCTCCGTTGAAAAGTTTTTTAGCTTTTGTTGTAAACTTAACAACTCCATCTGTCATAGCATAAATTGTGTCATCAGACCCCATTTTTACATTTTTACCAGGAAGATATTTTGTACCACGTTGTCTTATAATAATCATTCCGGTTTTGACTTTTTGGTCTTCGGAAATTTTAATTCCAAGCCTTTGGGCGGCTGAATCTCTTCCAAGTCTAGAAGAACCTCCTTGTTTAGTTGTTGACATGTTTTTGTGTTGATTAAATTTTGTGTATAATAATAGTATGTTAGCAAGAATTAAGGATTTTGTCAAAGCTTACTTTGGTGATATAATGCTATTTATAATAGTAGTGCTTTTAATCTTGTTGGCGTTTGCAGTAGGTTATATAACTGCAAAACATCAATCAAAGGAGCCAATTCAAATAAATAATTCAACAACATGAACATTCCACAGCATATAGTTTTATTCCCAGACGGCAATAGGCGTTGGGCCAGAGGCAAAGGATTAAACACTTTAGAAGGCCATAAAAAAGGTTATGAAAATCTTTTAGATTTTTCAGATTGGTGCAGAAATAGAGGAGTTAAAGTTTTAACAGCTTTTGGTTTTTCAACTGAAAACTGGAATAGGACAAAAGAAGAAGTAGATTATTTAATGAATCTTTTAGAAAAGTGCTTAATTGATAATTTAGACCGCTATAATAAAGACGGCGTAAAAGTAAGGGTAATTGGGCAAAGAGAACGTCTGCCAAAGTCGCTCCAGGAAGCAATTGTAAAAACAGAAGAATCAACAAAAAATAATTCAAATTTATTTTTGAATTTGGCGATAAGTTACGGTGGTAAATGGGACATTTTAAACGCAGTTAAAAATATTGTGAAAGAGGGGATTGAGGTAGATAAAATTGACGAAAAACTGTTTGAAGATCATTTGTCTACGGCCGGGCTTGTTGCCCCAGATTTTATTATTAGAGCCGGTGGAGAAATGAGAATGTCTAACTTTGTTTTGTGGCAAGCAGCATATTCTGAATTATATTTTTGTCCCAAATTTTGGCCAGATTTTACAGAGGATGACTTGGAAGTCGCCTTAGTCGAATTTGATAAGCGGTCCCGCCGTTTCGGCAAGTAGAGTAATAAAAAACAGGGTTTAGTCCTGTTTTTAGTTGTGTGGCAGTAGAATGGCTATTTTGTCCTAGAAAGGGTTTTGGCCATGGCAAACCATTTTGGTTCGCGAGGTTTGCTTTTATATTTGGCCGAAGACTTATGAATTTCTATAAGAGTGCATAAATCATTTTTTTTCCAGCTGGCTAAGGATTTTCCTTTGTTTTTATAAATTATTTCAACTCCTTTTGCCCAAAGTTCAAAATCTTTTTTCTTTTTATCAGCCAAATGATATTTTCTAAAAAATGGAACAATAATTTCATTAACGTCACTAATTTTTTGAACAGAAAATCTTGCCTGATCTTTTGAAACTGTAACTTCACCACACTCTAATTCGCTTTTTATTTTTTCTAAAATTTTTATATTATCTTTTGCCTCGCCCGTGCTACGGCCGAGGGGACTTGTAACAATAAATTGGGCTTTCCAGCGGTAATAGGTTGGGGAATTGGTTCTTTCATGTCTTGTGTCTTTTCTAAATTGTAAATCAAAGCACCCATCATTATTTGTTATTGTTATTATATTAAAATCGTTTTTTGCCAGCATTTTTTTATTTTTAATTATTTAAGTATAGCAAATATCTAATTATGCGACAAGTCTGTATTCTTATTATGCGACTCCGCTAAGCGGAGTCAAGGCACGCTAAGCGTGCCGACATATTTATGCTTTGTCGGGGTCAGAATGAAACTGGTGGTGAATGTCGCGGAGGCGTTTGTTGGTTACGTGTGTGTAAATTTGCGTTGTGGCAATGTTGCTGTGGCCCAAAAATTCTTGAATGCTTCGCAAATCAACTCCTTGGTTTAACAAATCGGTGGCATATGAATGGCGCAGGGTATGTGGAGTAGTAAAAATTGGCACGCCAGATAATAACGCATACCTTTTAACCATTCTTTCAATTGATCGCGGTGTAAGCCGGGCATCGGTGTCATCTTTTTTATCGCGAAAGTTTATAAACAGCGCTTTTTGATTTGCATATTTAATATCGTTTCTTATTTCAAGATATTTTTTTATAAAGTTTAGAGCTCGTTCGGAAAAATAAACAACGCGAGGTTTACCACCCTTGCCAATGACACCAAGTTCCATGTCTTTCTTATCCTTCAAGCTATTAAACTGTTCAAGGTTTAGAGCCACTAATTCAGCAATTCTAAGACCGGTAGAGAAAAATGCCTCTAAAATAGCCCTGTCGCGGGTGGTTATATCATCTTTTGGCTCAATAGATGCCAAAAGTTTACTAACCTGGTCTAAGGTAAGGAATTTTATGCTTTTTGAGCCTCTATCTGGCTTTGAGAGCGATATTTTGTCCGGGGGTAGCGAAAGTACGTCTTTTGCCACAAAATAGCCTAGAAAGGCCCTTAAAGCGATTAAATAGTAGTTCTGGGTGCCTTTAGATAGCAATTTGCCGGTAGCAGGGCTCGGGGTGCGAGAAAGGTATAATCTATAGGTCCAAATGTGGTCGGAAGTCAATTGGTGGGGAAGTAATTGTGTTAAATTAGCCTGGTCTAACCAATGGAAAAATTTTTCCAAATAATTTTTATAATTTTCTTGAGTATTATCACGCAAACCTTTTTCAACTTCACAGAAGTCTAAAAAGTCTTGAAGATGTTGTTTTATTGGTTTTGATGAATTCTGCATTGTTTTAAGCTTGTCTTTGGAGGCCGGACCCTAAAGGTACCCCTATAACGTCGCTTTACCTACATTTTGCGACATAGCCTATATCCTAATAATAGCCGTCCCCTGGGGCGGTTCACTCTACTTGCACGTGTCATTATTTTTTCCGGCAATACTATCTGCAATTTCAGAAAAATAATTTACAACATTTTTTTCTGCCGTAGAAATATTTTCAGACATTTTTTTCGTTGTATCACTTATTCCGTTTGATACAGCCGCTCCCCCATTTTGGACCTCTGTACTAATTTTTGGATAAATTTTTGATATTATCCAACTTGATCCTTTTGCCAAATAGGCCCCGGCTTGGTCCGTAACGCCAGAAACAAGGTTTTTATTTGCCTTTCCAGATCGCATCTGCTGACTGAAAAAAACAGCAACTAATATAATAACAATTAGAATTATATAAAATATTATTTTTTTTAGCATATTGTTTAGGAAACCATTTTTATGGCGTCTTCAATGCGTTTTAGAGTTTTCTCTTTACCTAAGATGTTGGCTATTTCAAAAGGACTTGGAGATGTTTGCTTCCCCGATAGAGCTACTCGTAACGGCCAAAGTAAATAACCTTTGTTTTTTTCAGGATAACCTTTTTCTTTATTGAATTCGTCTATTGCGCTTAACATAACCTCTTCGATTTTTTTAATATTCCAAGTTTTTAATTCGGATAGAATTTTGTCGCACAATAAAAGCGCGTCTTTAGTATTATCTCCATTTGCCTTATCCCATTTTAACAAATCTTTATCATATGTTAGTTTATCTGGAAAAAAGAAATCCGATAAAGTAACAATTTCAGATAGTTTTTTCATTCTGGTGCGGGAAATTTCAACAATTTCTTGCAACTTGTTTTGTGAAACTTGTCCTTGCACTAAAAGTCCGGCGTCTTTAAGGTATGGCACGCAAAGGTCGGTAAGCTTCTCTATTGGTTTTTCGCGAAGGTAATAACCGTTTAAGAAATCTAACCTTTGTATGTTGAATACAGCTCCAGCTTTTTGGACCTTTTCAATTGAGAATTCTTTTACTAGTTGCGACAAGGTAAAAATCTCTTTTTCAGTTCCCGGGTTCCAGCCAAGCAAAACCATAAAGTTGACCAAGGCTTCGGGTAAATAACCGCTTTTATGATAATCTGATAGTGCAACGTCGCCTTGACGTTTAGACATTTTGCTACGGTCAATGTTTAGCATTAATGGAACGTGGGCATAAGTTGGCGTGTAAAAACCTAACGCTTCTTGTATAAGTATCTGGCGGGGTGTGTTTGATAGATGTTCTTCACCCCTAATTATGTGGCTTATTTCCATTAAAAAATCATCAACAACAACCGCAAAGTGATACAAGGGAGTGCTTAAATTTTTTGCTATAACTATGTCTCCCAGCAATCCTGCATTAAACTCCACATCTCCACGAATCAAGTCGTTAAATTTTACTTTTTTATTTTCAACCTTAAATCTAATTACAAAATGTTTGTTTTCGGATAAATTTTTTTGCACCAATTCATCAGACAAATGAGCGCAGGTACCATCATATTTTGGAGCTAATCCCCTACTCATCTGTTCTTGTCTTTTGTTTTCCAGTTCTTCTTCAGTGCAAAAACAATAATAAGCTTTTTTTTCTTCTAAAAGTTGCTTTAAATATTTTTCGTAAATATCTAATCTTTGTGATTGCTTATACGGTTCAAAATCTCCGCCAATATCCGGTCCTTCGTCCCAAGCAATTCCCAACCATTTTAATTCCTCAATAATTTCATCGGTCCATTTTTGTTCTGATCTTTGGGTGTCGGTGTCTTCAATACGCAATATAAATTCACCTTTGTTTTGTTTGGCAAAAAGGTAATTAAATAAAGCGGTTCTGGCCCCTCCAACGTGTAATGGGCCCGTTGGCGATGGTGGAAACCTGACTCTTATTTTTTTTGCTTCAACTTTTTTTGTCATAAATTTATTCTAAATTTAAAAACTCTAATATTTCACGGGCAACTGCACGAGCCGCCAACGGTTTTGCAAAACCAAGAGCTGCGTCAGACATTTCTTGTAATTTTTCTGGGTGAAAAAGCATTAATTCTAGATTTTCAATAAAGAAATTTGGTGTTAAATTATCTTGTTCAACTACTATTGAAGCTCCGGTCTCAGCATAAACGTAAGCATTTTTTGATTGGTGGTTGGCGGCTGCCGAAGGTAAAGGGATTAAAATGCTTGGTTTGCCAACTGCAGCAATTTCAAAAATTGAGCCCGACCCAGACCTTGAAATTATTAAGTCGGCTGTTTTATACGCGTGCTTGATTTTTTCCTCGTCTAAAAAGCCAATTGGGTGGTAAAATTTATCTAATCCTTTGTCCTCAACAACCAGTGCTTCAGATTCTGCAGATTTAACATTTTGTCGGCCGGTAACGTGAATAATCTCGTAGTCTTTTAATAAATTATTTAAAACCAGTAAAATAAAATCGTTAATTGCTTGGGCGCCCTGTGACCCGCCAATTATTAAAATGATTGGTTTTGAAAGAGTTAAATTAAATATTTCTCCAGCGATTTTTTTGTCCCCATTTAAAATTTCTCTTCTTATTGGGTTTCCCGTAACAATGGCTTTTTCAGGATCAAAATACTCGGTTTTTGGGAATGAAGTAAAAATCTTTTTTGCCCATTTTGATGTAATTCGGTTTGAAAGTCCTGGGACAACGTCAGACTCGTGTAAAAAAATTGGAAAATTTAAAATTTTTGCAGCAATAGTTACAGAAACTGAACCCGAGCCACCCTTACTGAAAATTACATCTGGATTAATAATTGGAAGTAAAAAAATGCTTTGGATTACACCAAAAGGTATCTTAAACAAAATATCAACAATGTTTTGCAAAGAAAAATATCTTCTAATTTTCCCGGAAACTATTGTTTTCACAACAAAATCTTCTTGTTTAAGAGAAATATTACTAAAGTCATCTTTTGGCCCCAAATAAAAAAGCTTCAAATCTTTTTTAGGATAGATTACTCGTAATTCTCTGGCTATGGCAATTATGGGAAAAATGTGTCCGCTTGTTCCCCCGCCTGTAAATAATATTTTCATAGTATGTTATATAATAATAACAAAGTTGTCTCCTTCGGTAAACCCTTGACGCCAATAATTTTAAGTGTTAAATTTTATATAGAACATTTCGTCGTCAGCAACAGAAGGAATGGGTCATGAAAAAGACATCGGGTACCTTCACACTGGTTGAGCTGTGTTTCGTCATCATCATTATTCTGATTCTGGCGGTGGTTTCTATCCCTATCTGCCAGAAAGCAGTGCGGAAAGCGAATATTGGGCGGAATATCACCGAACCAACCGTCGGTCAGGTGTACGTGGTAATGGCAGGCGATAAGACTAGCAACACTGTCGTTGCCATGCCCTGGTGTTTTCGCAATGACAAACCGGAGATGACTGACCGTCGAGTGCTTCTGAGGGTCAGTAGTATTGTGTGTAGGAGTGGACTTGGGACGTGTTTCTGCCTGAGTTCAGATAACAGAGTTAACATTGTCTCTCTACCTCCCGAGTTACGGCCCACCTTTGAACTGCTTAGGCAGAAGAAGGAATAATATGTACTTTGGTCATTAAACAAAAGCAAAAAGAGCCTGACCAGCTCTTCTTTTTTTATTTTGCTTGTTTGATAAATTTTGCGAATTTTTGATATTTTTTGTTATTTTTTTCTGCGTTTTCATTAATTGCTAAAACAGAAATTCTGAAAATATCTAAAGCGTTTTTACAAATAATAATATTTTTTGACTTATGATTTTCCTTGGAATGTTTTCCTTGAGGATGGCTAAATCTAATATTTAGATATTTTTTTAGTTTCAATTTTGCAAGGTCGTCAACATGCCTTGGATGGTCGTCAACTGTAATAACAAATGGCATGTTTTTAACGCTGTATTTTTTTGATAGTCTTTCTACAGCCTCTTTCTTTGAACTTTCTGTATAAATAACGTCATCGACAACTTTTAATATTTTAGAATTTTCTATTCTTCGTTTTTGAAATTTTATATCTCCAAAGGTCAATATAGAAATTTTTATATTTTTATTTGGTTGAGTTTTTTTAACAGAAATTAATGCTCGCCTAACGGCTTGGTCTATAAAATTATTTTTTTCGTATTTTCTTAAAATTTTCTCTAAATTGACGGCACTAGGATAGTTGTTTTTTATTTTTTTTATTAATACGTCAGGCCTAAAAACTTTTTTCCCAAATTTATTTATAATTTTTGACTCTTCATACATTTCATTTATTTTGCCTTCGGGAATGTTATACTTTGTTGAAAATTCCTTGTGCATTTGCTTGTCAGACAGGGTCGTCTTGTTTATAACGTCGTCAAAATCAACAATTAACCAAAGGTCACATTTTTTATTTGTTTTTTTTGTTTTATTCATGTTTGTGGGAATTTTTAGAAATATTTAATAAAAGTCCTATTCCAATTAATTCAACTGTTAAGTGTGATCCTCCGTAAGAAAAGAATGGCAATGGAATACCCGACAATGGAAAAATTCCAGCAGAAGAGGACATGTTTATAAAAGCCTGTAAGGTTATCCAAAAAACAACGCCTATGGCTACCATTTTAGAAAATTTATCATTTGAATTTTTAGCAATCCTAAGGCCAAGCCAAAATAGTAAAACAAAAGCGCAAATTATAATAAAGCATCCGATAATTCCAATTTCTTCTCCGATAATTGCAAAAATTGAGTCGGTCATGGCCTCTGGTAAAAATCCAAATTTTTGTGTTGACATTCCTAATCCATTTCCAAAAATTCCACCCGATCCTAAAGAAATTAACGATTGACGCAGTTGAAACCCCTTACCCAATGGGTCAGTGTCTGGATGTAAAAAAATTAGCCAACGATCCAATCTGTAAGGCTCAAACCTAATCATAAACAACAAAGCGCTAGCCCCTGCAATTATTATTGATACAGTGTGCCATACAGGAGTTTTTGCTGAAAAATATAGAACAAGTAAAGTAAGGCTGATAATTCCAAGAGTACTGGCATCGCTTTGCAAATATAAGGCAATAGAAATTACGCCTAAAAATATTAGGAAAGGAACAAGAATATAAATTATATTATGGTATCCTCTCTTTGTGACAGCTTTCCAGTCCTTCACAGGCGTATCTGCCAGTTTTGAAGCAATCCAGGCTGACAAATACAAAATTGCAGTAATTTTTAAGAATTCTGATGGTTGTATAGACCCAAAACCAAAATTAATCCAACGGCTAGCTCCCCCGGCGCTAAAACCAATTTTTGGAAAAAAAACTAAAAACAAAAGACCAAGGTTTCCCAAAACCAATAAAGGAGCCCATTTTTTTAAAAACGGTAAGGAAATTTTATAAGCGATAAAGCCTAAAATAATGCCCGGTAAAAGTCCAAAAAGTAATTGATGAAACAAAAAATAATTAGTGTTGCCAAATCTTTGCAAAGAAGCTGGAGCAGAAAGACAAGCAAAAAATAAAATGCTAAAACCAAGCAGAAAGATGACTACAAAAAATAAAAAATAATTAAAATGACCTTTCATTATATTTACAAAGCTTTAACAGCCTCAACAAATTGTCTTCCTCTGTCGAATTCATTTTTAAATAAATTAAAACTTGTTGCTGCAGGAGAAAGTATAACAATGTCCCCTTTTTTAGATAATTCTTTAGCTTTTTTGACAGCCTTTTGTATAGAAGGAACGTCGTGTATTTTTGTATAGTTTCCAAGACATTCTTTTATTTTATCAGAAGCTAAGCCAGGAAGCATAATAACCTCGTCAACTCTTTCCTTAATTATATTTGCTAGTTCATTATATTTCAAACCCTTATTCATTCCCCCGCATATTAAAATTAATCTTGAATCGGCAAAGTTTTCTAAAAAAGTGTTAATGGCGGTTATTGTGGCCTCTGGCATTGTGGCAGTTGTGTCGTTAAAGTATTTTACTCCATTTACTTCCCTAATAAATTCCTGGCGGTTTGGAACTCCTTTGAAAGTTTTTAATGACTTTTCAATATCTTTTTGCAAAACCCCTAAAAGTTTTGCAGTTTCAACTGCAGCCGAAAGATTGTACAAATTATGGTTGCCTGTAAGTTTAAAATTATTAGGTTTTTCTATTTTTTTGGAAAAAACAACTTTTCCCTTAGCTTCCCTTGCAAATTGTCGCACAATAAAATCATCTCCATTTAAAACTAAGAAATCGTTTTTCTTTTGATAGTTAAAAATAATTTTTTTTGCATTAATGTATTCAGCCATTGTGCCATAGCGATTAAGGTGGTCGGGCATTATGTTTGTAACTACTGCAATGTTCGGACTTTGCTTTAAATCTTCCAATTCAAAGCTTGAGAGCTCCAGTACAACCTTATCACCCTTTTTAACTTTACCAATTAATTCCAAAGGCGAAACACCAATATTTCCGGCTAAATACGTATTTTTATATTTTGATTTTAATATATGATAAATTAGGCTAGCTGTTGTGGATTTTCCTTTGGTTCCTGTAACGCCAATTGTAAAGGCTTTTGTTAGCTTAAAAAACAAACTTACGTCAGTTTCAATTGGTATTTTATTTTTTCTGGCAATTTCTAAGTATGGCGAGGTACCTGGAACATCAGGGTTTTTTATAATAAGGTCTGGCCATAAAAAATCTTTTTCTTCGTGTTTGCCTAGCGTATATTTAATTTTCAACCCTTTTAATTTATCTAAAGATTCCTGCAACTTTTCTTCTGTCTTCAAATCTGTAACCAAAACATCTGCGCCTTGAGTGCAGAAAAATTTTGCTACTCCAACTCCCCCGCCATTCAGCCCCAGTCCCATTATTAAAATTTTCTTATTCTTGAATAATATCATTAATGTCTTTTATTACTTGTTTAGGATTTTTAGCAAATACAATTCTCATTCCCAAATTCTTTGCTGTTTCTATATTTTCTTCCTTGTCGTCAATAAATATACATTCGTTTGGCTGTACGTTAAGTTTTTTAGCAGTTAAAAGATAAATTTCAGGCTCTGGTTTTTGTAATTTTTCCTGGTAAGAGAGAACAACAACGTCGAATCCATCATATCCACCATTTTTTCTAATTACATTAGCTTGAAGCTCTATAATGTTAGACAGTACGGCAGATTTTATTTTTCTATGTTTTAAATCTTTAACAAATTCTAGTACCTCCGGATATAAAACAAAATATTTCTGGTAGAGGTCTCTAGCCATTTTGCCACAATTTTCGGGCAAAGGTTTGTTAATTATTTCTGCATATTTTTTCCAAAAATCATCCTCGGTAATTAAGTTTCTTTGCAAAAGACTAAAAAGTGGAGCGACATTCTTACTCTGTTTTTCCATTTCTTCTTTCGATATATTAAAAATTTCAGGGATATCGTCAGAAAGCCTATGCGCAACTTTTATAACTCCCCCGTAGTCAAATATAACAGCTTTTATCATGGAAATTAATTAAATGGATCTTTTACAATTGGAACTATTTTTTTATTAAAACACACATTGCTTATTTTTTCTAAATTGTACGGTTCGTCAGAAAAGAAAAATTGATGAACGCTCCCCCGTTTTATCTTTTTCTCTATGGCTGAATCATTTTCTAAATATTTTTTAAGTTCTTTTGCCAAGCTCTCGGCCGGGTTTACAATTTTAATTCCAGAGTCAATTGTATTTTCAATAACTGTTTTTAACAAAGGGTAATGGGTGCAACCTAAAATTAATGTGTCTATTCCCTTCTCTTTTAATGGGTCTAAATATTTTTTTATTATTTCAACTGTAATTTTGTCGTCTAACATCCCCTCCTCTACAAGTGGCACAAGTAATGCGCAAGGTTGTGAAAATATTTGTAAAGTTAAGTCAGCTTTCAAAAGTTTTTGTTGATAAACATTACTTTTTATTGTGCCAGGAGTACCAATGATTCCAATTTTTTTATTTTTTGTGGTTGCTAAAGCTTCTGCAACAGCGGGATTTATCATTTCAAATACGGGAGTCTTTTTAAATTTCTTTTTTAACGAGTCAGAAGCCCAGGCCGAAGAAGTATTGCAAGCCACAACAATTATTTTTGCGTTTTTGCGTAGAAGCCAGTTTGTTATTTTTTCTGAATATTTTTTAACAAAACCAGCTCCCTTTGTGCCATAAGGAAGTCGGGCTGTATCACCAAAATAAATTATTTGGTAGTCGGGTAAGTATTTAAAAATTTCCTTAACAACCGTTAACCCGCCAACACCAGAATCGAAAACACCAATCATAATTATTTATAATAACCAATTTTCAATTATTTATAAAGGCGTTGACACAACAAACTATACGTGATACTATTTGATTGGCTCATTAGCAACGCGATAAACGCTTTAATATGGGAGTGCTCCAGATGACAGAGCAGGAATTGCACAAACGGTTTGATTACATTGGGCCGTTTCACGAAGAAAGGGCAACCGTCTGTAAGGACGGTCATTGGTGGCACGTATCGTCCGACTACGAACCTGCCTACGAAGAGAGGTATCAGAATGCCCTTTGTTTCAGTGAGGGCATGGCTGCAGTCTTTGACGGGCTTGAGTGGTTCTTCATTCGCCCTGATGGGACGCGTGCTCATGATCAAGGGTTTGACCACGCAAAAAACTTCCGCGGTGGAACGGCAGAAGTTTGTAAGGGAGAGAGTCGTTTTAGGATCCGTCCGAATGGGACGGTAGTAGAAGGCACAACAAAACCGTGGCACCGGCAACCAATGCCAGATTTGCCACCGAATGAAGAAGCAGAAGAAGCACAAATATAGGAGCATCACTATGGAGGCAAAATCTCGAGCAGAATTGTTGGAAATGTACGACGAGGTCGGGATTTTCTACGAGGGGCTGGCTAGGGCTCGGAAAGGTGACAAGTGGTTTCACATCCGTCTCGACGGTTCTCGCGCTTACAAGGAAGAATATACGTTTGTATATCACTTCCATGAGGGCCTGGCCCGAGTCATCATAGACAGAAGAACGAGGTTTCAAATTCGTCCAGACGGCGAAATAGTTCCCGAATGACGGACTGCAAACCTCATAGATCTCTACGGAGGTCTTTTTTTTATAAATTAATTAGAATCTGATGAGAGGCGTTTGAAAACTATAATAAATAAGAAAACAAGTACAAGAGCTCCAATTGCCCACAAATACCATTTCTTAAAAAATGCCCAAAAACCCGATGTTGCTGGCGCATTTGAAGCTGCCGCTGCCGCCTGGGCCGGAACAAAGTTTATTGAAACAGAATCAGATTTTGCAGAAGTTCCAGAAATGTTTGTTGTTGCTGTTGCCTGTTTTGTTGAAGCGTTTAAAATTATTTGTGTTTTTCCTTCAAAGGTTATTGCTTTTGTGGTTGCTGGAGAAATAGAACCAATATTAAATCCTGCAACAATATCTCCGGTGACCGGGACATCATTAATTTTTACATTTCCAATTGAAGATATTTCGCTTGGAATATTTGCTGAAACATTTACGTTGTCAGCTTGAGTTGCCGAAGTGTTTGAAACAGAAATCATAAAATAAATTTGGGCTTCAGAGTTGTCTTGGGTTGCTTTTTGCCATTGAGTTGAATTTGCATCTTGTTTTGTAAAAAATGAAACCGCTAATTCAACAGCAGGAGTTATTTTACAATCGGCAGGACAATTAGCTTCTGTTTCACCAAGAGTTGTTTCACACAAGCTGTTCCCACAACGATTTTGGTCGGGAGTAACATTTGTAGGACAATTAGGAATTTGTGAATTTACACAAATGTCAACTAAACAGGTGTCTGTGGTGCAAGCATTGTTGTCGTTACAGTTTTTAAATAATCCGCTAACAACTCCAAGCGAGTCGTACCAAGAAACAGAACTTCCCAAACAAGCTTTTCTAAAATATGGTTCGTAGGTGCCCGGTTGAACTGGGGGTAAAATAGGACTGTTTGTACATTGGCCATATTGGCAAACCTGAGTCCCAGTACAACTTGAATATAGGTCTTGCTGAGTTCCGCAGGAGTTATACCAATAAACATTGTTTCCAGAACAATCTCTGTAAGCGTGATATGTGCAGTTTCCGTAGTAATATTGAGCACCGGCAACTATGGGAGTTCCCAATGACAAAACCACTACTATTGATAAAAATATGCCTGCAAAGACTAATTTAGATGTAATTTTCATAGTTTTTATAAAAATATGTTAATACTTAATTTTACCATTTTGAAGCCCAAATGTCAAGCGTTAAACAAAAAACCTCCCTTATGGAGATTTTTTAAATTTGGCCTGCACTGAGCCTGTCGAAGTGTGCCCTTGTCGAGACTCGAACTCGAAACCAATTCCTTAAAAGGGAACTGCTCTACCAATTGAGCTACAAGGGCTCGTCGCTAATTAAGCGATTTTCCAATTATACCCTATAATCCATTTTTTTTCAAATCCTCCAGGAGCTTTCTTTGTTCTCTAGACAATTTTTTAGGAGTTTTAACCCTTAACTCAACATACATATTCCCTCTTCCCGAATTCCCCCATGACGAGTTTGAAAAGTGTGGAATCCCTTTGCCAGAAATTCTTAAAACCTTCCCTGACTCTATGCCTTCTGGAATTTGTAATAAAATGCCTGTGCCTTCTAAAGTTTTCATTTCAATTTTGTCTCCCAATACAGCCTGTGAAAAAGTTATTTCTTCTTGGGTAAATAAATCGTCGCCTTTCCTTACAAATTTTTGATGTTCTTTTACAAAAATTCTCACAAACAAATTTCCTGCTTTTGCTCCTTTTTTTCCTGCTTCACCTTTTCCTTCAACTTTTATTACCTGGTTTGAGTCAATTCCGGCCGGTATATTTATTTCAATTGTTTCTTGGCCTTTTATTCTGCCCTCGACTTTACAAACATTACATGGCTTTTCGGGAGTTGTGCCCTCACCCTTACATTCCGGACAGGTTGCTAAATTTGTATAACTGCCAAAGACAGTTTTTTTAATTTGCTGAACCTGTCCTGTTCCCCTGCAAGAAAAACATTCTTTTACTTTGCTTCCAGGCTCTCCCCCATTTCCCTGACATCTTTGGCAAACAATTTGTTTTGCCAAATTTATTGTTTCTGTAAAATCTTTTAGAGTTTTTTCTAAATCAATTTCAATGTCAACCTGTATATCTTTTCCTTTTTTGGAATCTTTTTTAGTTGTTCTCCTCCCTCCTCCTCCAAAAAATTGTTCAAAAACGTCGCCAATATCTCCCATATCAAACTCAACGCCATCTTGGCCAGAGCCTGCTGAAGAGTTGCCCCATGACCAATTAAATCCCTGACCTTCAAAAGGATTTCCTCCACCAGCACCGCCTTGATCAAATACTCTGCCATATTGGTCGTACTGTGCGCGTTTTTGCGTGTCTGAGAGCACTTGGTATGCTTCATTTATTTCCTTAAATTTTTTTTCGTCGCCACCTTTGTCGGGGTGATGTTTGTGCGCTAGTTTATGAAAAGCCTTCTTCACATCATCTTGTGAAGCGCCTCTTTCAATTCCTAAAATTTTATAATAATCCTCCGCCATATTTTATTTTTGTTCGGTGTATTTGCCTTCCTCGGCCTTAGGCTCGTCTTTCGGTTCATCTTTCGGCTTTTCTTCTCCGCCGGTTGGAGGAGTTTGCGGTTGCTGTTTGTACAGCTCTGCGCCGATTTTTTGAATTGTTTCAGACAAATCCTTGGTTTTTGCTTTAATTTCTTCTATATTATCAGTTTTTTGAGTCTCCTTCAAGGCAGATATTTTATCTTCAACTAATTTTTTATCTTCTGGCTTAATTTTATCAGCAGATTCTTTTAATGTTTTTTCGCAGGTGTAAACTAAAGCGTCGGCCGAGTTTTTAATTTCAATTATTTCTTGTTTCTTTTTGTCTTCTGAGGCATGCATTTCGGCATCCTTTTTCATTTTCTCAACTTCTTCTTTAGAAATTCCGGCCGATCCTTCAATTTTAATTGATTGAGTTTTGCTTGTTGCTTTATCTTTTGCAGAAACATTCAAAATTCCGTTGGCGTCAATATCAAAGCTAACTTCTATTTGTGGCAAACCTCTTGGTGCTGGTGGAATTCCGTCTAAAATAAATCTGCCAAGCGTTTTGTTATCCACTGCCATTGGACGTTCACCTTGCAAAACGTGTACCTCAACACTTGTTTGGCTGTCAGCAGCTGTTGAAAATACTTGAGTTTTAGCTGTTGGAACTGTTGTATTTTTGGCAATTAAAATTGTATCTACTCCGCCAAATGTTTCAATTCCCAAAGAAAGCGGAGTTACATCTAGCAACAAAACATCTCGCACTTCTCCTTGCATAATTCCTCCTTGAACTGCAGCTCCAATAGCTACAACTTCGTCGGGGTTTACTTCTTTGTTTGGTTCTTTGCCAAAATAATTTTTAACAACCTCAATCATTTTTGGCATTCTTGTTTGTCCGCCCACAAGTACAACTTCATCAATTTGTTTTGGCTCAAGTCCGGCTTCTTTCATTGTTTTCTTTACCAGTTCAATGGATTTGTCCAAATAATCTTGCACCATGCTTTCTAAATTGGCGCGGGTAAGTTTTAAATCCAAGTGTTTTGGGCCATTTTGGTCGGAAGTAATAAATGGTAAATTAATTTGTGCTTCCAAACTTGAAGACAACTCAATTTTTGCTTTCTCGGCCGATTCTTTAATTCTTTGCAAGGCCAAATTGTCTTTTTGCAAATCAACTCCGTTATCTTTTTTAAATTCCTTTACAACCCAATCCATAATTCTTTGGTCAAAGTCGTCTCCGCCCAAGTGCGTGTCGCCACCTGTTGCTTTTACTTCAACTGTGTCGCTTCCTACGTCCAAAATAGATATATCAAATGTTCCTCCGCCAAAGTCATAAACTACAATTTTTTCATCTTTCTTTTTGTTTAATCCATAAGCTAGGGCTGCGGCAGTTGGTTCGTTAATAACCCTATCAACTTTAAAGCCTGCAATTTCTCCTGCAATTTTGGTTGCTTTTCTTTGAGAGTCGTCAAAATATGCCGGGCAAGTAATAATTGCGTCGGTAATTGTTTCGCCAATTTTTGCTTCAGCATCCGCTTTTAACTTTTGCAAAATCATTGCCGAAATTTCTGCCGGGTTAAGCCACTTGTCGCCCATTTTAACATCTACTCCGCCATCGGCAGATTCACGTATTTCATAAGGCAACAATTTTTTATCTCTTTGCACCTCGGTGTCGGAAAACTTTCTTCCAATTAATCTTTTAACAGAATAAATTGTGTTGTGTGGATTTGTGACAGCTTGTCTTTTTGCCAAAACTCCCACAACTCTTTCTCCACTTTTTGTAATTGCCACAATAGAAGGCGTAGTTCTTGCCCCTTCTTTGTTTTCTATTATTTTTGCCTCCCCGCCCTCAACGACGGCCATGGCTGAAAACGTTGTCCCTAAGTCTATACCAAGTATTTTGCTCATATATTTTTATTATTTTTTTATTTATTAATTAATTTTATTTTTTATTATTTTGATGAGACTACTTTTAATTCCACTTTTGCGCCGAACGGTAAGGCCTTTACCGTGACTGCCGCCCTTGCTGGATATGGTTCTTTAAATTCTTTAGCGTAGACCTCATTAAATGTTGCCAAATCAACCTGTTCGGTCATAAATACAGTAACATCAACAACATTTTCTAATGTCATTTCATTTTGCTTTAATATTTCTGCAATATTTGCTACTGCCTGGATTGTCTGTTTTGCAAAATCGTCAGAAACAAGTTTGCCGTCTTTTAATCCAATTTGTCCTGCAATAAAATATGTGTTTCCAACTTGTCTAAATGAACTAAATGGTAAATTTTTCATATTTTTTATTAATTTAAAAATAGTTGGGAATTTGACGGCCGTCAAAAACGCGACTATTTTTATTTACTTATTTTTACTTTGGCGGGGCGGATTATTTTACCTGCCATTGTGTAACCTCGTTGTGTCTCTTCTACTACTATACCAGGTTCTGTACCATCCATTTTAACTTCTTCAACGGCTTCCATTAAACTAGGGTCAAATTTAATAGCCTGCCCTGAGCCGGGTCGAAGGGTTTCTATTACTTCAATCCCCTCTTTTGCTAAAAAGTCCGCAAGCTGGCTTTTAATCTGATTAAATCCTTTTATCCAATCATGATTCTTTAATTCTTCGGGCACGTGAGACTCGGCTAAATATAAGTTGTCTAAAATTGGCAAAACTTTAAGAATTATTTCTTCGTTGGCATATTTTACCAACTGCCCAATTCGCTCCATTTCATCTTTTTTGTAGTTTAAAAAATCAGCCCTCTCGCGTTTCCACCCATTTAGGTACTCTTCTGACTTGAGCTCAAGCTTCTTGAGCTCATCCTGCGAAGCCTTGGCGGAGCAGGATTCTTCATTATTATTTATATTTGGTTCTTGTGCCATTTGTCTAAAATATTAAGAATATTAAACATATCGTCTTGCTCTAATGCGTTCATAATTTCTTGCATGTGTCGCATTTCTTTTGCCATTTGCTCGTGCGCTTCATTAATCTGTCGCACAATGAAATTATCAAACTCTCTCTGGCGTTGTTCTTCTAATTTTTCGGCAAAATGTTTGTAAGCTTTTCTTGTGGGAATGCGTCCTGCTGAGGTGTGTGGTTGCTCAATGTAACCTTCTTTAGTTAGCGCCTGTAAATCATTTCTAATTGTTGCTCCACAAACAGCCAAATCACAAACCTTTTTTAAGGCTTTAGAGCTAATTGGTTGGGACGTTGCTATGTATTCCTTCACCAAAAAATCTAATAATTTTTCCTGCCGATTTGTTATTGGCATGTATTAATATTATTCGATTAGCAATCGCTTGTCAAGAGTGATAAAACAAAAAGCAAAGAGGAGGCGCACCAGGTGGTGCGCCCGAGAAACAGAGACCTCATGCCGTCGGCATTGACCCAGCTTGGTCAGGAGCCGACGAGGCCGGCGGCGCGGATGTCGAACTTCTGCCCGTACTGCGCGTGGGCTTGATCGGTCAGCTTGCTGTCGTTGGTGTTCATCGTGTTGCGGGGGCCGGTGTTGCGGGCGAGGGTTTTCACGGTGTTGGTCTCCTTCGAAGAAGGTGCTGCTGACACGCCCTAGCCCACGAAGTGGACTATAAAGCGCATCAATTAATATTATATTATTATTTTCAAAAACCCCTGTCAAGGGGTAATAAATTTTCCAGTTTTTTTGTAAAAAAAAGGGGGCGTCGAGTTGCTAACATGATCTCGATCGCCCCATGGCTAATTAGTCCGGTGGCATTTCCCGTCCTCCTTACTTGGCCGCTTTGCGGCTCTTCTTTGTTGAAAAGGTTTGCGTCTTGTACCTGGAGCACCGGGGACGGCCAACGATGGTCGTCAAGAATCCAGGCACTGGTGGTGACAATGGCCGTTTCGCGGAGAAATTCCTTGAATGGCCGTTGCCCTTGCGACAATTTCGTTCCTCCCTCACCGGAAAACGATGAGGATAGAGGGAGAAACTCTGAAGGGACTGTCGATCCCTACCTGCGCTCCCAGGCTCCACATTGGACAATTTCTGTCTGCGCCGTCCAGATGTTGTTGCTAAGCGCTTAGGTCGTGCCCAGGTGTAGGGCAATGACCTTGGGAATCGATTCCCATTGTGGCATTTTCCCTCTCCTTTGGTTGCAGGAATCCGAGCTTCGGCTCACGGACCCGTGGAGCAGACGTAATCAGTCCGTCTCGCTTTGAGGGTCGTTGGCGCCGGCGGCCGGGTTCAGGCGGAACAGGTGGACAAATGGAATTTCAGTGCGACGGCCAAAAAGTGGGTCAGGGCACGCATAGGCAATTCTCCTTTCTAGTTTATCGAGTGGGGTTGCTTCCCCACTCTGGTTGGGAATGTTCAGAAACGCACAATTGATCGTATGCCTTAATCTTAGCATATTTATAAAACCTTGTCAATAGTTGCGTAGTGGTTCAATACCTTGGACGCAGTCTGTGGTATATATTATGTATATGTCATATTCTAAAAACCCTAACCTGCCTCGGGTAAGAATGAAGGCAGTAAGACTGGTACTACAAGGATGGAGCACTAGAAAGGTCGGT
>Ga0247841_10002775_pt1 | contig 33984 bp, 32 predicted proteins | sample LaCruzMarch2015__2_FD_192410 | JGI IMG/M metagenome (GOLD analysis project Ga0247841, IMG submission 192410) | Freshwater microbial communities from meromictic Lake La Cruz, Castile-La Mancha, Spain - LaCruzMarch2015_18m | ecosystem: Environmental > Aquatic > Freshwater > Lake | place: Spain...
TGCTGAAAAATGATTGAAAGGAGGTTGCTTCGCTATGCTCGCAATGAAAACATTGGGGGTTGTGCCGGCAGGTTGCCTCGATCTTCGGCCTCGCAATGACAAATTTTGAGTTTTGACATTTGATTTTTGAGTTTTATGCAGTACGACCCCATCAAAAAAACCCTGGGAAAACTTTTTAACAGGACCCCGTTTCTCCGGATCCTTTTCTATAAGCTTCTCGATTTGCTGCTGCTTCGGGCATGGCATGTAAAAAAGGAAATAAAAATGTGGGCCAGGGGGAGCGCTAAGGACAAACTTTCCAAAGACCGGCGGTACATTCTTGATGCAGGATCGGGATTCGGTCAGTATACCTATTTTCTCTCGGGCCTTGATTCCCGTTGGTTTGTGGATGCTATTGATGTAAAAGAGGAACAGGTTGCCGATTGCAACGCGTTTTTCACCCGCATCAAAAGAATGAATGTTTTGTTTGAGAAGGCCGACCTGACTACCCTGGTGAGATCCGACAGGTTCGATCTCATCCTTTCGGTGGATGTAATGGAACATATAACCGACGACGAGCATGTTTTCCGGAATTTCTACGATTCCCTCACCCAGGATGGTATGCTCCTGATCTCCACCCCTTCCGACGAGGGTGGCTCGGATGTGCATGACCACGATGACGACGAATCATTCATCGATGAACATGTAAGGGATGGCTATAACATCGTTGAGATCGGGGAAAAGCTCAAACGGGCCGGCTTTACGCGTACAGAAGCCCGTTTCACCTACGGAGTGCCCGGACAAATCGCATGGCGGCTTTCCATGAAATACCCGATCAGGCTGCTGAATGTCTCCAAGATCTTTTTCATGGTGTTGCCGTTTTATTACCTGATTGCCTTTCCTGTTTCTTGCCTTTTTAATTACCTGGATACCCGTCAACATCACGTAACCGGTACAGGTCTAATGGTGAAAGCCTGGAAATGATGAATGTCTCCCTATACATTGCCCGCCGGTACCTGGTTTCCAGGAAGTCGCACAACATCATCAATGTGATTTCCGGTATTTCCATCGTCGGAGTAACCATGGGAACCATGGCACTCATCATTGTTTTATCGGTATTCAATGGATTTGAAAAACTCGTTATCTCCCTGTTCAATTCCTTCGATCCCGATCTCCGGATCACAGCCCTGCATGGCAAAACCTTCTCCACGCTTGATTTTCCTGAAGAAAAGCTCCGGAAGATACCGGGAGTACTTTATCTTTCGGAGGTCATCGAGGAAAATGCCCTTCTGAAGTTCAAGGAAAAGCAGTGTTATGTTACGCTGAAAGGGGTAAGCGAAGAATTTACCCGCATGACAGGAATCGATACCATGATGGCCGAAGGAGAATTCGCCCTGCAAAAAGGCGACCTGGATATGGCCGTATTGGGTTATGGGGTGGCTGGATTTCTGAATGCCAACCTCAACGACTATAAAAATCCAATTGCCATTTATGTACCTAACCGGATGTCATCCTTTTCAGGCGGTTTTGAAAATGCTTTTTCCACCGAGGTTATTTTTCCCTCCGGGGCATTTGCGATACAAAAAGAATTCGATGTCAAATATGTCATCCTGCCCCTGCGATTCATTAAAAAACTTTTGCATTATGACCGGGAGGTCACAGCCATTGAACTGGGACTGGATCAAGGAACCAACACTCAAGAGGTCCAGAAAAAAGTACAGTCGCTGCTTGGGAGTCAATTTGTGGTTAAAAACCGTTTCCAGCAACAGGAGGTCATCTATAAAATCATGAAAACCGAGAAATGGGGAGTTTTCCTGATTGTTGGATTCATCCTGTTTATTGCCACATTCAACATGGTCGGATCCCTGTCGATGCTCATCCTCGACAAGAAAAAGGACATTGCCGTGTTGAAAAGCATGGGGGCAAGCGACAAACTGATCAGGAGAATCTTCATGATGGAAGGGATGCTGATTTCCCTTACCGGCGCCATGGCCGGATTGATCCTCGGTGCAGTGATCTGCTGGGCTCAGTTGCAGTTCGGTTTGATTAAATTGGGATCCGATGAGAGTACCTTCGTGGTGAGCACTTACCCGGTTCAAATGCAGCTCCTTGATTTCCTGCTTGTCCTGGCAACCGTCCTGGGGATTGGAATGCTGGCGGCCTGGTATCCTGTTTACAATATCCGTAAGATTCATACTGCCATCGTGCACCTCGATTGATTCGCTTGTTCTTCCAAGCAACCATAACAGGTTATTAACTGTCTTTAGTTCATAAAATTCATATTTGAATACCTGTATTTATGTATCTTTGTTTGCTTTTTTACTTCGGCTGTTCGAGTTTGCAATGAACTGCCGGTTCAAATTTTTGGTATTCATGATGCATTTTTTCATTTTTATAAAGATTCAGTACAGCACTAAATTTAAACGCCAACTCCTTCCACGTATGAAAAAATTGCCCTTGTTTCTCCTGATTCTTGCAGTAAGCGCGTTGTTTTGGTCCGTTCCGGTGACAGCCGGTGAGATCGTGATCAACAACGGAAAAACCGAAATCAGTTATACTGCCGGCTCCTATCAGCAACTTGCTTTTACCTCCACCGTTTCCTCCCTGCTTTTCCGGGATGTGCAAACCGAAAAGGGAATGTTTACCGAACTCTTCATTAAAAACTATTCCTTCGCCAACGAAGCAGGAGATCCCAAACTCCCGGTTTTCAGGAAACTCATAGAAGTTCCTTCCGGAGCAGATTTTGAAATCCAGATCACCCGGATGACCTACGAAGAATACGATATGGCTGCCATAGGTATTGAACATCGCATCATTCCGGCACAAGCCCCGCTTTCCAAACACATCACCGATCCCAGCCAGATCCCTTTCGTGATCAATGAGGCCACATACCAGAAGGATCAGTTCCTTGGATCCCCATTGGTGAAGGTTACTTCCGTGGGCTCCATGCGGGCCACTCACATGGCACGCCTCGACATCTCACCGGTTCAATATAACCCGGTGACGGGCAAGCTTCGCATCTTTTACAACATCCAGGCCACTGTTGTATTCAGGAATGCCGATGTTGCCGAGACCATCCTGCTGAAAAAGAAAAAAGGGTCGCCCTATTACGAAAACCTGTTCAACCTCCTGCCGAATTATACTTCCGAGAGCGATGCACTCATCACCACTTCCCCGGTCACCTTCGTCATCGTTTCAGCGCCCACGTTTGAAGCCACCCTTCAGCCTTTGGTAGCATGGAAAACCCGGAAAGGATTCCAGGTGATTGAAGCCTATACCAACAATCCCAACGTTGGAACGACAACCTCTTCGATCAAAGCCTACCTGCAGGGATTGTACAATACTCCTCCCGCCGGATATAACTCTCCGAGTTTCATTCTTTTCGTGGGGGATGTTGCCCAGGTGCCTGCGTTCAATACCGGCGGCCATCCTTCCGACCTCAGGTACTGTGAATACACCAACGACAATATTCCGGAGGTGTTTTACGGAAGGTTCTCCGCTGTCAGTGCCAGCCAGGTGCAAGCCCTGGTCAATAAGACCATAGAATATGAACAGTACCAGATCCCAAACGACGCCTACCTGAATGAGGTCACCATGGTGGCAGGTGCCGACGCGAACAATGGCCCGCTGTATGGCAACGGACAGATCAATTACGGCACTTCCACCTACTTCAACAGCCTGCACAATATCCTTTCCCATACCTATCTCCAGCCGGAACCATCGGGCGCCAACTATTCACAGCAGATCCGGAACAATGTTTCCAACGGCGTTGCCTATGCCAATTATACCGCCCACGGAGGTGAAGACGGATGGAGCGATCCTCAGTTCACGATCAACCAGATTCCGCCATTGCAGAATATCCATAAATACTGCCTGATGGTAGGTAACTGTTGCAAAACCTCCAATTATTCTACCACCTGCTTTGCAGAAGAGATCACCCGCGCCACCAATAAAGGCGCCCTTGGGTACATTGGCTGTTCCGACTATTCCTACTGGGATGAAGACTACTGGTGGGCTTGCGGATTCAAGTCCGTGTCGGTGAATCCAGTTTACAATGCAGCTCACCTGGGATCGTACGATATCACTTTCCATGACCATGGCGAACCCATCAACAAATGGTATGTTACCCAGGGACAGATGGTTGTTGGAGGGAATATGGCAGTGGAAGAATCCAACTCCGGGATGAAACAGTACTATTGGGAAACCTATTGCCTCATGGGCGACCCCTCACTGAGCATCTATTTCTCAGTGCCTCCGCCCCTCACGGCGTTGTACCCTGGCGCGCTGCTTGCCGGAGGTACTTCTACCATGACCGTAACAACAGAACCGTATGCCTATGTGGGACTTTCGGTTAACGATACCACTTTCCTGGCAGGCCAGTGCGCCGATTCAACCGGAATGGCTATCCTGAATTTCAACCCGATCATACTGCCGGGTTATGCCGATATTGTCGTCACAAAACAAAACCGTAAACCCCTGATAGATTCGATTTCAGTCATTCCTGCCAGCGGACCATATGTTACCCTCGACTCTTATACCATCAACGATTCCGTTGGCGGAAACAATAATCACCTGGCCGATTTCGGGGAAACAATCCAGTTGAATGTCACCGTAAATAACGTTGGGATTGCAACTGCTGATAACCTTACCGGAACACTCGCTTCTGCCGATACAAATGTGACCATATCTGCCAATATTTTTAGTTTTGGCACCATCCCGGCAGGCGGAAGCGCAACAGGTGAAAATGCTTTCACCGTTATCGTCAACAACGATGTCGCCGACCAGCATCATGTCATGTCTGTCCTCACCCTGACCAATGGAACTGACACCTGGACATCCAACCTGATGATCAACCTGAACGCCCCGTCGTTATCCGTCACCACCATAACCGTGTGGGATCCGACACCGGGAGGAAACAATAACGGCGTTCTGGATCCAGGGGAAACCGCAACCCTCAAAATCGGCACCATCAACAATGGCCATGCCGATGTATCCAACGGAACAGGACACTTGACAGTGTTGCCGGGTTCAACCTCCTTTATTCTCGTGAATAACCCCAATACCTACATCGGAAACCTGGCCGTGAACCAAACCGTGAACGTTATTTACCAGGTTATCACGAACGGGATCACTCCGCCGGGAACTACCGTCAATCTGAATTACCTCGAAACTGCCGGTTCTGCCAATCAATATTCGGTTCAGAAACCATTTGATCTGACGATCGGCGCCCTTCCCAGTTACCTGATGCAAAACGGCGCACAGACAACCTGCAGTGGCAATTTCTACGATGCCGGTGGACCAAACAACAACTACGCCAATGGCGAAGATTTTACCATGACCTTTACCCCGGCCACTACCGGCGCCAAATTGAAAATAGAATTCTCTGAATTCAGTCTTGAATCGCAGACCAATTGCGATTACGATTATCTTAAGATCTTCAACGGGCCGGATATTGCTGCACCCCTGATTGGGAAGTATTGCGGAACCGATATGCCTCCCGCTTTCACCTCAACCCATGCCAGCGGAACCCTCACCTTCACTTTCCATTCCGATTACAGTGATAATTTCCCCGGGTGGGTCTCAACCCTGAATTGTGTTGGCGGACCACTGAACCTCATTGCCAATGCCTTTCCACCGACCGTTTGCCTGGGAAGCTCTTCACAATTGACAGTTATTCCATCGGGAGGATCAGGTAACTATACCTACCTGTGGAGCCCCGCCACCGGCCTTGATGACCCTACCAGCGCAACGCCGATCTCTACTCCGGAATCGACCATAACCTACACCGCCACCGTTAATGATGGCACCAACTCGCTGACCTCCTCACCGATAACGGTTACTGTGAACCCTGTGCCTGAAGCCCCGGTAATTACGGAAAACTTACCTGAACTTGTCTCCAGTTCACCCCTTGGCAACCAGTGGTACCTTAACGGGAATACCATCCCCGGCGCTACCCAACAATCCTATACTCCCCAGATATCGGCCGAGTATTATGTACGGGTAAAAGATGAAACAACAGGTTGCTGGTCTGAACCATCCAATACCATTGCATTCTTTTTCACAGGCATCAATGAGTCTTCAACCGCTTCCATGGTACAGGTGTATCCCAATCCATTCCAGGAAAATTTCACCATCTCTTATGAACTGCCCGAAAGCGGAAATGTCACCATTACCCTCCTCGATGCTTATGGCAAAGATGTCCGTCATATTGTATCCTCATTCCTCCAGTCACAAGGAAAGCACACGGCAACCTGTCATGCTGGCGATCTGCCAGCAAGCGTTTATTACTGCAAAGTTCAAACCAATTCGTACAGCATAGTTAAAAAAGTCATTTTATCCCGATAAAAATTGTCCTGTCCCATGAAAAAAACCATCCTGAGTCTGCTTTTCCTGTTTGCCATTTTTACAGCATTCAGCGCCCATTGGGTTGAAATCAACTCCCCGGTAGCAAAACCGGCCAAAATCAACCTGGTTACATCAACGGTTGACCGCTCCATCGTTCACTTCTCACTCGAGGGATTTGCCCTGAATGAGCTTCAAACTCCCCATGGAACCGCCTATTCCGTTTCACTGGGAAAAAGCAGTCCCATCCTCGAGGCCGGCGCCCCTGACCTCCCCAAGCTTACCACTTCGCTGATCATTCCCGATGTTGCCGGGATGTCGTTTCGCGTGGTGTCATCAAGTTACCGGGATTTTGAAGGAATGAACATCGCTCCCTCAAAAGGGAAGCTGATGCGTGATGTTGACCCGTTGACGGTCCCCTTTTCATATGGAGCAGTCTATCAAACCGATAATTTTTATCCCGGGAACCTGGCAGGAACCAGAGAACCCTATATTGTCCGCGATTTCCGTGGACAAACATTGCTCGTTTACCCCTTCCAGTACAATCCCGTTACGAAGGTTCTGCGGGTATATTATGACCTCACCGTTGAATTTTACAAGAGCAGTGAAACCGGATCAAATCCGCTGGTTCGTCAGGGAAATACCCTGAAGGTTTCCACCGAATTTTCATCGCTCTATGCCCGCCATTTTCTCAACAACGGGGCAATGGATTATACACCGCTGAATGATTATGGCCGTTTGCTGGTCATCTGTCATGGTCCATTCCTGAGCGCCATTCAACCTTATATCGACTGGAAGAATTCCATCGGGTTCCCGACAAAGCTGGTAAACGTGGCTACCATCGGAACCACCTCCGCCCAGATCAAGGATTATATCGTGAACGAATACAACACCAACGGCCTGTCGTTTGTACTGCTGGTTGGCGATGCCCAGCAGGTTCCCACCAACATGATGCCCATTACCGGTTCCAACGACGCTACCGACAATGCCTATGGCTATATCGTTGGGAATGACCACATGGTCGATGTGTTTATCGGACGTTTTTCGGCTGAAACCGTTGCCCATGTTCAAACGCAGGTACAGCGTACCCTCAATTATGAAAAGACACCTACCCTGCTCACCGATGATTGGTACAAGACCGTGATCGGTATTGCCTCCGATCAGGGACCCGGCGATGATAACGAATACGACTACGAACATATCCGCAACCAGCAAACCCAATTGCTGGCCTATACCTACACGGCTAATCCCGAACTTTTTGACGGCAGTCAGGGCGGCAACGATGCTCCGGGGAATCCAACTCCTTCGACGGTTTCTACCGCCGTAAACGACGGTGGCAGCCTGATCCTCTATACCGGTCACGGCAGCGAAACATCCTGGGGCACCTCGGGATTCAACAACAACAACGTGAATTCCCTCACCAACATGGAAAAACTTCCCTTTATCTGGTCGGTGGCCTGTGTGAACGGAAAGTTCCAGTCGGGTACCTGCTTTGCCGAAGCATGGCTGCGTGCCAGTCAGGGCGGACAGCCTACAGGCGCCATCGCGTTCCTGGGAGCCACGGTGAACCAGAGCTGGAATTCTCCGATGGAGGGACAGGATGAGATGACCGATATTCTTGCGGAATCGTATTCTACCAACATAAAACGCACCTTCGCCGGCCTTTCCATGAATGGCTGCATGAAGATGATCGAAAGCTATGGTGGCGACGGCGAGGATATGGCCGACACCTGGACCGTTTTCGGTGATCCTACTGTAATGGTGCGCACCGCTACCCCCACCCCGATCACGGCAACCTACGATCCTACGCTGTTCGTTGGATCCACCACCCTGACAGTTGCCTGTAATGTCAATGGCGCCCGTGCTACCCTGTCGCTGGGCGATACCATTCTCGCTACCGGGTTGATTGCCAACAATACCATCACGCTGACTTTTACCGCTCTCACTACCCCCGGCGATACCGCCCACCTGGTGATCACCGGGTATAACTGTATCCCCCATCTCGGCGACCTCAACATCATCACTCCCAGTGGCCCGTATATTCTTTACTATGGCAACAGCGTGAACGATTCAACCGGCGATAACAACCATGCTATTGACTATGGCGAAAATGTATATCTCACGGTGGCCGTCAAGAATCTGGGCGTTGCTGCCACTTCCGATCTGAACGTGAAAGTAACGAGCAACGATCCCTTCCTTTCCATAACCGATACCACCGAAGGTTATGGAGCAGTTGACCCCAATCAGATCAAGTCGGTACAGGATGGATATTATTTCCAAACCTCTGACCAAATCCCCGACGGGCATGTCATCCCCTTTGAAGTGACCTCAACCGATGGCAGCCTGGTCTGGACCGGTAGCTTCAACCTCACTGCCCATGCACCGATAGTGGCCATGGGGAGTTATATTCTGAAAGATTCCACGGCAAACGATAACGGTCGCCTTGATCCGGGAGAAACAGCCTTCCTGAAGGTGTATATTGGCAATACCGGATCCTCCTCAGCCTTTGAAGTAACCGGAGAACTTATCTCAGCCGGCCCTTGGGTAACCGTCACTCCTGCTTCACAAATCTATGGAGATCTTACTCCGGGACAAAGCGTGTATCAATTCTATACCCTTACTGTTGATCCGCAGGCGCCCGAAGGACAATATGCCCCCCTACTGCTGGGCATCACCGCCGAACGCAACATCTCCAAATCCGTGGTGATCAACCTCATGATCGGGAGAATGCCCGTCATCGTGGTAGACCTCGATGGGAACCGGAATTCAGCCCCGGAAATCATGACCTCCATCCAGAGCCTGAATGTAGGCGCCGAGTACGTCACCTCATTGCCCGACAACCTGGATCAGTATTTCTCTGCCTTTGTATGCCTCGGTACCCGTCCCAACAAACATATATTAAGCAATTCACAGGGGCAGAAACTTCTTGCTTTCCTCAATTCAGGCGGACGTGCCTACATGGAGGGAGCCGATACCTGGAAAACTGATCCTCCAACCCCCGTTCATCCGAGTTTCCATATCCTCGGCACTGAGGATGGCAGCGGTAACCTGGGAACCCTCCAGGGATTTGCCTCCACTTTTACCGAGGGAATGAGCTTTGCCTATAGCGGTGATAATGCTTACATTGACCATATTCTCAACGAAGGAACTGCCTTTCATATCTTCAAAAATGTTACCCCTGCTTACAATACTACTATTGCATACCCAGGTGACATTTTCAGGACGATCGGCTCTTCCTACGAATTTGGAGGACTCGTTGATGGCACCTATCCCTCCACCAAGAAACAACTGATGTCGGAATATCTGACCTTCTTCGGAATCCAGCCACCAGCGCTTGCTGCCACCTTTGTTGGTTTTCCAAACCATATCCTCGAAGAGGGCAATGTAGCCTTTACCGATTTCTCCACCGGTGGCGTTATCTCCTGGGCATGGAGCTTCGAAGGGGGCGTTCCTTCCACCTCTGCCGAACAGAACCCTGTGGTTAACTACCCTGCTGCCGGAGTGTATAATGTACAGCTGATCGTGAGCAACGGAATCACTACCGATACGCTGCTGAAGGAAAATTATGTTTCAGTAGATGTGGCTTCAGCTATTCAGCCCAAAGTAGAAGAGATGACCTGCACGGTATATCCCAATCCTTCAAACGGAAAGATTACCCTGAATTTAAATACCAGAAGCAGCAATGTTTCCATCCGGGTATTCAACATGATGGGCAACAGGGTATATGAACTCAACGGCCTGCCAGTAGCCGGCAAGATGGTGAAGACCATCGACCTTGAACATCTGCAGCAGGGCGTTTACATCCTCTCCATTACCGATGACAATGCCACCATCACCAGGAAGGTGATGATAAGGAAGTAGTTGACAATGGATGAATAGATCCCAGGGTCAATTCACAATTACTTTTTTACGTGCTGCATGCATCACCTCGTAGGTTTCGGCATTGGCGATGAAAGCGGTGATTTTGCAGTGTTTGGGCACCCATGCAGGATCAAGGGTATATTCATAGGTTTTGGTAATCACACTGGTGGTATCGATCAAAGCAGTAAGTTCTTCACCATATGGACCGTTCAATGATCCCCTCAGAACATCCATGAAAACAAAATGATAGATAACAGGGGTGGAATCAGGCGGAATGGCATTGGCCTGTGCCCCAATGATGCTGTCTTCCTGGATCACCACGCAGAGATTATATTTCCCCTGATTGCAGATCAGAAAACGGGAATCAACCCGTGTGGTCAACAGACGGGTAGCAGCATTATAGGTGTTGCCGATTGACATCACGGCAGCCTTCTGTAACTTGGCCTGAGTGGCAACGGCATCGGTCCATTGGGCCGGGATATAGGAAATCTTCCCGTTATATGGCACCCTGTTGACCATCCCTTTCGGGTTACCGTCGATTTTGAAGATCGGGTTGCTGTACCATGCATTCCCCGCGGCACACCTGAAATCCTCCTTGAAGGGTTGCCCATGTGAGGTATCGGGTTCTGCAAAATTACCGGCATGCACGGCAATCACGAAAACCTGCCCATCATAGCCCTTTTCGAGGGTATGAGCAGTACGGGCAGCTGGAGCACAATTGGTGCATTTATGCCCGGTATAATCTTCAAGCAGAACGGCACGCCTGGTGGTATCTGCTTTGATTTTTTTTACCACGGCATAGGGAGCCTCCAGTTTATCGCACGACTGGAGTAAGAATCCCGTTACAAGTATAAGTAGCGATAGCAACTTTCCCATTTTTATCATTGGTTGATCTTTAATAATCATCGTTATTCCTGTTATTCAATTCAACTTTTTCTTTTTAAAATGACCCCTGTACCATGCACGATGGTTAAAAACTGCTCGTAAAGGTCAGGGTCAGCCCGGTTGAGGCTGGCACATACCGGCAAACGCCGCCTACACAGATGATGCCTTCTCGCATTCTCCCGTAAGAAAGGGCAATGCGGGTGGTATTGTAAATGTAGGTAGCGGCAACCTGATAGTAATGTATCCGTTTCCCGGCGATCGAATTGCCGTAATTCCATTGGTCCTGGATGGAAAAAAACCATTGCGGGGCGATGGTGAATTCGAGTAAACCGGCAACCCAGTTACCTTTGTCCTGCTTGGTCCATAAACCCTGGAGTTCGCCGCGCAGACTGAATTTCTTGGTAATGTTGTAGGTCACATCAGCGATGCCGATCTGTGCATAAAAAGTACCGTACTCGTTCAGGTGACCCTCTATCACGTCCTTGTTGTAGGTTTGATAGAGATAGGTAAAGATCCCTTTCCATTTTTTTCCGAATTTCTTGGTGATCTCCACATTCCCATCCTGATAATAAACCTCTTTCCCGATTCCCGGGAAACTGGTTTTATATCCCAATGTCCCTGGTTTTCCAATCAGGGTGGAATCATTGATGACGGTCCTGTCCAACCCGTTAACCTGAGAGAAGTTCAGGGCTACAGTCCAGCCGTTTTTCCCTCCCAATTTGGTGTTTTTCGGGATCTTAAAAGTAACCGTCCCCGACAACCCGATCTCTCCGTTGGGCTGTGTGGCATAGGGATACATCGAAGCCAGCGTATAGGAATGTTCCTTTGTGATGGAGGGAAGATAATTGATGTCAACCATGTTGAGAATAACCGTCCGGTCGGATTTGTAACTCATGTTATCGATGCGTTTGGCCATCAGTGAAATTCCCAGCCCCTTTCGGGAGTATGATAAACTGGTAAACAAACCATCTCCATTCTTATAGATATAGTTGTTCATGGCCGAAGGATCATTGATCTTGTATGCATATTCAGTGTACCAGTTGAATCCTCCAATATTCAGGTTAAACCGGCCACCGTAATTGGATACATTCTGTGGCAGGGTAAGTTCAAATATGGTATCACGGTATTCCACATCTGTAGTTTTACCGCGCTGGTAGTCGCTTACGAAACTTCCTCCAAGACTCAGTTTTATTTTTGAATCAGCCATGCCGGAAAATATATCATTCAGGTAAAAATCGGCATCCACCCCTTTTACGATTCCACGGTTATAATCTTTGAAAGGAACCCAGTAATACCGCTGCACGCCATATACTCCCTTGATGGTAATACCTTTGGCAGGCATTACTTTGATGCGCAAACCGCGGAGGGAATTATCGTATCCCAAAGTCCATTCCTGGTAAGTACGCAAGGTTAAACCATTTCCGAACTGTTCATAAAAATTACCGGCTGTGATGTCAATAAAATCATTCTTGTAATTGACATACCAATAGGGAACACCAAGACCGGCATATTGTTCATTATACCCGATGAGCGGTGGCAAATAGGCCTCAAAACGCAGTCCTGCCGTAAAATTCCCCAGCGAATAATTCACTTCGGTGAAACCGTTCATGCGAACCGGTTTCCCGTCCAGGGTTGTATCGGTGATCCCCATCTTTTTATCGGTCAGGTAATAGGCGGCATCGGCCTGGATACTTCCATGTACCTCGCTACCCTTCAGGATATCCTGCGCCTCACCTGAAAATGGTATAAGGAATATCAGGCTCAGGAATCCAAGATAATTACAGCTTCTTTTTTTCAAGGTTAAAAATTTTAATGGATTTGTCAGTTGTTACTTTTCCCTTGGATGGGCTACTTGATCTCTTCTCCCTTGTTGAGTTTCCTCACCAGATCGATCAGGTCAAGTTCCGATCCTTCTGCAAATGAGGTATGCTGCCAAACGATCTCCCCTTTGCCGTTCAATAAAAATGTTTGAGGGATCGGGCCAACATTCATGGCCCTTTTAAAATCTCCGTTGGGATCCAACAGCACGGTATAACTCCAGTCCTTCCCATTCACAAGCGGTTCAACCAGATTGGTGGAACGGGCATCATCAATGGAAACGGCATAAATCTTCACCCCGGTTTCGGCTACCCAATCATCGTAAACATCGGCTATGGTAGTTAGCTCCTTGATGCAGGGTTTGCACCAAGTGGCCCAGAAACTGATGATGATGGGTTTGCCCTGGTTGGAAATGCTATCGGTGGTGAATGGATTTCCTTTAATATCCTTCATGACTACAGAAGGGATCTTCTTGTATTGAAAAATATTGGTCTGTGACATGGCCAAAGAACAAAATAAGGAGAGCAGGATGAGGAGATGAAGTCTTTTCATATGTACATAGTTAAATTTTTCACAAAAATAAAAAAAATCAGGAAATATAAACCTCTAAAATTTTACAGTCGGGTTTCGGGATCAGGAGAAGCTTTTCCATCGTGGCCGGAAGCAACATTGCCTCGCCAAGTGCCAGGGGAATCTTGTCAAGGTCATAACGGATTTCGGCAGCTCCCTCAACACAAAGATGAATGACAAATGAGTCGAGATAGCTGTAATCTTTCTCAATGAGTTTGTCAAAGGAAAGAACATTCGTCGTAAAATAAGGTGATTCTATCAGGTTAGCAGTCTTGTTAAGAACATTCCGGTAATGGGTACGGTAGCTTTCCGGAATTTTGAAGTCGATGGCATCGAGGGCAAGTTCAGTATGGAGTTCCCTCGGTTTTCCCTCCCCATCCACGCGGTCCCAGTCATGCATGCGGTAGGTGGTATCGGAGGTTTGCTGGATCTCTGCCAGCAGGATCCCCGGCCCTAAAGCATGTACCCTGCCGGAGGGAATGAAAAACACATCCCCGCTTACCACCTTTTCCACATTCAGGATCTCTTTCAGTTTTTTCTTTTCAAGATAATCCAGGTAGGTATCCCGGTTCACCTGGCGGTTAAACCCGGAAATCAACTCTGCCCCCGGCTCGGCATCAAGGATGTACCACATCTCTGATTTACCGTTCCCGATCTTGCGTTTGGCAGCCAGGTCATCGTTGGGATGCACCTGTATCGAGAGATAATCATTGGCATCGATGAACTTGATCAGTATGGGGAATTCATTTCCATAGCGGTCAAATACCTTCTCCCCGACCAGTTCATCCATGTACACTTCAACCAGTTCATTCAGTTCATTGCCTTTCAGAAAGCCATTGATCACCCGGGTTTGCCCGCCATGCACGCCCGACAATACCCATGCCTCTCCGCAATTGGGCAGGGACTTGAAATCAAGTCCCAACTTCGTCCTGATCTTCTGGCCTCCCCAAATTTTTTCGAGGAAGACAGGGTTGAATTTCAGGGGATATAACTTATGCATTCAGTTGTTGTTTATGACCGTATTCTGCTTATTTTTGAAGTTCGGTTCCTATACAAAAATACAGATTTTCCAGACTCCCATTAAGGAAGGTGGTAAAATTCACCAGTGAAGAGATGAAGCATGATTAAGACCATCTGCGTTTTCTGCGGCTCCAGCACAGGAGCAAAACCAATTTACAGTGAACAGTCCCGGAAACTGGCCAGGTTCTTTTATCAGCAAAAGTTAACCCTGGTTTATGGAGGTGCCAACGTCGGATTGATGGGGATCCTGGCCGATTCATTGCTGGAAGCCGGTGGGAAGGTGATCGGTGTGATGCCGAAATCACTGGTGGAACGCGAAGTGGCACATACAGGCCTGACCGAAATGCATATCGTTGACGGGATGCAGGAGCGAAAAGCCCTCATGGCCAAACTCTCCGATGCATTCATCGCCTTGCCGGGAGCTTTCGGCACCTTCGATGAACTTTTCGAGATCCTTACCTGGAATCAACTCGGGATTGTACACAAACCCGTGGGACTGCTCAACATCGACGGCTTTTTTGATCCGCTGATCCGGTTGTTGGACCACGCGGTGGAGGAGAAGTTTCTGCGTCCCGAACACCGTGGGATTCTGCTGATCGACCATTCCCCTGAGTCGTTGTATGAAAAACTTGACGCTTTTCAACCTGTCACGGCCGAAAAGTGGATTGAACGGTTGAAACAGGGGGAAATTTGATGTCGGAGATGACAAAGAGTTTATTTCGCTTCGACAGCAATGATAAAATTTTGTTTTTTGAACTTTGAACTTATATCATGACCATCATCGGCATAACGGGCACCCTTGGTGCCGGCAAAGGAACCATCGTTGAATACCTGGTTGAAAAAAAAGGGTTCGCCCACTTTTCAGTCAGGGAATATCTGCTGGAGGAGATCCACCGGCGCGGGATGGCAGAGAACCGCGACAGCATGTTCAACCTGGCCAATGAACTGCGCGCTCAGCATGGTCCCGCTTATGTAGTTGACCAACTCTATCTCAGGGCCGCACAATCTTCGGCAAACTGTGTCATTGAAAGCATCCGTACCCCCGGTGAGATCAGGTCGCTCCGTGAAAAAGGAGATTTTTACCTCTTTGCCGTGGATGCTGATCCAAAGATCCGGTACGACCGTATCCATATCCGGCGATCGGAAACAGATAAGGTCACCTTTGAAACCTTCGTGGAAAATGAGGCCAGGGAAATGAATACCGACGATCCCAACAAGCAGAACCTCAGTGCATGCATCGCCCAGGCCGATTTTATCTTTACCAACAACGGCAACCGGGATGCACTTTTCCTTAACCTTGAGGAGGCGCTGAAACAAATTATTGCATGAATCTTTCATGGCTTTTGAAAGAAACCACCCGATGATGTACTTTTATGCCTTTAAACATCGTTTATAATTGCATCTATGGAATCAGAAAAACAAACCCGTCCATCCTGGGATGAATATTTCATGGAACTGGCCAATACCGTAGCCAAACGGGCCACCTGCGACCGCGGTCGCAGCGGTTGTGTCATCGCCCGCGACAAACAGATCCTCGTTACCGGTTATGTCGGATCTCCGCGCGGATTGCCACATTGCGACGAGGTGGGGCACCTGATGAAAGAGGTTCATCACGAAGATGAACGGATCACACAACATTGCATGCGAACCGTTCATGCCGAGCAAAATGCCATCTGCCAAGCTGCCCGGCTTGGAATTTCACTCCAGGGAGGCACCCTCTATTGCCGCATGACCCCATGCCGCACCTGTGCCATGCTGATCATCAATTGTGGCATCGTGCGGGTGGTCTGTGAACGCAAATATCACGACGGTAAAGAATCAGAAGAGATGTTCAGGCTATCAGGGGTAACGCTCGATTACGTGTACAATGAAATTCAACAGTACGAAAAGCAGTAGTCATGCAGTTGCTCCACAAGGAAGCATTCGAACAACTTTTCAGAAGCCATTACAAAGGCTTGTGTTTCTTTGCCATGCAGTATGTCAAGAACGATGAAACAGCAAAGGAGATCGTCCAGAATGCTTTCATCAGCCTGTGGGAGAAACGCGATAGCATCGATCTCTCCCGTCAGGTGAAGAGCTACCTTTCCACCTCGGTACGAAACAAATGCCTGAACCACTTGCGCGATAACCGGAAATTCGACAACGACCTGCTGAACCTTGAACAACTCTCTCCCGATGCACTTTATGAGCAACCCGACAGGCTGGTCGAAGCAGAACTCCGCGATTCCATCCACCTGGCCATGGAGGAACTGCCGGAAAAATGCCGTGAAGTATTCCGCCTGAACAGGTTCGAACAATTGAAATACCAGGAAATTGCCGACCGGCTCCAGATCTCTGTTAAAACCGTGGAAACACAGATGTCGAAAGCGCTTCAGCACATGCGGCTGCGATTGAAAGAATTCATGGTTCCCATACTCCTGCTTTTTTTATTGCACGCTGTCGCACTTTTTTATTCACTTTTTTCAACTTATGTATCAGGGTAATTGTTTAGTTACGTGTATTATCATCAGTCATGGAAAAAGATGCCCCATATTATGTTGACCTGATCATCAGGTACCTTGCCGGAGAAGCCAGTGAAGATGAGATCCGCGAACTCTCCTCGTGGATCAAGGCTGATCCGGATCATGCACTGCTTTTCCGGGAACATCGTGCCACGTGGATTGCCCTGGAAAAGTCGAGGCTCGATGAATCCATTGATATTGACCGGGCATGGAGCGACATCGAGTCGCGGCTCATTTCTCCCCTATCCGAAACCAGGCGTAATTTCAGGATCGTTCCGGTACATGCCGAGAAACCTTCCATCCGCAGCGGCCTTCCATTTTTATTACGGATTGCAGCCATTATGGTCATCTTTGCCATCCCCGTTTACCTCCTCTTCCGTTTCGTGGTAAAACCCGATGTCATCCAGCTCACAGCCCAGGCCGACCTGGTTGAAAGTAAACTTCCCGATGGCAGTTCAGTGACCCTAAATTCCGGCTCCACCCTCGAATATCCCGTTGCTTTCAACGGCGACAAACGTCAGGTTTCCCTTACAGGCGAAGCCTATTTCGAAGTAACCCACGACAAGACCAAACCCTTCATCATCTCCTCGGGCGATGTCAGAATTAAGGTTTTGGGAACATCGTTTTATGTAAACACCAACACCTCCGGGGAAAAAATGGAGATTGTACTGACCACCGGCAGGGTATTGATCTCTTTCGATGACGGGCAAACTGAGTCACGCTACCTCTCCCCCGGCGAAAAGGCCGAAGTGACCACCAGCCGGAAGAATATCTCGATCACCGTGAACAGCGATCCCAATTACCTGGCCTGGAAAACGCACCGGATGGTATTTGCCGACAATGACCTCGGCCAGGTAGTTGCCATCCTCAATAAAACCTACCATTCCAATATCCGCGTTGCACCAGGGAAGCTGGCTCAATGCCGGATCACGGCCACCTTCGACAAACAATCACTCGAATCGGTCCTCAGGGTACTGAAAGCCACCCTCGATATCGAGATCCTTAAAACAGCTTCAGGCATCGAAATCTCCGGAAACGGATGCGAATAACTCTTCCAAACATACCGGTTACCCGGGGGAATTTGTTCAGAAGCATCTTCCTCCTTTTCATTGTTTCATGCTCATTGCAATCATTTTCCCAGAATCTTGAAAAAAAGATCACCCTGAAGGCCAGGGAAAAACCTCTTGGCGAACTCCTCCTCGAGATCAGCCGCAAGGGGAACATCAACTTTTCCTACAATCCCCAATCCATTCCCATAGAAAAACCGGTCACCATACACGCGGGAAATAAAAGTATCCGTTCGATCCTCGAGGAGATCCTGGGAAAAAACGGGATCCGGTTCTTCACGCTCGAAAACCAGGTGGTGTTGAAAATGAACAGTTCCAGCCCTGAATTACAAACCACTGATCTTCCTCTTTCCCGTCCAAAATATTCCATCAGCGGCTTCCTGAAAGAAAAATCGACCGGGGAGGTAATGATCGGAGCCAATGTCTATGCCAAAGGCACTTCGCTGGGAACCACCTCCAATGCCTACGGCTTTTTCTCGCTGACCCTTCCTTCAGGACATTATTCCATCGTTATCTCCTTCATCGGGTACAAAGAGGTGATCCGTGAAATTGATCTGATAGAAAACCTCAAATTCTCGGCCGACCTGGAGGAGGTACAACTGGATATTCCGGGCGTGGAGATCGTAGCGGGCAGTAAAGTGGGCGATATCCCCACCGGCCAAATGGGCGATTTCAGCTTCTCCAGCCGAACCCTTGCCCAGCTTCCCGGTTTCGCCGGCGATCTCGACATCATCAAGGCGCTTCAGGCAGTTCCTGGGATACGCTCTTACGGAGATGGATCTGCCCTGTTTTATGTCCGCGGAGGCAACAACGATCAGAACATGATCCTCATTGATGAAGCCCCGATCTATAACCCCTCCCACCTGTTTGGTTTCTTTTCGGTACTGGCACCCGATGCCATCCATGATATGCAAGTGTACAAAGGTGATTTTCCGGCACGCTACGGGGGAAGGTTATCTTCGGTGGTTGACATCAAAGCCCGTGAAGGCAATCTCAAACGATTCGGCTTCTCGGGAAACCTGGGGCCTTATGCCTCGTCACTCACGCTCGAAGGTCCAATTGTCAAAGATAAAAGTTCATTCATTGTTTCAGGTCGCCTTTCAACCCTGAACTGGCTCAATTTTCTGACCAACGACAAGCGCACTTTCAACCTGAATTTCTTTGACATCAATGCAAAACTGAATCTCAAACTGAACGAGAACAACCGTTTCTTCTTCACATTTTACGGGGGACAGGACAATTTCAGCCGGATTCAGAGTTCGACGTATAAAACCTTTGGGATCAGCTGGAACAACCTCGCAGGCACTTTCCGCTGGAACCATGTGTTCAACAGCAAACTCTTCTCCAACACTACCCTGAACTATAGCCAGTACCGCTACTATCTTTACATTTCGCAGGAGCAGGACGATTACTGGAAATCCTCGGTTGCAAACCTCACCCTGAAAACCGATTTCACCTGGTACCTGAACCCCGGAAACACCCTGCGAAGCGGCCTTGAGATCACCTCCCACCGCTCCGACCCGGGCAACGTCACACTCACCGGCAACAATGCCCGGGAAGCTCCTCCACAAGTAGCTGAATACCAAGCGATGGAGTACGTTTTTTACCTCAGCAACGAGCAATCCGTCGGCAATTTCTCCCTGCGCTATGGAATCAGGATGCCCCTGTGGCAGGACATCGGCCCTACCACAGTGTACTACTTCAATGTGAACCATCAGGTAAGCGATACCCTGCAGGTAGCCAAAAACAGCACCTACGCCACCTTCCTGAGTCCGGAACCCAGGGTCAGCGTGCTTTACCACATCAACGATAAAAATGCCCTGAAAGCCACCTATTGCCGCACCACGCAGTTCCTGCAGGTTCTATCAAACGCTACCGGTCCGTTTAACTCGGTGGAAGTCTGGGCGCCCAGCGGTCCCAACATCAAACCCCAGAAGGCCGATCAGTTCGCCCTGGGTTACTTCCGGAAACTTTTTAAAACCCGGGTTACCTTCTCGACAGAGGTTTACTACAAGCAGTTTTATAACCATATTGATTACAAGGATCACGCCAACATGCTCTATAACCCACTCATCGAGGGAGAACTGCGGTTCGGGAGCGCCTGGTCGTACGGACTGGAACTGATGCTTCGCAAAAACACCGGAAAGCTTACTGGCTGGATCGGGTACACATTTTCCCGTTCCTTTGTACGTACCGAAGGGGTAAACAATGGCAATACCTATCCGGCCAATTATGACAGTCCGAACAACATCTGCTTCAACATCTCCTACGATACCCGCAAACACTGGTCTTTTTCGGCCAACTGGTATTACCTCACCGGAGGTGCCATCACCACCCCCATAGGGTTTTACTACGTCAACGGCTACTCGGTGCCGGTTTACGGCGATAAAAACAACGATCGCCTGCCCGACTATCACCGGCTCGATCTTTCGGTGGCTTTTCGCATCAGCAAACCGGAAAAACGGTTCCAGCACAGTGTCATTCTTACACTGTACAATGCCTATGGAAGGATGAATCCGTTTTCGGTCAGTTTCAACAAATTTAAAAATGACAAGGGGGAATTCCTGGTACCATCCAATCAGGATGGTTCTTATGAGCTGGTGCCGACCACCATCTCGGTCGCCGGGATCATCCCTTCCATCAATTACCAATTCAAATTCTGATGAGGCGCAACGCGATATATCTATTTTTTCTGATGGCACTGGCCGGATGCGTCAAGCAAACCGACTGGCCGCTTCCGGGTGTGCCGGTAAATCTCATCGTGGTGGATGGCATCCTCACCGATGAACGGAAAGCCCAGCCGGTAAGGATCCATTACGCGGTCACAGAACTGAACGCGCAACCGGTGCCGGTAAGCGGTGCAACAGTGCTGATCAGCCATGAAGATTCTACCTGGACCCTGACTGAACAGCCACTTAATTCAGGAATATACTACACCCTTCCCACTTTTATCGCCCGGCTGGAAAAAAACTATACGCTTCAGATCTATATCGGCAACAGGGTTTATACTGCAAAGGCATATATGGTCGCGGGAACTGAGTTCCAGGAATTGCAATACGAACCCGGCAACGATGGAAAATACCATATCAGCTGGGTGGCCTCCGCTTTCAGCGCTGAAAAATCCGCCATGTGGGAAATCCTGCTCGACTGGTCAAAAGTGCCCGGGTATGAAAGCAAGGATCCTGAAACGTGTCGGGCAAAGATCATGTTCTATACTTTGCCTACCGTTGATGTCAGCGAAGTCTTTGCCCCGGAGGTAGAGAAAATTGGCTTTCCTGCCGGAACCATCATTACCGAACGCCGGTATTCTCTCACTCCCGAACATGCAGCATTCATCCGTGAAATGCTTCTCGAGACCAGCTGGCAGGGAGGCCTGTTTCCGATTGCTCCGGCCAATGTATCCACCAACCTGAGCCAGGGAGCTGCCGGCTATTTCGGGGTAAGCGCCATGACCTTTGTTTCGATCATCGTGAAATAGTGGCATTTAAAAAAAAACACCTTCCCGCTCAGGGTATCCCGGACTTCAAGTGTATAATTATCGAAAACCAAAATCACAGATACATGAAAACCAACAAACACTTCCAATTTGCCCTCATCCTTGTCGCTGTCTTAGGACTTGCGCTTACCGGATGTAAGAAAGAGAAAAACGATTCCAATCCAGATTCTACCTCACTGCAGCAACTGTCGAAAGACGAGATCAATGTCGTTGCCGCTTCAGATGAGGCGCTGAACGATGTCAGCATGATGCTTTCGGGCGGCCAGTTGAAATCAACACAACTCTGGCCCTGCCATGCCACCATTGATTCCACCTCGGTGATCAACGACACGATCACTTATTACATTACCTATGATGGACTCAATTGTCCCGAAACCATTTACCGCAGTGGCCAGGTCGAGGTTAAAAAGCAGGTTGGAACCCATTGGGGACAACCCGGCGCTACCGTCACCGTAAAATTGATCGATTTCGAACGCACCAGAGTGGCCACCGGAAGAACCGTCATCCTGAACGGTACCAAAATTTTTAAAAATGTAAGCGGAGGACATATCTGGCAACTGGGTTACGGGGTTACCACCATTGAACACCGGATAACCGGAAGCGTTCAGGCTACCTTCGAAGACAACACTACCCGTACCTGGAATATCGCCCGTAAACGGGTCTTTACCGGCACTCCTGAAAATCTGGTCATGACGGTCGACGGATTTGGAAGCGAAGGGGAATACAATAACCTCGTCCTCTGGGGGATCAATCGCCAGGGAGAAAATTTCTATATCCAGATCAATCAATCGGTGGTTCACAAACAAATCTGTGAATGGAATCCTGTATCCGGCGTCAAGATAATTTCGATTCCCGGCGATGAGAAAAAAGCCACCATTACCTACGGCTACGATGACAACAACCAGCCGGTAACAGGCAACGAATGCCCCACCCGCTACAAGGTAGATTGGGAAAAACACAACCACTCAGGAACCATCTTCCTTCCATTGTAAAATCTGGCTCAACAATTAAGCAAAAGGCTGCCTTGAGATCGTAAGGCAGCCTTTTTGATTTTTATACCAAAGTTCATTGTATCTCCTTTTCAAAATACAACACCTCCGGACTCGGATTGAAATAGTAGGGATCAATTCCCGTAAACCCGCTTTTCCGGTAAAGATTCACCGCGGCATCCATGGTTCTTAACGTATCCAGCCTGATTTTACTGTATCCCAGCTCCCTGGCCAGATCCACAGCCCTTCCGAGAAGTATCCTTCCAAGTCCCGAACCGCGGTATCGCGGCTGAATGTACATTCTTTTCAGCTCGGCAATGGTATCTTCAAGTTTCCGGATCCCGGCACAACCCATGTACCCATGCTTATGCCGGATCAGGATCAGCCCCCCGGCGGGTTCATTGTACTGAACCGGGATTTCATCCAATTCCTTTTCAAAGTTTTGAAAACAGAGGTCAATGGTTAAACCTTCGGCATACTCCACGAAAAGGTTCCTCGCTGCCACAAATTGGTCCGTTGTTTTTGCCCTGACAAATACAAATTCAGATACCTGATTCATAACCGCTGCTTACGACCTTCATGCACGAGTTCGCTGATGAAGTAAAAAAGACACCCCGTGTACTATTTATTGGCGAAAGTTATTTTTCATCTCTGAAGTGACTTTATGATAATAATCCCTGAAATCAGTCGATGGATCTTTGCATAAGAATATTTCAACACCATTTAAGAATGAATTGGCATTTGATATTTCACCCACTTTAACTTTACAATTAAAATAATCGAGAAATGAGCCCTGATGATAATTTATATAAATCATTACATTTTTATTCATATTCTCAGGATCCCAAAGAACGAAATTATCCTCATAGCAAATGGGTGCAGGTAAACCATTCTTGTCACCAAAGAATTTAACAATACTTGCTATACCATATGTCCCACAATATATAAAGCAATCATCCTTTTCGTTTTGATCCAATTTATTAAAGACACCGATTGCCATTTCACCCAGATGCCTGGAGCCAGTCATTATGGCATAATCATGAGGAAAATCATGTATTTCCCCATTATTCCATCTCATGGGTTCTATGATTCCAATATTCTTCAAAAACCTGCAATACTTTATCATCGCATCTTCTTTCAAGACAGGTAAACCGAATGGAATAAGAAATAATCCTGTCACGATCATAAATGAAAGCACACCCCATTTCAGTAATTCATGTTTCTTATTCCAAAATTCTTCGATAGCAACAGCGCCTGCTGCCAATAATATACTATAAATTCCAATGATATAGTAGAATTTTCCCTTGAAGATGAGCATTTCAACAACAACAATTACATAAATCATCCCCAATATTTTGAAATCGGATGCCTTTTTAGAAAACAACAAATAGAATAATCCAAACAGCCAGATACCAAATGAAGGCAGGTTCATTAATATCTGCATCAATAAAAATTGGGTGACCTGTACATGTATCAATTGACTTTTATAAAGCACCTTCATATGGAACAACACGGGCCAATTATGGTTTGCTTGCCAAATCAAATTTGGTAAAACAATGGCGAAGCCTATGAAAATTCCGCAAATAAAATATTTTGATGATATCAGTTTTCGTTTGCTGCTTATTGCTAAAGCAATTAAAAATGCAAAGGCAAGAAAACCGAAAGAATATTTATTCATAAAAGCTATACCAAAAACAATTCCCAGGTATATCCAGAATATTGTATTTTCGGTTTTAATCAACCGAATAATTAGATAAGATGCTAGTAACCAATAAAATTGATCGAAGGGATTGGGAGTAAGAAAATTATTGCTTCGAAGAAATGAAGGGGATATTAAAAATGCAGAACAGGCAATGAGCATGGCAGTTTTTTTCCCGCCCATTTCTTTTACAGAAGCTCCAATTAATAATACCGAGATTCCTCCAACCAATGCAGGGAAAAAACGTAAAGCAAAATCGCCTTTCCCAAATAAGATAAATGATAGTTTAGAAAAAACAGCTATGGAAGGCGGCACCGAAATAAATCCCCAATCCAGTTTATCGGATAATGCTGCATGAAAATATCCATCAATATGATGATCATAATAAGGGTCGGTTAGAAAAGGAGTACATAATTTTATAACAGTAAATGCAATAATTATTATCCACTCTGTTGATATTCTATTTTGTTTTGATATGATCAACCTGAACATGTTTATCCTTGGGAAAGTCGAGTAAAAATCAATATTTTAATTCCTTCCCTTTTAAATAAGCGATTTCAAGATATTTTTTCCGTGTGTCATTATCCACGGCCAGTATTGAATGGAAGTAGATATGGTCAACTGTTTGAATTCCGGGGTATTTCAGGCTCCAGTTATCAAGAATTTTTTCCATAGATTCTCGAAACCCCTTTTCCCTGTATACTTTTTCGGTAAAAAAAGTTGGGTGCATGATAATGGCTTTTTTAATTTTTAACAATGGAATTCTGCCATCCGGATCACCCTGCCATCCGTCTTCATTCAAGCTGTAAGCAAATCCGTAAGAAAAGACCCGTTCCAACCACCCTTTCATGATTGCGGGAAAGTGCATCCAGATTACCTGGGTTATAAAAACAAGTACATCAGCTTCAGCCACCTTTTTTTGCTGTTCCAGTACATCCCTGGGCTTTTGGGAACTGATGAGTTTACGAAGATCATCATCACTTTTGTTTTTAATATACCATTTTGCAATTAACCTTCGAACAGGTCCTCCTGCCAGCTCAATGATCATCTTCCTCATGTCCATTTGCCTGAAAAGCCACTCAGGCAAATCTTTGTCTACAAAAAAAGCATAATCCTTATCCTGCATTATGGGGTTGAACTTGATTTTATACAAATCGACAATTTCATATTGATGTCCTGCTTCTTTTATACCCCTTACAAAATTATCAAGCACTGCTTTTGTAAAGGACATTGGGTTTGGGTGCGCGTAAATGATCAATACTTTCATGGTTTTAATTATTATAAGGACAAATATCTTTTAACTCTTTTTGCATATTGTCGGTATTCCTCACCATATTGCAAGCCAAGGGATTGCTCTTCTCTGATCATGATAAAATGATGGATTATCCATGCTCCAACGAATGCCAGAATATTTATATAATTCGGATTGAAGAGACAGGATGAGAACAAGATGAAAATAAATCCTAAATAAAATGGATGCCGGCTTATCGAATAAATACCATTTGTCTGTAATTTGTGATTATCGGAGGAAGATAAACCGAAAACCAGATCATTATTCAGTTTGAAAGTAGAAAGAAACAATATGACAGATCCGGTTATTAAAAAAGCAAGTGCAATAATATCAACAAATCCGACAGGGACGAAAATTCTATCGACATTTATATTTAATCCCTTCAACAGCAAAAATGTAAGATTTACAAGCACAAAAATTTTTGCAAGTATAAAATAAAAAACAGGAATCGGGGGTCGTCCAATAATTTTTTGCTTTAGAATTATTGCCCGGCCAATAACGGCAGCTATCAATAAAATCAACAGCAAAGAGATAATTAAAACCATTGTTGAAATCATATCAATTAAATTTTAATGCCTGAATATGTTTTGTTCGCACTTTTTTGAGTTAGAGCTATTCGGGTCACACAGGAAAGTTTCACCCCCTTGTTCCCGTGCAAAATGGCCCCAATCAATCTCAGGGCACATTTTGAAATTTATTTCCATGCAAGGTTTTAAATAACCTGGATCACAAATTTGAACTGGTTCGTTATTGAAGAACCTCGTGGCAGGCCACGAGGATTCTTCGATCCCATAGGAATTTATATTTTTGCTCACTAACCCCGCTAAAAGCCGCGGGGGATGCGCTCGCGGGGATTCAGCATCATTGTGGTGAAAAGGCCTGTCAGGCAAAGGTATTACTATTTAAGTCCAAATTCCAATGCTTTGTCATGCGGTTCAGTGAATCCGAATCTTTTGTAAATTGGCTCTCCGTCTTGAGTCGCATGCAATTCAATTCTGTCAAGATTTCTTTGTTTTGCTTCATCAATGAGTTTCTGAAAAAGAAGAGATCCAATACCCTTGTTTCTAAACTCTTTTAGGGTAAACATGTTTAAAATATAACCTGTCTTTCCATCAGGAACTTCAAAATTTCCGGGTTGTTCTCTGACTACCATTCCGCTGAAACCGATTGATTTGCTTTCAGATTCTGCTATCCAGGAAACGAAGGAATCATTTTCAAACGCTTTCGTGAGATACTCTCTTAAAGATTTCCTTAGTCTTAAAACGAGTTCTTCTGAAGGAATGCCCTGAATTTCTTTCAGGAAGAGGATTCTGTATTCAATGATGGTTTCAATGTCTGAAATGGTAGCCTTTTTCAGTGTGATTTTATTTCTGTCGATTTCCATTCTTGAATACTATTTGTTAATAAGTCGATTTATATCATCACTGTTGCATAGAATTTCTTTATCCAAAAGATACTCAAAATTTCCGGTTTTTAAAGAATCAATAGATGTCATTAATGTCTTTATTATTGATGTTATTGCTATTGTTGGTAAACTAACTCTGGCTATTCCTATTTCTTTTAAATCATTGATCGAAAAGTTCATGATATTGCATCCCAATCCAGCTGCAATACTTAAAGGTCCATTTATTTCTTTAACCAATATTTTGGCCTCTTCAAGTGTCCTTACATTTGTCACAAATACTATATCTGAACCTGCTTCCAGATAGAGATTTGCTCTTTTTATTGATTCTTGTAATCCCTCCTTCCTTGAATCAAATGCAGACAGTGAATCAGTCCTGCCATTAATAATTAACTCTGCATTGCCGTTTTCTTTAGCAGTTTTTTTGGCGATTTGTATTTTTTCAATCATCATCGAACTATCAATGATTTTCCAAATACTCTTTTTATCCAGGACCTGGTCTTCAATATTTATTCCTGAAACGCCTATGTTAATGAATTTTTTAATGGTATCAGGAATTTGCTCTACTCCTCCAAAACCATCTTCACCGTCAGCCATTACCGGAATGGAAACAGAATCAACAATCTTTGAAGTTATTGAAAGATTCTCTTTAAAGTCAATGTCAACTTCAGCCTTTTTACAGGCTGCAATTGAAAAACTATATCCAGAACATTGAACAGCCTTAAATCCTAAGTACTCTATAATCCTTGCGCTGATTGGGTCATACGCATCCGGCATTATTAAAGTCTCTTTCGAGTCAATAAGGTTCTTTAGTATTTTACTATTTTTCATGAGTTAACGTCCTTTATTTCGTTATGTATACGATCGGGTGGGAGGACTGTCTTGCTTGTGCATAACGCCAGTCTGACCCAGCCCAAACTGGAATTTTGTTTCAACAAGTAAATTTACAAAATATTCTGTGAAAAGCGATATGATGAGAAAATAACCACTGAATTTTATATATTTGTATGAACCTCAAAAGTATATTGCTGCATGAGAAAAAGGCTCGGTATTATGATGACAGTCCTGATGTCATCTTATGTGGTTACCGCCCAGGTGAACGGATTTGTGAATGCCTACGATTCCATGCACCAGGTGTTTTCGCACACTTATCCCTATACAAAATGGAAAGCCATCCGATGGGGTGAGGTTAACCAGCAGATCAGGCCGCAGGTGCTGGCGGCAGCGGCTTCGGGGGATTCAGTGGCCTTTTACATTGCCCTGAAATCCTATTTCGATCACACGCACGACGGTCATGTGGGTTTCCGGAATGGCTGGCAATCGGTACAGGATGAGGCCAGGTACCGGCAGATAGGCGGGAGTTACGGGTTTGCGGTCATCCGTCTCGATGACGGGAGGGTTGTGGCACATCTTGTCAATCCCGGCTCCCCGGCCGCCCTGGCTGGCATGCAGTTCGGCGCCACGTTGCTGGAGGTTAACGAAGCTCCGGTCGACCAGGTGCTTGATACAGTGCCTGTGCTTTGGGCAGAGATGATCCCCGCGACCCTCGAATTCAAAAGGATCAACCAGGGAAGGCTGATCGGAAGAGCCCCGGCAGGAAAATCCATGAAGGTCAAATTCCTCAACAGGGGGACAACCATCCCGCTGACGGCAACGCTTTCTGCAGTGGACGACCAGTACCTGACTTTCAACCAGACCACCATGCACCCCGTCGAGCCTGAGCTCGGCGTGTTCTCCCGCATCCTTCAGCCGTCGGGCTATGGATATATCAAAATGAACAACGAAGGAGGGGACTCTACCCTGCTTAAAAAGGAGTACAACGACTTCAAAGATGCTCTCACCGGGTTCAACCAGCAGGGAGTGCGGGGTGTAGTCCTGGATTTCCGTGTGAATTGCGGTGGTGATGACGCCCTGTCAGCGGCCATCGCAGGTCTTTTTTACCCCGACACCGCATTCTATGAGTTCCAGACCTGGTATGACCCGGCCAGCGACTCCAATAAAATCTGGCCTTTGCGCCTTGCCCATTACGACCCCCTGACGCTCAACCCGGTTTACCGCACTTACTATCCGCCCGGGGCCTTGTATACCGAACCGCAGTCGGTGTATTACAACAAACCCGTGGTTGTGATGGTGAATCCAAGAAGCATAAGCAGCGGTGAGGGGGTCCCCATGATGCTGCAAAAGCTGAAACGTGCCAAAGTAGTTAGTTTTTACGGCTCCAATGGTTCTTTTGGAATGTGCCAGCAGGTCCATTACCTCTTCCCTTCACCGGATGACCTGAAGGTAAAATATGAATACGGGCAGAGTGTCGACCGGCAGATGAAGGTCCAGCTCGACAGCGACAGCACCATGTGTGGAGGTGTAAAACCCGACATCCGGGTTCCCATCAACGATACGGTCATCGATCAGCTTTACCCCGACAGTATCGATGTGGAGCTTAACTACGCGGTCAAGGTGCTGAATTCGGTCATGGGAACCGGCGATTTGAAGGGAGCCGGGACCGGCCTCCTGCTGGAACAGAATGTACCCAATCCTTTCACTGGGACAACCCGGATTTCCTATGTTCTACCTTCGGATGCCCTTGTTGAACTCCTGTTTTGCGACATCACCGGGCGGCCTCTGCGGCACCTGGTCAGCCGCCATGAAAATGCAGGGACACATACCATTACCTTTAACGGTACCGACTTCACACAAGGCCTCTATTTCTTCCGGTTAAAGGCAGGCCATTCAGAAGTCACAAGGAAATGCATCATAGAATGAGGTTGCGTCAGCAACAAATTTTTCAGCCTGGTTAAAAAAAACCGCAGATTATCGCGGGATAGGAATCTGCGGGCATGAATGGGTCAATAATTAGTGTACGCTAAGTGCCACATGAAGTCCTGTTTATTACCATGCGTTTTTATCTATATTTGTAATTACAATTTAAACAATTATCTCTATGCACACTCAAGCTTGTGCCACAATTCTCACATTTCCACTTTTCCTCTTCTGATTTTAAAAAATTAGCTAATCCTTTTTCTTTGATAAATTGTAGATTCTCAAACATACTCATTCCGTATTTTGTGCGATAACGATCATCAAGGTTTTTTAATCTCTGACAAGGATATTTGGGGCATTCAAAGCAAAAACCTGATTCAGTTTTAGCCAAATATTCGCAATTAATAACTGAACAACTTCTGCACACACTCGGTTTGTATTTATCATCTTTTCTAAAACATCCGCCACATGGCTTTTTCTCCCGAAGGTGTCCAATGCATAGTCCACAATTCATTCCACAAGGGGCAATCATTCCGACGTATCTCAATTCTCTTGACATATCTCATTTACCATTTCTATTGGGACAGATGTTTTATTCGATACCTCCTCTGCACTCATTCCTTGATTGCGAAAACGTTTTACAAAACAAGGAATCGTTTCTCCAATTTCAACTAAATTGTTTTCTGGGTCATAAAATCGAATTGTTTGCTGTCCCCATAATTCTTCTGTTTCTTTATGCAAGTAATTCAATTTGTGTTTTTTCAGATTTTCAACAACCAATTCAAAATCATCTGTCTCAAAACATATTTCCAAATTATTATTCCCTGATTTATCAAAAGTCCGTCCAAGTTTCTTTGCAATTGGGTACTCTTCTTTCAGTTTCCACAATGAAAGTCCATTTTTAAAACTGATACAATTACCAAAATCAAATTGAAGAACCTCGCCGCAAGCAGCGAGGATTCTTCGATCCCATAGGAATTTGCATTTTTGCTCGCTAACCCCGCCGCAAGCAGCGGGGAATGCGCTCGCGGGGATTCAATTTTCTGTTGAAGAATTTCTTGATAAAATGATTTCATTTGTTCAAATTCTTCAGTCATAATTACTGTTGAATGAAATTTTATTTCCATAGGTTATTCATTTGTTGAATGTCCTTCAAAATGCACGGTAGCCGGGTCACGCCGGGGAGTTTCACCCCTGCGTTCCCACAGAACCAAACGTTCAACGTTTTGATTGCAACCGTAGCAAAGGTGAACCTTTGCTTTGCATTACAAATGCTGATTTTGTTACGGGTGCAAGCTTGTTATACCGCGATAATTTTATGTTTCTTTATTGCCTTGAATTCCTTCGCCTTTTTATTCATTTCTTCTTCAACATCATAATCGTTTTGAAGTCCAAGCCAGAATTTTGCAGAATTATCAAAATAGTTACTTAACCGAATTGCAGTATCGGCAGTTATTCTCCTATTACCTTTTATAATCTCACTTATCCTGGTTTGAGGGATGCCAATGTCCAAGGACAAACGGTATGCGGTTATACCCATTGGAATTAAAAATTCCTCTTGTATAACTTCACCTGGATGGATGTTTCTTAACTTGTACATAATTAATTTTTTTTAGTGATAATCAACTATCTCTACATTGTAAGAATGTCCATCGATCCATTTAAAAGTGATCCTCCATTGATCGTTAATCCGGATGCTATAGAAACCTTTCTTTTCTCCCTTTAACTTTTCAAGCCTGTTCGATGGCGGAATAGATAGATCTTTAAGATCAACCGAATTGTTCAGCATTCTCATCTTTCTTCGGGCTATTTCCTGAATTGGATTAGGAAGTTTTACCGATCTTATACCTCGCCAAATTGTTTCGGTCTCTTTCGAGTTAAAGGATTGGATCATGTGAACGTTTTACGATACTAACGTCAAAGATAAGCAATTTTCTGAAATGTCAAGTTTTATTTTAATGCGGTATATTCGGGTCACGCCGGGGAGTTTCACCCCATCGTTCCCACAGCACTAAACTTTCAACTGGGATTTCATGCCGTGCACGCTACGTGCCACATGAAGTCCTATTTATTAGCGTTTCATGCTTTATTTTCTTCCTCACATATTTAGTGTTTTTCCACAGGTTTGTATGGTAAATGTGAGTCGTGTAGTATAATTTTCAATTTACCTTCTTTATCTTTTGTGTAAGCAAAGGAATATTCAACTTTAACTTCATCGCCCCCTTTTGCAGGTGTGAAATAATAATTCCCCATTGCAACAGCCATATTGCCAATGATTTTTGTCCCAATATTTTTCCAGCGCACACTGATCCACGGTTTTATAGCAAAGCCATGGTCTTCTGGATAGTTTTCATTTCCCCCAATAAAATATGACAATGCTCCTTGAAAGTCAGTTCGAAATTGCTTTTCGGAAGTCATAGTTGGTTTAAACAAAACACTGCCTTCCTGATAATTATAAAAGTTATTTATATGTTCTGTGGCTGCTTTTTTGAAGTCACCTTTTTCCATAAAGACTTTTCCAATCTTTACAATTCCATCACTCCATGCTTTCTGCACATCCAATACTTCTTGGTCTGTAATAACTACATTTATCTCTGTTTGAGTTGTTTTAGTATTTTCTTTCTGCGTGTTTTGTTTACAGGAAGTAATTCCTAATGAAAAAATCGCCGCAAAAACTAATGCAACTAATGTCGCATTCATCTTAATTTTAAAATTTATCATTTGCATATTCTTTGTTTTTAAAATTTATCCATACTCTTTAAAGGATTTTCGTGAATCTCCTATTTTTTCTTGGCATGAACGCTAACGTTGCGCAGCTAAGGCCTGTGCGTGAGATTTGGATTGTGTGAGCGATCCGAAAACGGAGCATTGGCCTTAGCTGCTCGTTGGGCCGCATGTCTATTTGTCGTAATGATATCGACAGCTATAAATAAGAATTTCTTCTCCAATTACTTGATAAACCAATCGATGTTCTCTATCGATTCTTCTGGACCAAAACCCGGCTAAATCATATTTTAATGGTTCAGGTTTTCCTAATCCCTGGTATGGTGTTCTCTGTATATCCTTTATCAGATCATTTATTTTAAATAACATCTTCTTATCTTCCCTTTGCCAGGAAATATAATCTTCCCATGAATTTTTAGAAAATATTATCTTCATCATCCTTCAATTAAGTCTTTCTGAACGGTTTTCCCGGATTTCATCTGCTTGATAGATTCATAAAGCCGATCAGCATTCTTCTTTGAACTGAGTAGATGAACAGTCTCAAGGAGTGAATTGAATTCATCCAATGAAAGTAGAACTGCACCATGTCCGGAACCCCTCTTAATAATAAGGGTTTCATTATTTTTTTCTACTTCATCAAGATACTGTTTAAGTTTAGTCCTAAACTCTGTGAAATTTGCTGCTTTCATTTTTATTTTGAATTAAGTTACTAATAAAGTACAAAAATAGGTACTTTTATAGTAACGTTTACAATTTATCGATATTCAATTTTAAATTCTGACTGACGTTAAGTAACATATTGATTATCTGCATGCATATCTTCTTGTTTTAGCTCTCAATTTTCACCATCCATTCGGCGGTCGTTAGCCTTTGAAATCAATAGACTGGTGAGTGATCGTGCCTTTTCATGATCCGATTGCGATCCGGTCTATCCGGGGAATTTCGCCCAACGGTGGGCTAACAGCCGCAGTGCGGGATTCTAATTTTTTCACACCCACACCTCACACCCAAACCCACACCCTCTTCCCCGCATTGCTCGTCTGCAAGCCCGTTATGGCCAGTGCGAATTAATTTTTATGAATGAGATTAATTTCTGATAATTCCCTACCTATTTGATGGATACCTTCCAAAATCTTATTCGTTTGTTGATCTGAGGGCCTTTTTCTCCCTTGAACATATTGAGACAATAATGACTCATTCATCCCAATCTTTTTTGCTAAAAACTTTGCATTTAATACCTTATAATACTGAAAAAACTGCTTGAAATCGACGACAAAATTTATATTGTCCTGGGTTATTTTAACTTTATCTTCTTCAAAATATAAATTTGCAGCTTCAATTGTATTTCCTATTAATTCAGGAATAGTCCTTGCAGTGGTAAATATTGCTTGATCATTTGAGTACGCAGAGAACCCAGTCTTTGTTTTTTCAATTATTATGGTGATCTTATTCTTCGTTGTTTTCATGTGTATATAATTTTATAAGACATTAAATATTAACAATATAACAAAACAAGTTTAAGAGATTAAATTTTCATGTTCGTACTCCATCTCGATTTCTCGGGAATTGGTAACAACGGTTGG
>Ga0247841_10002776_pt1 | contig 33970 bp, 30 predicted proteins | sample LaCruzMarch2015__2_FD_192410 | JGI IMG/M metagenome (GOLD analysis project Ga0247841, IMG submission 192410) | Freshwater microbial communities from meromictic Lake La Cruz, Castile-La Mancha, Spain - LaCruzMarch2015_18m | ecosystem: Environmental > Aquatic > Freshwater > Lake | place: Spain...
CGATAAAAGGTTCAAAATCGTCACCATAACGTGTTGAATAAATAAAGAGAAAGTAAAAGCGCAAAATAATTCTTATTATTTTGCGCTTTGAGACTACCTGAGAGAAAGTGTCAGTGGAACACAGAAAGAAACCTCCTCGGGACCATAATACTGAATAGGGCCTGGGAATCTATAGTTATCCTCATATTTCCACTTTTCTCTTTCTTTACAGTAAAGTGCAAAAGGAGCCCCTTGCATATCGAGAAGAGCTTTTTTAATCACAGGCTTTTCTTTCCCATGACGGATCTCCATGTTCATGAGACTCACAAGAGGAACGCCTCCGAGGGACCATTCAGAAACAGGCTTTGTCAAATTACCCACAAAGCACATATACCCAGAAGCTTTTTCATCTAAAAGAAGACTCGCCGCAAAGCCTAAAGCATAGCAATAGTGAGCATCAAAGTTTGAAGGCATCACAGCCCGTCCTTCATACCCGAAAAAATGCTGGATAGGGTTAAACTTACCCTTATGCAGGCCTTTTACTTTTCTTCTTTCAAGCTCTCTTGCCACAGTCTCGCTTAAAAGTTTTTCCGTTTCAATGAGTGAGAGCTGGACATTGCCATGAGGATCCCTTCCTAAAAGAAGTTGTTTCTGAATCACTTCAGGGAAGCTCGCAAAGCATTCTTTAGAATGAGGTGTTAACCCCTTTAGCACTTCATCGACAGATACCGATTCTTTATGTGCTAAAAGAATATTTAGCTCCTTAATCAAGACACTGATCTCTGGTATGAACTCGACAAGACCTTCTGGAATGAGGACCACTCCGTAGTTTTTTCCCATATCAGCTCTTTTGCAAATCATATCGCAAATATCTGATGTCACTTGAGAAAGCGTTAGCTTCTTTGCAGCTACCTCTTCTCCAAGAAGCGCATAGTTCGCTCTTGTTGAAAGAGCGCATTCTAGTGTGATGTGAGAGGCAGATCTTCCCATAAGTTTGATAAAGTGGTAGTACTTTTTAGCAGAAATAGCATCTCTTGCAATATTTCCGATCATTTCAGAATACACTCTGCATGCGCTATCAAAGCCAAAAGAAATAGCCACCTGCTCATTTTGCAGATCTCCATCGATTGTTTTGGGAACTCCTACAACGAGCACCTTACTTCCATGCGATAAAAAATACTCGCCAAGCACAGCAGCGTTGGTATTGGAGTCATCACCACCGATAACAACAAGACCATCAAGCTTTAAGGCCTCTACATTTTTTAACGAAGCCTGTAGCTGCTCATCCGTTTCTATCTTTGTTCTTCCAGATCCCAAAAGATCAAAGCCCCCTTGATTCCTATACCCTGCAAGGACCTTATCTGTAATCTCTGTATATTTTGCGTCTACAATACCAGAGGGTCCATCTAAGAAACCAAAAAGAGTAGAATCGGGATGAAGCATTTTAAGAGAATCAAAAAGACCTGCGATCACATTATGTCCGCCGGATGCTTGTCCACCAGACAATACAACACCTATACGAAGAGGAGAAGAGGATCGTTTGCCAGCATTTTTTGCGATGATGAGTGGGTTACCAGATAAATGAGGGAATTTCTTCTTTAAAGAATCCTCTTCGATAGATCCAGTATCTGCCTTAACAAAAGATACAGAAGTAAGATCTTTAAGGATGTTTGGAAGAGAAGGCTTGAATGATTGTCTGATTTTTTGCAGAGGGCTGATCTCATAGTCCATGATAGAGTCCTTTGGATTTTAGTTTTTGCAAAAGGAATATACCTTTTTTTCCTTTTTGCAAAAAGCTACATCTACAAAGACAGCTTGAAGAATTTTAGCATAGACAAGCAACATTTCCTTTCTTGAACAAAAAGAATTACAATGGCATCACATCTTAACTTCTCCTTAAAAAACACACTGAAAAACACACCTCGAGGCGATTTTATGGCATATCCAATAACTACTCATGATTACACATTAACGGGACTTATTTCCATTACAGGAGGGCCAAGTTCTGGCAAAACTTCAGTACTGGAAAGGCTAGCAAAAGAAGGCTACTACACTATACGTGGAGCTGCAACCGACATCATTGCAGAGCAACTAGGAAAAGGCATTGTAAAACCATGGGCTAAGCTTGAATTCGAAGATGGAGTAGTAAGAACCCAACAGGCTCGAGCTGAGGCATTTTTAGACAGTGGTTATCCGTTTGGATTTACAGAACGTTGTGAGGTAGATCCACATACGTATGCAAAATTATTCCATAAATGGATCACACCTATTGTTGAAGAAGCTTATGCATATGCAACTGGTGAAGAGTCGATTTATCAACCTACTGCTTTTCTCATGGATCCTCTTCCCACATTCGATGGCAATGACATAAGAGGACAGGAAAAAGACCATCCTGAATTGGCTAAACTTTTAGATATGTTCCTAGAAGCTGCATACACCGAAGCAGGCTTCACAGTCGTCCGTGTACCTGTAGATCGCGTAGGAGCTCGAAGCACAGCAGAAGAAGATATTGCTCGTGCTACTCAAATAAGCGTCGCTTTAAGAACTAATACCATTCTTCATCACTGCAGACTTCCTGTTCTTCCAATTAATTCCTAGCACTCAAGGATTTTGACACCTACATCAATTAAGAGGCCGCCACGGGCGGTCTCTTATTTTATTCCATTTTCCCCGCATTTTTCAAACCGATTTTTAGTTTAAAAAAACAAACGCTTTCCAAGTGATGTAAGTATTTTTCACTCATCAATAAACCTATTTCTAGTTTATCTAGCGATTTTCCCGATGAATTTCCATTGAAAACAAAAAAAATCGAGCTAAAATCTCTGCTTTTAAATCAAAACGTCAGAAATTATAGGAGATTTACATGTCTATCAGATATGACTGGACCCTTGAGGAATTAGAGCAGCTATATGCTATGCCCCTTCTTGAACTTGTTACTAAATCCAATCATATCCATAGCCAGCATCATGAGCCAGGTGAAGTTCAGCTTTGTACATTAATCTCCATTAAAACGGGTGGCTGTCCTGAAGATTGTAAATACTGCGCGCAATCCTCTCGTTATCAAACCTCAGTCTCTGCGCAGCCGATGATGCAATACGATGAAGTACTCAGTGATGCAAAAAAAGCAGCTGAAAGGGGTGCTACAAGAGTATGTCTTGGCGCTGCCTGGAGAGAGGTGCGTGATAGCAAGCAATTTGAAGAAGTACTCCAAATGGTAAAAGGAATTACAGATCTGGGTCTCGAGGTATGCTGCACTTTGGGGATGCTTAAAGAGCACCAAGCGCAGCGTCTTAAAGAAGCTGGATTATACGCCTATAATCACAATCTAGATTCTTCTGAAAATTTTTATAAAACGATCATTACCACAAGAACCTATCAAGATCGGCTAAACACATTAGACATCGCTGAAAAAGCGAACTTGAGTCTTTGTTGCGGTGGCATATTAGGTATGGGAGAAGATCCGGTCGATCGATTACAGCTTTTACATACACTATGCACGCGTAATCCCCATCCTGAGTCAGTACCTATTAATCGCCTCAGTCAAATCCCCGGCACCCCTCTTGAAGACCAACCTAAAGTATCCATCTGGGACATGATTCGGATGATTGCAGTAGCACGTATCGTTATGCCAGAGGCCATGGTTCGATTATCTGCTGGACGCATTGAGATGTCTTATGAGCAGCAAGCGCTTTGCTTTTTAGCGGGAGCCAACTCCGTTTTTGCGGGTGAGAAGCTTTTAACGGTCGCTAACAATCCCATTGATACCGATGAAGAGATGTTCCAGATCCTAGGACTTAAAAAGCGTCCGGCCTTTGCCAAGAGCTGCCCTGCATGACACTCAATCTTCAAAGTAGATTGCAAAAGCGAAATAACCTTGGAAATTTGCGAAGGCTGCAGATCATTGAAACTCCCATCGATTTCTCTTCTAACGACTACTTAGGACTTGCCAGATCTGAAGAGCTTAAAGAAAATGTATTGCAAGAATGGAAGATGCAGTTAACTCATCTAAATGGACTTGGATCCACAGGCTCTCGTTTACTTACAGGCAATTCTATCTATGCTGAAGAATTAGAAGAGAAGATAGCCCAATTCCATGGATATGAAACGGGCCTATTATTTAGCTGCGGATACATGGCAAATGTAGGTCTTATTTCAGCAATTACTAGTGAAGAGAGTGTCATTTTCTTTGATGCTGCAGTACATGCTTCCACCCATGATGGGATCAGATTAAGTGGAGCAAAGGCATTTCCCTTTAGACACAATGATCTTGAGCATCTTGAGAATCGGCTAAAAAACTGCAAATCTCTAGGGGATCGTTTCATCTGCATAGAATCGATCTACTCTACAGATGGATCGATGGCCCCTCTTACTCAAATAAGTGATCTTGCAAGACGTTATGAAGCTCATCTGATTGTAGATGAAGCCCACGCAGTAGGTGTCTGTGGCCCCCTCGGAGCTGGTCTTGTGGCAGAACATAACCTTACAAATCATGTGTTTGCTCAGGTAATCACTTTTGGTAAAGCCCTTGGCACTCACGGAGCTATTGTCCTTGGCAGTCAAACACTGAAAGATACCCTGATTAATTTTGCAACTTCTTATATCTATACAACAGCCCTTCCTCTTCAAAGTCTTCTAGCAATCAAATGTAGCTATGATCTGTTCCCTCAAATGAATAGGCAAAGAGATCAGATCAAAAAACTCTCAGATGTTTTCAGATGTTGCTACCCAAGTACTTCACGAGCCCATATCCAGTCCGTACTGGTAGAGGGAAATGAATCTGTAAAGAAAGTAGCTAAGTCTCTTGTCAAAGAGGGATTTGATGTAAGGCCGCTTATGAGCCCGACTGTAAAAAGAGGTCATGAAGCACTTCGCATCTGCATGCACGCTTTTAATACAGAGAATGAGCTGCTGCAGTTAATGACTCACATCACAAAGTAAAGGAGCTCTTAGTATGAGTAGAATAATGGTTGCAGGCATCGGCACAGATGTTGGTAAAACGGTTGTCAGCGCAATCCTTACAACTCTTCTTAATGGTGATTATTGGAAACCGATCCAATCAGGCGGTGAAGAAACTTCCGATACAACTACTATGAAAAGATGGATAGATACAACACGACATAAGGTTCATCCCCCTGCCTACTCATTAAAAGCCCCCTTATCCCCTCACCATGCAGCAAGACTTGAAAATACCGAGATTCAGTTAGATGCTATAGCAGTTCCAGAAACAGACCGTCCCCTAATTATTGAAGGTGTCGGAGGAGTTCTTGTTCCTCTTACTACAAAAGTTTCAAGTATGGACTTATTTAAATCATGGGATTGTAAATGGGTGATTGTTTCAAGGCATTATCTCGGCAGCATCAATCATACCCTTCTTACAATTGAGCTGTTAAAAAAGCTAGGCATCGATGTTGTTGGCATCATTTTCAACGGAGAAAATAACCCTGACAGTGAATCGGCCATTTTAGAAATTTCACAAATTCCTTTTTTAGGAAGACTACTTCCTGAAACAGACATAAACCTTAAAACTATTCAAAGGTATGCAAAACAATGGCAACCACTCTACTCGAAACTTCTTCCCTAGTTGAAAAAGATCGCGCCTGTATTTGGCATCCCTTTACTCAAATGCATACCGCGCGCTCTCCCATCCCTGTAGCTTCAGCAAAAGGGGTATATCTTTACGCTGAAGATGGAACAGCCTATTTGGACGGCATTTCCTCTTGGTGGGTCAATCTTCACGGACATGCGAACCCCTACATTGTAGAAAAAATCAAATCGCAAGCCGAAGTATTGGAACATGTCATTTTTGCAGACTTTACTCACACTCCAGCTGTTGAATTAGGATCTAGACTCATTTCAATACTACCTGGAGATATGTCGAAGATCTTCTATTCTGATAATGGCTCAACCTCTGTAGAAGTTGCTCTGAAAATTGCCCTGCAGTATTGGCACAATAAAAATACGCCTAAAACCAAAATCTTATGTTTCAAAGGCAGCTACCATGGCGACACCTTTGGAGCCATGTCCGCTGCAGGAAGAAACGATTTCAACAGACCCTTCTGGAGCCACCTTTTTGACGTTGTACAAATAGATGTACCTATTGAAGGACAGCAGCAAAACGCTTTATCTCAGATGGAATCTGCTCTAGCGTGTGGCAACATTGCGTGTTTTATCTTTGAACCGCTCGTTCTCGGCTCTGGGGGAATGATTATGTATTCCAAAGAGGCCTTAAATAGTCTGATTGCATGCTGCAAAAAGCATAATGTCATTACGATCGCCGATGAGGTGATGACTGGATTTGGAAGGACAGGAACTCTTTTTGCCTGTGATCAGCTTAGCGAAAAGCCCGATATGCTTTGTTTATCCAAAGGATTAACAGGAGGCTTTTTACCCCTTGGTGTTACCTCTTGTACAGAGGGTATTTATAACGCCTTTTTAGGCGATCATTTACACCAAGCTTTTTTACATGGACATTCCTATACAGCAAACCCGATTGCTTGTAGTAGCGCTCTTGCAAGCCTAGACCTTCTTTTAGAGGACTGCTGTGAAATGCAAAGAAAGATGATTGCAGAGTCTCACAGTCAGTTTGCTTTAGATTGGAAATCGCATCCTAAGCTAAAGCGATGTGAAAGTCTCGGAACGATTCTTGCATTAGAATACCAAACAGAAAATAGGTCCTACTTTGAGCCTATGCGTGACAAACTTTACCACTTTTTTTTAAGTAAAGGGATACTGCTGCGTCCTTTGGGTAGTGTCCTTTACGCACTACCTCCGTATTGCATAACAAAGGATGAGCTACAACTTATCTACGATAACATCATTCTCACACTTGAGGCAGATCTATGACTTCATTCATTTCCTATGCTGATCAAATTGAAGAGATTCTAACATCAATTGTAGATTCCAATGAACTACATGCCAAATGGCTCAACACCCTTTCTTTTCTTGAAAACTGCGGAGCTAGGAAAATTGCAGCCTGTGAGCATCCAACGCTTGTAAAAGAAGAGATGCTAAAACACGCAGCAGAAGAATTTCGCCATGCTCATCACTTAAAGCGTCAGATTGAAAAAGTTCACCCAAATCCCATGAGCACGTATTCACTTATCTTTATGCTCGGAGGGACTGCAACGCTTCACTATTTGCGAGCACTGGATATAAAAGCATCACGCTATCTTAAAACCCTAGGGCTTACAAAACATTCCGTCAAAGAAATAGCCTACCTTCTCGTTACCTATGCTATCGAGCTCCGAGCCGAAGAGCTTTATCCTATCTATGATGATGTCCTTCGAAAGGCAGGGTCTCGTGTTGCAGTCAAATCGATCCTCTTAGAAGAAAAAGAACATCTGGATGAAATGAAAGAAGGATTAAAACAGATACCTGAAGGATTTATCCATGCAGCGCATATCTGCGAAATAGAAAGTCATTTATGCAAGAAATGGCTTAATGCGGTTGAATCAAATCTCTATACCAAGGCCTAAGAATGAATATTTATAAAAAAGCGGTTTCAATTACATTTTGCATCTTAAGTTTTTGTCTATCCTCTTTTGCAGAAGAGATCTCTTTAGAAAATCAGGACTGGGATGGTGAGCTGTACTTAAAAAACTCCACTCTACAATACCAGTGGGCTAATTCGTATATTCAGAAATTTCAGCTAAATGGCAATGAGAAAATTCTAGATATTGGATGTGGTGACGGACGTATCACGGCTATGATTGCCAAATCAGTACCGGATGGATTTGTTCTAGGCATAGATCCTTCCGATTCCATGCTACAAACAGCACAAAACCTCAAAGTTAAAATCGCTTTTGCAAATTTAGATTTCGTTAAAAGAGATGCTATGGATCTTCAGCTGACAAGTGAGTTTGATTTTATCGTCTCATTTAGCTGTTTCCATTGGATTGCCGATCACTTTCGAGCTCTGCAAGAACTTGAAAAAGCCTTAAAACCTGGCGGCAAAGTATTTTTATACTTCGCACCAGATCACGGGCGTGATCGTTTTGACCATGCCATAAAAAAAGTAGTCCGATCAACAAAATGGGCTCCATATTTTTCCGATTTCTCGAACCCCTTTACCCTTGTATCACCGTCTCAGTTTGCCACTTATGCAGAAGAAGCTAATTTACTTATCAAACGGATCGAAATTATTACCGTGGATGAGATTTTCCCCAGCAAAGATGCCTTCGCTGCATGGATGACGGGATGGATGTCTTATCTAAAACAACTCCCTAAAGAGTTGCATAAGGAATTTTTAGAAGAAATCATCGATTGTTATTTAGAAAAACACCCAAACGATTCAGAAAATCAATTGCACTATATCGACTATTGGATGGAAGTGGAACTTCTTAAGCCTTACAACTAGCATTCAAATGAGTCAAGCTCGGGACCTTGTGTATTCTCAAGGTCCCAACCTAATTCTTAACATTCAGGGATATTAACAGGTACATGAATTGCGAGGCCGCCTTCGGCGGTCTCTTTGTAAATGCTCTTCATATCCTCGCCTGTGTGGCGCATAGCTACGATCACCTGATCAAGTGTTACCCTATGCGTGCCATCTCCATTAAGAGAGAGACGCGCTGCGTTGATCGCTTTGATTGCGCCCATGGTATTACGCTCAATACAAGGGATCTGCACAAGACCTGCGATGGGATCGCAAGTAAGACCGAGATTATGTTCCATGCCGATTTCAGCGGCATTTTCGATCTGCTCGTTTGTGCCGCCAAGAGCCGCTACAAGGCCGCCTGCCGCCATAGAACAAGCAACACCTACTTCCCCCTGACAGCCCATTTCAGCGGCTGATAGGGAAGCACCTTCTTTAAATAATACGCCAATCGCTGAAGCTGTTAAGAAAAACTTAACAACCCCTTCATCGGAAGGATTTTCTGTGAACTTTTGGTAGTAGTGAAGAACGGATGGGATAACACCTGATGCACCGTTAGTTGGTGCTGTTACCACTCTTCCGCCCGCTGCATTCTCTTCATTTACAGCTAGAGCAAAAAGGCTAACCCAGTCAAAGATTTCAGATGGATCTTTGATCGCTCCGCCATGTTTCATGAGTGAGCGATACATCTCAGCAGCTCTTCGTTTAACTTCTAGACCGCCAGGAAGGATTCCCTCTTGAGCGCATCCCCTTACCACACAATCTTTCATGACTTGCCAGATCTCTAAAATACCCGCATTGATCTCTTCTTCAGAGCGCCATGTTTTCTCATTTTCTAAAACCACTTCATGGATCATAAGTCCCGTATTTCTGCAGTGGACGAGGAGCTCTTCACAGGTTCTAAAAGGATAAGGGACTGAGGCTATGTCAGAAGATGGAACAGCATCGGAGAATATATTTTCATGCTCAACAACAAAACCGCCACCGACTGAATAATAAATTTTAGAAAGGATCTGTTTTTTATCTACATCAAACGCGCTGCATTTCATCGCATTCGAATGAAAAGGAAGCCTTTTGCCTTTGCTATAGATCAGATCATCCTGTGGTGAGAAGTTAATAAGACTATTGCCAAGAACATTTAAGATCCGTTCCTTGTTGATCTGCCCCACTCGCATTTCTACACAGTTAGGATCAATAGATTCAGGCTTTTCCCCTTCAAGACCTAAGAAAACAGCAATATCTGTAGCATGTCCTTTACCAGTCATCGCAAGAGATCCGAATAGCTCTACTTTGATCGCATCAAGCGACTCTAGTTTTCCTAAAGACTCGAGATCTAAAGCGAACATTCTTGCAGCTCTCATAGGACCTACTGTATGGGAACTAGAAGGACCGATCCCTATTGAAAATAGCTGAAATACACTAACTGGATGAGACGTCTTTTTGGGCGAATCAATGATAGACATGTTTCTAGTTCTCTCTGATGGTTTCTCGGGTTATTAGCCTCCATATTCATCTTTTTTTCTATAAAAATCAAGGTTAATATTTAAATTTGAAACTACATGCAGTTATAAAATATTTTAAAACGGAAATTATAATTATCAATTAAAAAAATAAATAAAAAAAAAGAAACACAAACCAGAAAAATGCAGTTTTACCTTAAAAAAAACAATTTCTCCTGATAAAATGGTTCCCAAATCTGAAATGATTAAAGGAGAAAATTATGGCAGTTATGGCAGTACAGTCATCAGGTCACCATTCAGTCGCAAGCGTTCTATCACAATCTAGCAAAGTTGCACTGGAAACAAAATTTACCCTAAAAACTGACGGAGTTCCTGATACTCGTGTTTTAGACTCTTTTTCTCGTTTGGGATTTAAAGTTCCGGAATCTACTTATCATCTCAAGGACAAAAATCTAAATTATTTCGAAATATCGAATTTCGATGTCAATGCAGCTACAGCGGTTGTCTTAATCTCATCAATTGCTATTACAATTTTATGTGTTGCAGGTATTGCTATAGCTCCTCCTGTTGCGGCCTTATGCTTTGGGGGTTTAACAGGTTTATTCTTATATTTATCTTCTTACCTCACAGTAAATACAATTTCAGAAATGTCAAAAAATGCAAAAGACAGAGATCTCGACCCTGCAACCGATTCTGTTGCAAAATTCATCGGCTTCTTAAGAGAAAAATTCCTTGGGAAATCTGCACCTGCTAATTACACTATGGCTCAAAATGAATTTGAAACATTTATCACAGAAAATGGTGGTGAGATCCGAAAAAAACTACACGAGAATATTGCTAAGGAAAATCAAAAACTGCAAGATCTAGCCGCTCAAGGATTCAAAACCGCTGAAGATTTTATTTCAAACACACCTCCATATGTAGATGCAACAAGAGATCTCATACTTGCGCCATACAGAATCACTGTTTGCACCGAAGCTCTTGAGCAGCTCTCTAGAGCAGAAGCGGCTGTAAGGGAGATCAGAGCTCCTGTAGCTGATCCTCAAAGAGTCTCTTTCAATGTAAGAGGAATTCCTGATTCATTTGGGCATTTAGAAGTTCGCGGTGAAGGAGAGGGAATAAGCTGGAACCAAGGGATCCTAGTCCATAGAGAAGAAGGTAAATTATCAGCTGATTTGCCAAGAGGCAACTACCCATTCAAGGTTGTTTTTGTTCCATCAAACGGTTCTGAGCCCGTATGGCAAAGAGGAGACAATATATCTTCCACAGTTTTAGAGGACGGAACGCCTGTCGAAGTTCAGTTCTAATTAAACCAAACCTATACGATTTATTTAAGGCCTTACTTTTTTTGGAGTAAGGCTTTATTTTTTAATCAAAAAGAAAACTTTAAGAATAATCGTTAATTTTTTTTAGGTGTAAAAAGATTGCTCTTTTTCACGTATCAACTTAAAATTAGCCAATTCATTTTAACCACTTGTGATACTTATGCGCACAAAATACATTTTCATGAGCGGAGGAGTAGTTTCCTCCTTAGGAAAAGGACTTACTTCAGCATCTATCGCGATGCTTCTAGAACGCCGCGGAATCAAAGTTGCCATGCTTAAACTGGATCCTTATTTAAACGTCGATCCGGGAACGATGAATCCTTTCCAGCATGGAGAAGTATATGTTACTGACGACGGCGCAGAAACTGACTTAGACCTCGGCCACTACTACAGGTATACCAACGCCCCCCTCTCTAAAGCCTCTAATGCGACATCCGGACAGATCTACGACACTGTGATTAAGAGAGAAAGAAGAGGCGACTACCTTGGAAAAACTGTTCAAGTGATCCCTCATGTTACTGATGAGATCAAACAACGAATTCTGAACGCTTCTAAATCAGAATCTGGCGTGGAAGTTGTAATGGTTGAGATCGGTGGAACAGTTGGAGACATCGAGTCTTTGCCCTTTTTTGAAGCGATCAGACAATTCCGATATGAAAGACCTAAAGACTGTATCAATGTCCACCTTACCTATGTTCCTTTTCTTACAGCAGCAGGAGAGGTAAAAACCAAGCCTACTCAACACTCCGTGCAAATCCTTCGCGGTATCGGTATCATCCCAGATATCATCCTCTGCAGATGTGATGAAAGCCTCGATGAAGACATTAAAGACAAAATCAGTCTTTTCTGCAGTGTTCCTAAAGAAGCTGTAATCGATGAGCCGAATGTAAAAGACAGCATCTATGAAGTACCTCTGATGCTCAATCACCAGGGCCTCGATGAAAAGATCTGCAATATGCTAGAGCTTCCTTTTGGAAAAATCGATCTTTCCGAATGGAAAGCCATGCTACACAACTTGATGAATCCGAAAGGAAAAGTGGTCATCGGCATTGTAGGTAAATACCTCCAACACCAGGACGCATATAAGTGCGTCTTTGAATCCCTTTATCATGGAGCTTTGGCTAACAACGTAGATATCGAGATCAGAAGATTCGAAGCAGAAAAAGTACTCGACCATGGATCTATCGAAGAAGCGATCAAAGGATGCGATGGATATCTCGTGCCAGGTGGCTTTGGAGAAAGAGGCTGGATGGGTAAAATCATGACAGCGAAATACTGCAGAGAAAACAAGATTCCGTACCTTGGTCTTTGCCTTGGCATGCAAGTGATGTGCGTGGAATTTGCAAGACACGTTCTAGGTTTAAAAGATGCCAATACTACAGAGGTCGATCCTAAAACATCGAATCCTGTGATTTCGCTTCTGAGCGAGCAGAAAGGAGTAGAAGATCTCGGCGGTACTATGCGTCTTGGAGCCTATAGCTGCAAAGTAAAAGAAGGGACAAAATCGAGCAAAGCATATGGAACATCTGTAATTTCAGAGCGTCACCGCCACCGCTTCGAATTTAATAATCTCTACAAAGATAGATTAGAAGAAAACGGCATGCAAATTGCTGGTTATTTAGAAAATGCCCATCTTTGTGAAATCATGGAAGTCAAAGACCACCCTTGGATGGTCGGCGTCCAGTTCCACCCTGAATTTAAATCGAAACCGAGCCAGCCGCATCCTCTATTTAGAGATTTTATTGCAGCAGCTTTGGCACACCAAAACAAAAAGTAGGTTTTCTTGGCTAGAATACTCGGATTCGACTACGGACGGGCGCGCATCGGTGTCGCAACGACTGATCAAAGACAGATCATTGTAAGCCCCTCCTTCGTTATGGAAGTGGAAAAAGGCCTTCTTGAAACAGTGAAAAAAATTAAGCTTAAAGCGGACCCACAAGGTCCCTTTGAGCTTCTTGTCGTAGGACTTCCCCTGCTATTAAATGGCAAAGAAGGGGAAATGGCCCTAGAGGCTAAAAAGTTTGCTGAGATCTTAAAAGAAGTATTTCAGCTTCCCGTCGTACTTTGGGATGAAAGACTCACATCTGCCCAAGCTGATAGACTTATGAAAGACGACTTCAGATCGCGAAAAGAAAGAGCCAAATCCGTCGATACACTCTCTGCAACCATTATCTTACAAAACTATCTCGATGCAAAATTTTTGCGTAAAAGCCCTATCTGATATCCATAGCAGCGATGAGCTCTATGAGGTCCTTAAAAATGTACAAGTGGATAGTCCCCTCTGCTCCTATACAAAAGAACGGTGCTCTAGGCTCTATCCCCTGATTAAAGATATCAAAGAGCTCAAAAAACAAAAGAATGCTCTTATTTTAGCCCACTCCTATGTTCATCCTGACATCATTTATGGCGTTGCTGATCATACAGGCGATTCGTACGGTCTTTCCTTAAAAGCTAGAGATTCTACAGAAGATATCATCCTCTTCCCCTCAGTTCGTTTTATGGCAGAAACGGCAAAGATTTTAAATCCTTCAAAGACTGTCATCGATCCCAACCCAAATGGTGGCTGCTCGCTTGCTGAAAGCATCGATGCAGCAATGGTTCGAACGCTTAGAGAAAAACACCCCCACCATACTTTTGTTTGCTATATCAATACGACAGCTGATGTCAAAGCAGAATGTGATGTTTGTGTCACATCAAGCAATGTATATAAAATCATAGAAGCTCTCCCTACAGATAAGATCTATTTCCTTCCCGATACTCTTATGGGAAAAAATCTTCAGAAGTACCTTGCTGATAAAAAAATCGATAAGGAACTTTTAGTATATACTGACGGATCTTGCTATGTCCATGAGAGCTTCGATGAACATCAGGTACAGCTTTTGAAACAAAAGCACCCGAATCTAAAGGTGCTAGCTCATCCAGAATGCTCGCCAGCTGTTGTAGCTGAGGCGGAAATGGTAAGCTCAACAACTGGCCTCCTAGACCATATAACTACCCATGCAAAAGAGAGTGATCTCTACTTACTCCTTACAGAATGCGGCATCGCAGGCAGGCTCAAAGTAGAGCGCCCAGACATTCAGCTCGTTGGGCTGTGTATGATGTGCAAATACATGAAATCCAATCACCTTGAGCACATCAAACAAGCCCTTGAAAATCCAAGAGACGAGCAGTTTGTAGAGATTGCTTCAGACATCCAAAAAAGAGCTCTCAGCTGCATTGAAGCGATGTTCCGATATGCTATCTAATTTTATCCTTTTCATGTAAATACTCCTTAGTGTTTGATAGAGATTAATCCTAAAAAATCGAGACTTTATGACAACGATTTCTTCCCATCCTTTAGAAGAGCCTGGAATGTCTTCTCGCTTCATCGATCCCTGCATCCTGGTCATTTTTGGAGCGACAGGCGATCTAACAGCTAGAAAACTTCTCCCAGCGATTTATAACTTGGCAAGAGAAGGTCAACTCCCACCTCAATTTGCCTGTGTAGGTTTTGCACGAAGAGACAAAACCCACGAGCAGTTTAGAGACGAAATGAAAGAGGCGATTAACTCCTTCTCACGAGTGAAGCCTATCGATGAAACGCTATGGGCCACATTTAAAGAGCAGCTCTTTTATCATAAGTCTGAATTCCATGAAGAGTCTGGATATAATAGCCTCTCCTCTTTCTTAACAGATCTTGATGCGCGCCTTGGAACGAAAGGAAACAGAGTGTTTTATCTCTCTACACAGCCCAGTTACTTCACAACGATTTGTGAAATGCTTCACAAATCCAATCTTATCTACGAAGAAGGCAAATCAAGCTCTTGGTCTCGCATTATCATTGAAAAGCCGTTTGGTCATGATACAGATTCTGCCTATGCTCTACAAAATGAGCTTTTGCAGTACATGGATGAGAGCCAAATTTATAGGATCGACCACTACCTTGGTAAAGAAAGTGTACAGAACCTGCTCGTTTTCCGCTTCGCGAATTCCTTATTCGAATCCCTTTGGAACAACAGATACATTGACCATGTCCAAGTAACGGTTGCTGAAGACATAGGGATTGGAACTAGAGGAGCCTTCTGGGAAGAAGCGGGATTTCTTCGAGACATCCTCCAAAACCATATGATGCAGATCCTCTCCCTTGTTGCTATGGAGCCCCCTGTTAGCCTTGATGCTGATGCAATCCATGATGAAAAAGAAAAAGTTCTTCAAGCTATACGTCCCTTTTCTTTAGAGGATTTGGAAAACTCTGTAGTAAGAGGGCAATATGGTAGTGGCTATGTTGGTGGCGAGCCTGTCATAGGCTATAGACAAGAAAAGAATGTAGATCCCAAATCCAATATAGAGACCTACCTTGCGATGAAGATCTTCATCGATAACTGGCGCTGGGCAGGTGTTCCTTTTTATCTTCGTGGAGGCAAACGCCTTCCGAAAAAAGGAACAGAAATCTCAGTCTTCTTCAAAGATCCTCCCTACGTGCTCTTCCAGCATCCTGGCAAGAAAAATGAGCCGAACGTCCTCACCATCCGTATCCAACCTGATGAAGGAACATCTCTTAAGATCAATTGTAAAGTACCTGGAAGCAGCACCATCATACAACCTGTAAAGATGAACTTCCGCTACGGCAAGTACTTTGGTATGGCGCCGCCAGAAGCTTATGAAAGACTGATCCAAGATTGTATACTCGGTGATAATACTCTCTTTGCAAGACAGGATGAAGTATTCAATTCCTGGAAACTTCTAACCCCGGTTCTTGAGCATTGGGCGCATAATGCACCTAAAGACTTCCCCAACTATGCATCAGGCAGCTGGGGACCGAAAGCCGCTGATGAAATGATCATGAAAGATGGACGTAAATGGAGACTACTATAAAATGACAGCATCTCATATTGTCCCCCCTTCAAAAATCCAGTCAGAGCTCAACAATATGTGGAGCTCTCTTGAGAATAAGAATAAGATGAGAGCCTCTTTATTCAATCTCATTTTTTATTCTAAAAAATCACCGCGTGATGAATACACTCGAAGAATCGCACAAAAGATCATCGAAAAATTCCCTGCACGCATTTTTTTTATTTCCTCTGATCCAGAAGGAAAAGACACTCCTGTTAAAACCGCTGTCTCCATTATGTCTGCAGAGCAAGGCGAGTTTGAAATCACCTGTGATTTCATAGAGGTGGCTGTCACAAAGAAAACAGAAGATCAGGTACCATTTATTATTCTACCTCATATCATACCGGATCTTCCCATTTTCCTTGTTTGGGCAGAAGACCCGGCTGAAAACACCCCGCTACTTCAAGAGCTACAAAAGTTTGCTACACGTCTTATCTTTGACTCTGAAACAGCAGAAGACCTGCCAGGTTTTGCACGGTCTATCCTTAAAATGAAAACCGATTCCAACTGTGAGATTGCGGATCTAAATTGGGCAAGACTTGAGAGCTGGAGAGATCTTCTTTCCGCTGTATTTAAAGAACCTGCTAATTTAAACAAATTGAGAAAAATTCATTCTCTTACAATCACCTATAACTCCCATGAGACTCCCTTCTTCTGCCATACAAGAATCCAGTCCATTTATCTACAAGCATGGCTTGCATGCAGACTGCAGTGGACCCTTGAAAAATCTGATGTTAAAAAAGATGCGATCAATTTTGCCTATTCCAACATGGCAAAAGAAAAGATCTCGGTGAATATAAAATCTGAGAGACATGCTCAGCTGCCTCCAGGTCTTATCATCTCTTTAGAGCTATCTGATGGAAAAGATGAGCATTTTCAATTTGAAAGAAGTTTAGATACCCCCAATCAAATCTCCTGTGAATACAGCACAAGTTCCTCCTGCTCTCTGCCGACAAAATTCCTTATTGCTAAGGGAGAGTCTGGCCAGTCTTTAGTAAAAGAGATCTGTCATAAAGGAACGAGCAACCATTACCTACAGATTATCACCTTATTATCGAAAATGGAGCCATTCACCTTATGCTAAACGGAGCTTTCAGAGTTTCTCATTGGGATACAAGACGAGATGTAGCTATACCTGGCGATAGCAATCAAACCCTGGACTTTTGCATAGACCATCTTATCAATGCTTACCATGCAGCTATACATTCGCATGGAGCCTTCTATATTGCTCTTTCTGGTGGCTCTACACCGAAAGCAATCTTTGAAAAGCTTACTGAGTCTCCTAATAAAGAAAAAATCGATTGGAGCCGCGTGCATCTATTTTGGGGCGATGAAAGAAGCGTCTCTCCCGACAGTCCTGAAAGCAATTATCATATGGCCATGAAGGCAGGCTTTGGTAAAATGCCGATCCCCAAAGGACAAATTCATAGAATGGTCGCAGAAAGTAATATAGAGGAAAATGCTGACGTTTACGCACAGACAATCTTAAAGGTTCTTAAAAACAGACCTTTCGACTACATGATGCTTGGCATGGGAGAGGATGGTCATACAGCTTCATTATTTCCCCATACAGTCGGACTACAAGAAAATAAAAAGCTTGTCATAGCCAACTGGGTGCCTCAAAAAAATACGTGGAGAATGACTCTTACCTATCCTTGTATCAATCAAGCAAAGCACATCGTTATCTATGTCATGGGCTCTACAAAAAAAGAGATGCTAGAATCTGTACTTAGCGAAGAAAAACACTTCAGCGATCTTCCTATTGTGAATATTGGCAGATCAAGTCACAAAGCTCTTTGGATCTGCGATTCTGCAGCGGCTGAAAACATCAAAAAGAGAATGAAATAACTTACTAAAATAACATGAATTTACCAGGATGTTAGCAAAAAAGTAACATCCTGGTTAAAAAATAAGAAATTCTAAATCCTTCGCTTTTCAAAAGAAGCCATAGAGTAACTCCCTAAACCTCTAAAATCTTTCTAATGCAAACCGAAAAGCAGTCATTTTTTTCAAGCCATGGCTAAAACAGGCACCTCAAATGAGCACGATTTGGCTTTTTTTGTTACCTGTTTCAGCCACAAAAACCATAAATCACTAATTTAGAAACGCTTTTGAATTCAAAGAATAATACACAAAAAAATCAAACCTTAGAGGTCTGAGAAGATACATTTACCATAATATGATCTGCGACATATAGAGCTAAAGCGCTCGCTGCATCAGATGCAGATTCTTGCTTTAAGAGGGCGATCTGAGCATCTTTTAAAAGAGGCAAATGACGAAGAATTTGCAGCTCCTTTGGAACCATATTGAAGGGAAGAACAGAAATCCCTAAACCGGCTTTGACAGCAGCAAGCGTTCCTGTAAGACTGGGGCTTGTATAGACAATCCTCCATCTCATGCCTTCTTTGTTTAATGCATCAATCGCACGCTGCTTATAAACACAAGGAGATGGAGCTAGCACTAGAGGAAGAGTCTCGTTAGTTTCATGACAATGAGTTGAGTCTTTTGCACATACCCAAACAAGAGGCTCTTTCCAGACCTCTTCACTTTTTGGATGGGGATTTTGTGGATCTTGCTTAATCAAGACAAGATCATAACTCTTATCATCGAACTTTCTAAGAAGGTCGAGGGTAAATTCACAGTGGACATTGAGTAAAATTCCAGGATGGGTTTCCACAAAGTTTCCTAAGATCCTTGGTAAGTAGACTGTCGCAAGATCTTCTGGCGTTCCGAAGGTAACCTCTCCTTTAATGGCAGGGATTTGAAAATGACTTATCATCTCTTCTTCCATCTGAATAAGCTTGTTTGCGTATCCAAGTAGCTCTTCACCTTCTAGAGTTAGATTTACATTTCTTTTATCGCGGACAAACAAAGACTTTCCAAGAATCGCCTCAAGACGTCCTATTTGCAAACTGATTGCAGACTGAGACAGATAAAGCTTCTCTGCAGCTTTGCTGAAATTTCTTGTGCTTGCCAGAGTTAAAAAACTTTTTAGCAAATTTGTATCCATATAAACCTTAAATAATAAGAAAAACTCATAAGTACAACAAGAATTATAAATTTCTTAAATATATCAAGCAAATGAAATAATCCAAGAAATAACAAAAATTAGGGTCAAATGAACTTTACAGGCATAGTTTTAAAAAACTTATTTAACATCCCATTAATGTGCTTTTTATTAGGAATTTCTTTAAGTTTTACTAAGAAGAATTTTAGATTACCTGCAAAGGTAAGCAGCTTGATAACGGTATTCATCCTGTTCTGCATAGGTCTGAAAGCAGGTTCTCCTCTTGCCGAACAATTTTCCTCTGCTGCCTATCTATTATCTGTTATTTTAGCCTCTCTCATCGCCTGGGCACTGCTCCACCCTCTAATTTCCTACTTCCTTCTTAAATCCTTTACCAGGATCGACTCGGCAACTGCCGCAGCGGTTGCTGCGTCATTTGCATCGGTGAGCGTAATGACATTCATTACAGCGATTTCCTTTTTAGATCAGGGGAAAATTCCCTATAAGAATGCAATTATCGCATCTCTTGCTATCATGGACATACCAGCTATTCTATCTGGAATATTTATCGCAAAAAAATTTGATAATACCCTCTCTTCTCAATCTTTAAGCTTTGCTAAAGTCCTTAAAGAATCACTGCTTAATAAAGCAATACTGGCTCTTATCGCAGGACTTACCTCTGGAATCATCTTGTATAATACGGGATCCGTTTCTGTTGCAGAGCCAATCCTTGTATTTTTGAAACCTATGATGTGCGTATTTTTATTTGATATGGGTGTTTGCGTAGGAATGCAAAAAGAGAGCTTCCGCACATTTTCTTGGTCTCTTGGTATGTTTGGTGTTTATATGCCGATCATCGGAGGGAGTTTTGGAATATTTTTAAGCTATCTGCTACATCTAGATGTCGGAACGGCAACACTGCTCGCGGTCCTTACATCGAGCGCTTCTTACATAGTTGTTCCTGCAGCTATGAAAATCTCGCTACCTCAGGCAAAAGAAGCTATTTACCTTCCTCTTTCTTTAGGAGTGGCATTCCCTTTTAATATCGCTGTTGGCATACCTCTTTACTACTATTTCGCGGTTAAGTTTTTAACATGAAAAATTACTCTTCCTTTTATAAAGGCAAGGAAATCGCACTTGCAACTATGCATCACAAAGAGTTGTATCTAAGCTCTTCTTGCAAAAAAATACTAGGTGCATCCCTCTATCCCCTTAATGAAACAATCAATACTGATTTGCTAGGAACTTTTTCTTCAGAAATAGAAAGAAAAGGATCTCAAAAAGAAACCGCACTGAAAAAATGTCATATGGGCCTCGAATTATCTGGCTTGCTTTTGTCACTAGCAAGTGAGGGATCGTTTGGTCCTCATCCGCATATTCCTTTTCTATCAACGTCACTGGAAACTCTGGTATTTGTTGATAAAATTAACCAGATAGAAATTTTCCAAAGTAAAAGGTTTACTACAACAAACTATGCTCAGATTACATGTAGCAACGCCTGTGATATTACAGAATTCCTAAAGCGATGCAAATTCCCCTCCCACGGACTGATTATAAGACCCAATATTTGGGATGACAAAACCATACTATTCAAAGGCATTCAAGACATTTTAGATCTTAAAAAACACCTCTCCTTTTGCTGCAGCGCATCTTTAGATGGCAAAGCACATATCGAAACTGATATGCGAGCGCACATGAATCCTACAAGAGGCTTTACTATTTGCAAATTAGGAATACTTTTATTTCGACGTTTAACTAGATTATGCCCTTCCTGTAGCTCACCTGGCTGGGATAGAACAGATATAAAAAAAGGAAAACCGTGCCTGTTGTGTAATTACCCATCTGCACTACCCGTCTCCTACGTCTGGTCGTGTTCTAAATGTCCTCATACAGAGGAACAACCAATCAAGAACGAATCAGCTTTTGCACCTCCTGAATACTGTGATATGTGCAATCCGTGAGATATTCCATTTAAAAAATATCTAATATTATATTGAATTAGATGACGAATAGGTGCTATTTGTAAAAAGTTTTTAAATCGATTTAGAGTCTTTCTTCAAAATGGGAATGAACCTCCTTATGGAAAATAAAATTCAAGAATCACCGATCGAATGGCACTCCATTACTTCAGAAAATGTCCTTACCGAACTGAAAAGCTCTAAAGAAGGGATCTCTAAGCAAGAAGCAGCGATACGATTGAAAAAATTTGGATTAAACACCATAAAAACCAAATCATCTGATACTGTTCTGCGAATGGTGTTCCGTCAGTTGCATAATCCTTTAATATATGTTCTTTTAGCATCCAGTCTCCTAGCTTTTGTTCTAGATAAAAAAACAGACGCTGCAGTTGTTTTAAGCGTTGTCATACTCAATACTTTCATTGGATTTTTTCAAGAATACCGTTCAAGCCTAACAATTCAATCTCTTCTGCAAATGATCCCTCAAATTTGCACAGTCATTCGAAATGGAATTACATCTTCAATTCCAACCGATCAAATAGTGCCGGGAGATATCATAATATTACAAGAAGGAGACCGTGTCGCCGCGGACATTAGACTGTTCTCAGTAAAAAACTTAGGTTGCGATGAATCTGCCCTAACAGGAGAGTCTCAGACTGCTTTTAAAATTACAGAATCTTGCCCGGAACAATCTTCAATCGCTGATAGAAAATGCATGTCTTACAGCGGAACACTTGTTAGATCAGGAGTAGGAGCTGGCGTTGTGGTAACCACAGGCAAGCAAACTGAATTTGGAAAAATTTCAGAGATGCTTAAGCAAGTCACAGCAATTGACACACCTCTAACAACTACTCTTAAAAAACTGGCAAGCCTGATTACAGGCTTAGTTTTTTTTATGGCAGCAGGCCTTTTCGCCGTAAGCTACTTTAGAGGATACAGTCTTCTGGATGCAGGTATAGCAAGCATCGCTTTAGCTGTCGCGGCAATTCCCGAAGGGCTACCTTCTGCAATTACAATAGCTGCAGCTATTGGAGTTCACAGAATGGCAAAAAGAAAAGCAATAATACGTCATTTACTTGCTGTAGAAACTTTAGGGAGTACAACAGTAATCTGCACAGATAAAACAGGAACTTTAACACAAAACCAGATGACTGTTCAATCTATATGGACACCTGCTAACTCCTATTTTGTTACAGGAATCGGATACTCTTCAGAGGGAGAGATTTCAAATCAAAATGATATTACCTCAGAAGATTTAACTAGCAACCACCAGCTACAGGAACTATTACATGCAGCAATCCTTTGCAACGACGCCTCTGTAGAGCAAAAGGAAGGTAGATGGATTCCAAGTGGAGACCCGACAGAAGTAGCTTTATTAATCGCCGCAAGAAAAGGTGCTCTCGACGAAGTTCATCTAAGACAAATGTGGCCGAAATTGGATGAAATCCCTTTTGACTCTCAAAAGAGAATAATGGCCACTTTACATCAAACTCAAGACAATGAAAAAACTATATTCCTCAAAGGAGCTCCCGAAGCTGTCCTTAGCTTATGTAAAATAGATGCCAATGGAAAGGATATATATCACAATTCTATCGCAGATGAGCAAGTGGAATACATTGCAAGCCAAGGAATGCGCGTGATCGCAGTCGCAAAGAAGAGCGCGCAGCGCGATGATGCTCTCTTGGTTGAAGAGGATATAAAAAACAATTTCGTTTTTCTTGGACTTTTTGGGATGATAGATCCGCCTCGTAAAGAAGCATTAGAGTCGATAAAAGATTGTCAGAGTGCGGGCATTAACGTAAAGATGATCACAGGAGATCACCCACTAACTGCAGGTGTTATCGGACAGAAAATCGGTTTAGCAAAGGAAGGAAGGGTCATCACTGGATCTGATTTGAATGAACTTGAAGAAGATGAATGGCCTGAGGTAATCAATCAAAACAATATTTTTGCTAGGACACTACCCGAACACAAGCTGAAAATAGTACAGAGCCTTCAAAGAAGTGGCCACATCGTTGCTATGACAGGAGACGGAGTCAATGATGCTCCCGCGTTAAAGCAAGCTAATATTGGTATTGCTATGGGAATAAGTGGAACGTCAGTTGCAAAGGAATCCTCTGATTTAGTTCTTGCAGATGATAACTTTGCAAGTATCAAAGCCTCTGTAGAGGAAGGAAGAAGAGTCTATGATAATCTTATCAAATCAATTGCTTTTATTTTTCCTACGAGCCTAGCACAAGCCTCGATCATTCTTGTAGCCATTTTATTTTTTCCAATCGAGGAAAATATCCTACTACTACCCATTCTTCCTGTTCAAATTCTTTGGGTTAACTTAATTGTGGCTATAGCCCTTGCCATTCCCCTAGCCTTTGAATCAATGGAGCCTGACATCATGCAAAGAGCTCCACGCAAACCCAAAGCTCCAATTTTGAGTAGATTTATCCTGATTCGCACATTTATGGTCGCTGCTGTGATGGCATTAGGAACAATAGGACTCTTTTTTTGGGAGTATTATACTGAGATTGCGAAAGGAACTACCCATATTAAAGCTTTAGCAGAATCACAGACCATGTCTGTTACATCTTTAATGTTCTTTCAGATCTTTTACTTATTTAATTGCAGATCTTTTAAGTTTTCCGTTTTTAGAATGGGGTTCTTCTCTAACCCTTGGATTTTACTTGGGATTGGATTTGTCATTATGGCCCAAATTGGGTTTGTCTTCATTCCTTTTATGAACACTCTATTTGGTTCTTCACCTTTGAGTTTACAAGCCTGGATGTTCTGTGCTTTAGCAGGTGCGATTATTTTGCCAATAGTGGCAATTGAAAAGTGGATTCTTAAAAAAATCTAACAAACAAAATATTTCATATTGCATTTATAATTCGCTAAATTTATACGGAAATTAAAAAGGGAATTTTTAATGAATAACAAAGCATCTAACCTTATCCACAACATTACAAACACCATATATATTCTAGTAAGTGTTATTCTTTTCGCTATCGCATTTATCATCATATTTTGGTCGTTATGGCAAATGAGCGTTGAAATGTTTCTAACTCAAGGGTCCATTAAACTCTACAAAATGATGGACGAGGTTTCGTATATCATTTTTGCCATAGCAGTGGCTGATGTTGCAAGATACCTTATGCTGGAAGAGGTGCTGCTATCAAATAAAAAAAGACCAGATCATGAAAAAAGAAAGGCTCTATCAAATTTGATATTAATAATTTCAACAGCTTTTTCATTAGAAGGCCTTATTCTTACCATTCAAGTAGCTAAAACAAAGATGGAAAACTTAGTCTATCCGATCCTTCTTTTAGTAGTTTCAGCTGTCTTATTGATATCTCTAGGCGTATATCAAAAACTAAACTCCCAGTCTGCTAAAGAATAGATCTTAATTCGTTTTCTTACTGGCGTACAAAGAACTCATCACTGTAATAGAAAGAATCGTTGCTATGATCCCAAGAGAGACCCCAACAGATATGTGGATCCATCCACTTAAAAGCATCTTAAGACCTATGAAGAATAAAATAGCAGCAAGTCCAAAGGTGAAATAACGAAGCTTCTCTTGGAAGTGTGCCAATACAAAATATAAGGACCTCAGTCCCAATATGGCAAAGACGTTGGATGTGTAGACAATAAAGGGGTTTCTTGTGATGGCAAGAATAGCCGGAATTGAATCCAGGGCAAAAACGATATCGGCTGTTTCAATTAAAAGTAGCGCGATAAATGAATAAGTAACAAAGGTCTTGCCTCTATTTTTTACGAAAAAATCTCCATTACTATTTTCAGAAGTAATAGGGAGAAATTTCAAGATAAGCTTATATATAGGATTGCTCTCGATCCCTTTCTTCTCTTTGGTGTCGAATAAAAATCGAATTGCAGTAAGGCATAAAAACGCGCCTAAAACGTAAAACATCCAGTTGTATTTCTCAAGTACTGCTACTCCAAGAAGGATCAAAGAGAGTCTGAAAATTAACGCGCCGAATATTCCCCAATACAGGATTTTACGCTGATGGCTTTTAGCAATTTTTAATGCAGAAAAAATGAGGAGGAAAACAAAGATATTATCGACACTTAAAGACTTCTCAATCACATACCCTGTAAAAAAGAGTAAAGCATCATCAAAACCGGATGAGAAGTAGATAAAGGCATTAAAAGCTAGAGCAATCCCAATCCAAAAAAAACTCCATCCTACAGCAGCAGATAGGGTCTCTTTCGTTTTAGATTTCCGAAAGACAGATAGGTCTAAATATAAAAGAAAGAATATCACTATGTGAAATCCAATCCAAAATGACATGGGATAGTCCATATAGCCTCTCTCCAATAGTTTCCTTTAGAATGCCTAGTTATTTTTTTATTTTTCACTAAAAAGCGCTTCTTCAGCATTTTTTTTCCATGAAGTTATCTCTTTTTTATGGTACTTTCTTAAGGATAAATTGATGGATTTATGCTGATATTAGGAATAGAGACCACTTGTGATGAAACGGCCGCTTCGGTAGTAAGAGACGGACATGAGATTTTATCTAATGTCATCGCCTCCCAAATCGCTTTGCATCGTCCCTATGGCGGAGTATATCCAGAACTCGCCAGTAGAAGTCACATCAATTCACTCACTCCCGTTCTAGAACTAGCACTCTCTCATGCCAAGGTATCCAAACAAGATATAGACCTGATAAGCGTTGCTAAAGGCCCTGGCCTTATTGGATCTCTCCTGATCGGACTTAATGCAGCTAAAGCCCTCTCTTTTGCATGGGAAAAGCCCTTTGTTGGAGTGAATCATGTAGAAGCTCACCTTTATGCCTCTATGATGGGACAGACAAACCCTACCCTTCCGGCCCTTGGTGTTGTTCTCTCTGGCGGACATACTTTTCTTGTCCTAATAGAAGAGCTTGGCTCGTATAAATTACTTGGGACAACGGTGGATGATGCTATCGGCGAAGCTTTTGATAAAGTCGCGATCATGCTAGGCCTTTCCTATCCAGGAGGCCCAGCGATAGAAAAGCTCGCAGAGAGTGGAGACCACCTAAAGCATAAGTTCAAAGCAGGAACTGTAAAAGAAAGACCCCTTGACTTTTCCTTTAGCGGCCTTAAAACCAATGTCTACTACATGATCCATGGACAGAATGGAAAAGAGCTCACAGCAAATACTCTATCAGAGAGTGAAAAAGCCGATATAGCAGCTTCTTTTCAATATACAGCCTTTTCTGATGTCATCAGAAAAGCTAAAGTCGCCGCCAAACAATTCGGCTGCAAAGCCATCTATTTCGGAGGCGGTGTTAGCAATAACAAAGCCCTAAGAGCTCAATTTGCTGCAGAAAAACTAGACATCCCTCTTTACTGGCCGTCTTTCGGACTAAGCCTTGACAATGCAGCTATGATCGCAGGACTTGGATTTCACGTCTTTGAAAGAAAGGGAAGACAGGGCGATCCTTTGTCACTTGAGCCTGAAACCCGTATCCCTCTTTCTTAAAACTTATGTTTTCTATTTTTACCATTTTGTTTAATCCTCTATCAACCATTTAAGGCAGTTAGCTATGAGTACATCATGAAGGGATTTCGTTTCTATGAACATGATATGGGTAGGATCAAACACGGTTGAATTCCCTACAATTACTCAATCTATTCAAGGCAGAATAATTCGGCAAGAAGGCTCATCATCACAGAAAGTTGCATTTCTTGATATGAGTGTAAAGACTGCCTTTTACTGTAAAATCAAAGTGAACGTTCCTGAACTTGCTGCCTCTAATGAAGCTCAACCTCTTAAATTGACAGTTATACAAGGTAGAGGATCTATAGATGCGGATTCAGTAAAAATCTCAATTCAGCAAATCCAGAACCTACGTTTAACAGCAACCTTTTTTAAAGAAAGCCCACCTAAAACTCCTTGGGATATGGATCCTGATATTGAAGAAATCCCACCTAGAACTCCTTGGGATATGGATTCTGATATTGAAGTACTGACGGGTAAGCCGAGCATTAGCAAAATTAAGCGGGAAGTAAGAGTAAAATTGCCAGAATTTTTAATACGAACGCAAACATATTCCCTTGTTCTTAAAGAGGAAGAATCTGAGATAACTGCAACACTTACCCTGAAATAAAAAATAATCGACTCAATAATTGTAGAGTTAACGCGCAGCAGAAAAGAGTGAAGCAGTTTCTTCCTTCACTCTTGGCCACTTGACCTCGCATCTCTATTTGTTAAGATTGATCTTTTCCTCTTCTACATTTTTCCTAGTATCTCCTATAAGATTGTCAATATTTATCAAATCTTTAAAATCTAAGGTGATTTATATGGCATCGGCAGTAGAAAGTGATAAAGCATCCCTACGTTTTGTTTGGGATAGAGCAAATCTTGTTCAATTCAGCACAGTGTGTGAAACCTACCAAGGCAGAGTAATTCACCGTCAAGGTACATTTAACAGGCATCTTGATTTTTTTGAGATCTTTACTGCAAATACAGGTGCAGAGCCCTTACAATTTAGAGTGAAGATTGACAAATTTTCCCACATAGATAGAGAAAAACCACTCGAATTTACCGTTTTTAAAGAACCAGAATCTGCAGCTCGCTACAATAGACTAGTACTCACACTTAGACAAATCCAAAGCTTGAGGCTAAAGGCTTTCTTTTGCCCAGAAGAGAGCCTAACAATGCATTGGTTTAAGGATTTAGAAACAGGAGTAATGACCGATCGAGCAAGCGAAATGGGGCAGAGAGAAGTGAAAGTAGAAATGCCCGAAGCTATAGTGCCCGGACAAAAATACTGCCTTACTCTTAGCGTGGAAGAATTCGATCTAAGAGCCGTACTAACCCAAGAAGAACCAGATTCTATTTATGAAATTGACAGTTAACGGGCAGCGAAAAAGAAAAGGGTGAAAGAATTACTTCTTTCACCCTTAAGATTTTTGCAAACTAAAAAAAATTATTCTGAAGCAGGGCGCTTACCAGAATGGGCTCTTGCTCTTCTATCAGAAGATTGCTCTTCAGATGGAATGTAGGTTTCACGCTCATCATATGTATCAGCTACTTTACGTTGAGCTTTACCATTTTTCTGCAGTTGAGCAGGAGCTGCTTTAGCAGATCTGCCTTTCTTGCTTTGAACGGATTGCTCAGTAGAACGACTTTGCTTTTCTGACTCTGCAGCTTGCTTTCTAGGAGCAGGACGCTGAGCTGTAGCTCTTTTCTTTCCTGCATTTTGCGCAGGAGCTTGTACTTCAGGAGCTACTGGACGCTGAGCTGTAGCTCTTTTCTTTCCTGCATTTTGCGCAGGAGCTTGTACTTCAGGAGCTACTGGACGCTGAGCTGAAGATCTTTTCTTTCCAGCATTTTGCGCAGGAGCTTGTACTTCAGGAGCTACTCGACGCTGAGCTGTAGCTCTTTTCTTTCCTGCATTTTGCGCAGGAGCTTGAACTTCTGGAGCTAGGGGACGCTGAGCTGTAGCTCTTTTCTTTCCAGCATTTTGCGCAGGAGCTTGAACTTCAGGCGCTGCCGCTCTTTTTTGCGAACTCATCCCCTGTCTTTTATTAGTAGGAGCTGGAGCTTTTTGGGACTCTACTTGCGCTTGCTTCTTTTGTTTAGCTTGGGGCTGAGCCGATTGCTTTGCATTAGAAGGTTGTTGCGCTGCGGCAGATCTTTTTGCTTTTGGAGCTACTTTTGCTTGAGGAGCTGGAGCTTTTTGAGCCTCAACTTGTGCTTGGCCTTTTTGTCTAGCTTGTGGCTGAGCCGCAGCAGATCTTTTTGTTTTTGGTGCCACTTTTGCTTGAGGAGCTGGTTTTTTAGATTCCTGAACGTTTCTTTGAACAATTTTTGGACGTGAAGCAACTTTTGCTTCTTGTTCAGAAAAACTATCATCACTTTCAGCGTCTTCAAAAGTAACTTCATAGCTTGCTTCGTAATCTGCATCCATCTCGTCACTCATCTCATCTGCTATGTACTCATCACCATCCACTTCAGAATCTACTTCGATAAATGGTTCGTATGAACTAGCAAACGAAACTAGCTCTCTGGCTTCAGTACGGTTGCTAATGGCTTCAAAATTCCAAGCTACTTCTTTTTCATCTGCTTTAACTTCTGCAGATGGAGCCGTGTCGGCAACAGGTGCATTTTCTTTTGCTTCTACGACAGCCGGAGCGACTTCCGCTACCTCTTGCTTCTGCGCTTCAACTTGCACATTCTCAACTTGAGAATAAGCAGCGAGCGGCGCTAAAAAAAGAATCCATCCCCACTTCTTCATTTGGTTCCTCCCCAAAACATGTTTTATCTCGTTTGACAGCGATTTACCCAACACACCATCAAAATATTTATTGTCATCATGTCTCAGAAATAGATTTTAAAATAATTTTTTGCAATTAAAAAGAATAAAAAGATAATTATCTCCTCCAAAACCCCTCTGTAGTAACCTTAGAAACAGTTAAACCTGGACTATTACCGAAAGAAATCTTTGAAATTCCTTGAGATATGCCCTCAAAGACTAAATAAATGAAAAATTCCTTGTTGTATATTGACCCCCTTATATAGAATTTAGGGTCATATATTTAAGCATTGAGGTTTACAATGGCAAAAGGCGCAAGAGAAAACATTAAGATGAAAAGCACAGAAAGTTCTGAGACTTACTGGACTTCTAAGAACAAAAGAAATACAACTGAAAGAATTGAGCTTAAAAAATACGACAAAAAACTTAAGCGTCACGTTATATTCAAAGAAGCGAAGTAATCCAATTCTACCGAAGTTCCTATGAGGTACTGATCTATGTTCGAACTATCGGTAGCACTGAAGTATTTAATCCCCAAAAAAAAGCAGCTTTCACTCACACTCATCGCTACAATGTCGGTGGGTGTGATATCTCTCGTTGTATGGCTTGTTCTAGTCTTTCTTTCCGTTACCCAAGGTATGGAAAGAAACTGGCTTAAGAAGCTGACAGATCTAAATGCTCCCCTTAAGATCACCCCGACAAACGCTTATTACTCTTCTTACTACTATAACATCGATTCAGTAGCTGAATCCTCTGATTATCAAAGTAAGACTATCGGAGAAAAAGCCCTAGCTTCTCAAAGCGATCCCTATAACCCAGAAGAAGATAGAGAAATCCCCTATCATTGGTCTCCCAAAGATCTCGCAGATGACGGCAGCTTAAAAGACCCAGTGAAAGTCGCTTATAGCCTCTTAAACGACCTTAAAAAGAAAAATTCCATTCAAGAATTCCAAGACTTTGAAATGAGTGGAGCTCTTTTAAAGCTTCAGCTCTTAAGAACGGACTCTCCTCTTTTTACAATTAGGGGGTCTGAGTCCATCAACTTCTTAAGCCAAGTATCCTATATCGCCTCTTTTCCAGCTCATAATCCGGCGCTACATTCCCTTTTACTTCCTCCCTCCGCTAAAGACATTAATCATCTCCTTTATCTTACAAGCCACCAGCTTGAAGACAATAGATCCGAAGGAAGCCCGAGAATCAAGTACACTGGCAGCGTCGATTTCTCAAAAAACATAGCCCGAGTTCTTGAAAATGTTCATATAGCCTCTATGAAAACAGCTATGCCTTTTTGGAAAGTGCCCCATATGCTCCTACCTGAAGGATCGGAATTTACAGCGATTGCCTATATGAAAGGAAAAGAAGTTTCACAACTCGTTCTTTCAGACCTTACTAAACATATTTCCTCATCAGAGATTCTCGAAGGCAAAATTAAAAAACAAAATGGCAAGGTATTCTTTAATTCAGGGCATTCTACATACCCCCTCAGCTCCTCACACCCAATATTTAGCGAAGAGGTCCTTCATTTCGATGTAGATCTTGATGCAAACTCCCTTCTTTCAGCTGAAAGAGGAAGAGATCTAATGCTCGAAGTGAAGACAAAGCTCCAAGGAAAGTCTTTAGAAGGAATGATCGCCTGGGAAGCCTTAGAGATAGAGAAGTGCGAGGCAAAAACTCTTTTCTCTACTTCGCCGTCTGTCAACCCTCTATGGACTTATAGCATCCCAAAACCCTCTGGCGGCAAACTATCAGCCCTTCCATCTAATGAAAAAGACGAGAGTGGCATTCTTCTTCCTAAGGGTTTCCAAGATAATGGAGTGCTTATTGGAGATAGGGGCTATCTGTCCTATAACTCAACAACAGCTAGCTCTTTGCAAGAGCAAAGACTGCCTATTTACGTTGCAGGATTTTATGATCCAGGCATCATGTCAGTCGGTAACAAATGCATTTTAGCCTCACAATCCATTACAAGAGCTATCAATGCTGCAAATACAGCACATACTTTTGATAGAATTTCTTTGAATGGGATCCAGGTATGGCTCTCAGATTTATCGAAAGCTGAAGATATGAAAGGGGAAATACAATCCGCCTTTACAGCCGCAGGGATAGATAAATACTGGACTGTATCTTCTTATAAAGACTACGACTTCGCAAAAGAGCTTCTTCAGCAGTTCCAAAGTGATAAATACCTTTTTTCTCTGATTGCGATTATTATCATCACTGTAGCCTGCTGCAATATCATCTCTCTACTCGTTCTGCTTGTGAATGATAAGAAAAAAGAAATTGGAATCCTCCTCTCCATGGGAGCATCCTCTAAAAGCATCGCCTTCATTTTTGGAACTTGCGGGATTGTAATGGGGTCGCTCGGATGCACCATTGGCTGTATTTCCGCTTATCTTACTATGAATCATATCGATGGCCTCGTAAACCTTCTTAGTTCTATGCAAGGACATGACGCTTTTAGCCAAGCGTTCTACGGATCCTCCCTTCCAAACACCCTTAGTTCAACAGCTGCCTTATTTGTTATGATAGCCACACCGCTACTTGCTCTCATAGCGGGACTTATCCCGGCAATCAAAGCGTGCCTCCTTAAGCCCTCTTCAATCTTGAGGTCTGAATGAAACAGCTCATTTTATCGGCTCGTAATATCCGCAAAGTATATACAGGTCCTCGCCCAATCGAGGTCATTACCAATCTATCTCTTGATGTTTTACAGGGAGAGACGATTGCCATTACGGGGAAGTCAGGATCTGGTAAAAGCACACTGCTTAGCATCCTTGGCACACTTGAGAATCCCACTTCAGGGGAAGTCATCCTTTGTGGGCAAAAAGCCTCTTCTAAAGTGAATGCCTCCTTAAGAAACCAGCATATTGGATTCATCTTCCAATCGTTTCATCTACTCGATGACTTTTCATTAATTGAAAATGTACTAATGCCAGCAGGTATTGCGAGAAAACCTACGAATAAAGGATCAGAAAGTTACAAAAGAGCTTATCAATTACTTGAAGAAGTAGGCCTTTCTTCTCATGCCAGCCTTCCAACTAAGATCCTTTCTGGAGGAGAAAAACAAAGAGCCTGTCTTGCAAGAGCCCTATGTAACGACCCAGACCTAATCCTCGCCGATGAGCCAACAGGAAATCTCGACAGCGCAAATACCCAAATGGTCTCTTCACTTCTCATTGAATCGGCAAAAAAACAGCAAAAAACTCTCATTTTAGTCACACATGATACTGAGCTCGCTGAGCTCTGCGACAAAACCTTTCAACTTAAAGACGGTTTTCTGCATCGTATAAGGTAATCCTCTCGAATAAGGCTTTTTTATGAACATTCTAATTATTGGTACTGGTTATGTGGGTCTTGTGACAGGCGCCTGCTTTGCTGAAATCGGCCACGAAGTAACCTGCCTAGACATCGACACAAAAAAAATACTCTCCTTAAAAAACGGGATCATCCCCTTCTACGAGCCTGGCTTAAAAGAGCTTGTTTTGAAAAATTCAGAACTAGCAAGGCTTACCTTTACAAGTAGCTATCAGGAATCTGTTCAAAACGCGGAAGTAATCTTTTTAGCAGTTCCCACCCCTTCCAGTGAAGATGGCTCTTGTGATCTGCACTACTTCCAAAAAGCGTCTGAAATGATCGCAGAAGAGCTAGAGAGACCTGTGATTATCGTAAATAAGTCAACGGTGCCCGTAGGCTCCGCTCAGATTATCGAAAATACGATCAAACAAATCTTACATAAGCGCTCTGTAGATATAGAGTTCGAAGTTGTTTCCAATCCTGAATTTCTAAAAGAAGGTTCTGCAGTCTCTGATTGTCTACTTCCTGATCGGATCATCCTTGGCCTCAATAGCGACAAAGCAGAAACCATAATGAAAGAGTTATATGCTCCTTTAGTTGCTAAAGGATCCCAGATATATGTCATGGATACGCTATCTGCTGAGATGACAAAGTATGCAGCAAACGCTATGCTTGCCACGAGAATTTCCTTTATGAATGAGCTATCTCTGCTTTGTGAAAGAGTCGGAGCAAACATCCATGAAGTAAGAAAAGGAATCGGATCCGATAGAAGAATCGGATCAAGCTTTCTACAGGCAGGGATAGGCTATGGTGGATCGTGCTTTCCTAAAGACATCAAAGCCCTACAAGCTACCGCAAAAAAAAATCAGATAGATATGCCGATCCTTGCAGCTGTAGAGGTAACCAACCAAAACCAAAAGAAAGTCCTTGTTTCTAAAATGAGGGAATACTTTAGAGCAAGAGGTGGACTTCAAGGCAAAACGATCGCTCTTTTAGGCCTTGCCTTCAAACCAGAGACTGATGATATGAGAGAAGCCCCATCTCTTACGATCATCGAAGAATTGCAAAAAGAGGGAGCTTTAATAAAAGCTTTTGATCCTATTTCTCTTGAAACTGCGAAAAAAGCTCTCAGAGATCATTCACAAATCACCTGGTGTGAAAATGAATATGACACATGCCAGAGTGCTGATGCAGTAGCCATTATAACTGAATGGAAACAATTTTCTCAGCTCGATCTACAAACTCTATCTCTCCAAATGAATGGAAGAGCTTTCTTCGATGGAAGAAATGTCTTTGATGCTAGTATTATGCAATCGATAGGTTTTCACTATTTTGGCATCGGCATACCAAGCTGCACCCAAGAAATCGAAGCCTATTCATTACCTTAAGGAATCCTTATGTCAGTTTCTGCATACATTTCTTCAAGATGCACTCTTATAGAAAACACGC
>Ga0247841_10002778_pt1 | contig 33952 bp, 26 predicted proteins | sample LaCruzMarch2015__2_FD_192410 | JGI IMG/M metagenome (GOLD analysis project Ga0247841, IMG submission 192410) | Freshwater microbial communities from meromictic Lake La Cruz, Castile-La Mancha, Spain - LaCruzMarch2015_18m | ecosystem: Environmental > Aquatic > Freshwater > Lake | place: Spain...
GGGTATTCAGGAGATTCCCGAATACACAAAGCTGCCAAAGATGGCTGTATGCCCTTATTACTGAAATAAAACCTAACAGCATAAGCATTACTAACTCTGAAAGTCAGCAAAGTTCTTGACAGCAAGGTTGGCATTTTTTGCTTGACAAGTTTTTAAATCGGAGTATCATATTAACCTATAAATAGCACTCCTCTAAGTAGAGTGCTGATAATAACAATGTTCTTAGCCGTATATACTGGAGTATAAGGGCGGCTTGGGATAAGTTTTGCTTCGCAGGCATTTAGGTCTTTCACCCCGATAAATCGGGGTTCAGGATCAAATTTGCTTCGCAAAACAAGCAGCGAAAGACAAAGGTTCCTCGTCCGCCACAGAACTTTGGCGGACTCGGGATCAATTTTTGCTTCGCAAAAATTGGGAGGTGTAATATGGCAATACAACCTTTAGGAGACAGAGTGCTCATAAAGAGGCTTGAAGCAGAGGAAAAGACAAAAGGAGGTATTGTTTTACCTGACACTGCAAAGGAGAAACCTCAAAAAGGAGAAGTTGTAAGTGTGGGCAAAGGTAAAGTGCTGGAAAGCGGTAAGGTAGAGCCTTTGGAAGTTAAAAAAGGTGATACAGTGCTTTTCGGAAAATATTCAGGCACAGAAGTTACTTATAAGGAAGAAGAATATCTTATATTGAAAGAAGAAGACATCTTGGCTATTATAAAATAATGTTGTGTATCTTCTAACTTTACAAATGGTGCCAGGCACGAATTGTAAAGTTAGGGAGGGAAAAAAGGAGGAAAGTAAGATGGCGAAACAGTTATTATTTAGTGAAGAGGCTAGGCAGAAGCTGGCAAAGGGTATTGACCAGCTTGCTAAGGCTGTAAAAGCTACACTTGGCCCAAAAGGAAGAAATGTTATTCTGGAAAAAAAGTTTGGCTCCTCGACAATTACCAAAGATGGAGTTAGTGTTGCAAAAGAAATAGAACTAAAAGACCCTTACGAAAATATGGGCGCGCAGATGGTTAAAGAGGTTGCTGAGAAAACAAGCGATCTGGCAGGTGACGGCACAACTACTGCAACTGTGCTTGCCCAGGCAATTTATAAGGAAGGTTTGAAGAATGTTACAGCAGGTTCAAACCCAACTGGGTTAAAGCGCGGGATTGACAAGGCAGTGGTGCATGTAGTTGAAAATTTAAAGAAGATGTCAAAGTCCATAAAGGATAAGAAAGAAATTTCCCAGGTTGCTTCAATAGCCGCAAACAATGATACTACAATAGGCGAGCTTATAGCAGAGGCAATGGAAAAAGTAGGAAAAGACGGGGTTATAACTGTTGAAGAAGCAAAGTCTATGGCTACTACGCTTGATGTTGTAGAAGGCATGCAGTTTGACCAGGGGTATCTTTCTCCTTACTTTGTAACAGATGCAGAAAGAATGGAAGCAGTAATCGAAGATCCTTATATCCTGATTAACGAGAAGAAGATTTCAGGAATGAAGGATATGCTGCCTTTACTTGAAAAGATAGCCCGTTCAGGCAGACCTCTTATTATAATCGCAGAGGATGTTGAGGGAGAAGCGCTTGCTACACTTGTTGTAAATAAACTAAGAGGCACTCTTAATTGCTGTGCGGTAAAAGCGCCAGGTTACGGCGACAGGCGCAAGGCAATGCTGGAAGATATAGCGATTCTCACAGGCGGCAAAGCAATCACAGAAGACCTTGGCATAAAGCTTGAGAATATAGGCCTGGATGATTTGGGAAAGGCAAAAAGAGTCACTATAGGCAAAGAAGAGACAACAATAGTTGAAGGTGTTGGCAAGACAGCTGATGTGAATGCCAGAATTGCGCAGATAAAGAGACAGATTGAAGAGGCAGACTCAGATTATGACAAGGAAAAACTGCAGGAGCGTCTTGCAAAGCTTGCAGGCGGAGTAGCTGTTATTAATGTAGGAGCTGCTACAGAAACAGAGATGAAAGAAAAGAAAGCAAGAGTCGAGGATGCGCTTCATGCAACCAGGGCTGCTGTTGAGGAAGGTATTGTTCCTGGCGGCGGAGTTGCTTTCCTTAGATGCGCTCCGAAACTGGATGATTTAAAAGTAGAAGGCGACGAAAAGATAGGTGTCAATATTATAAAACGCGGCCTTGAAGAGCCTATCCGTCAGATTGCAGAAAATGCAGGTATGGAAAGTTCTGTCGTGGTCAATAAAGTAAAGGGCGAAAAACAGAATGTAGGTTATAATGCAGAAACTGATGAATATGTAGACATGGTAGCATCAGGTATTATAGACCCTACAAAGGTAGCAAGAACAGCCCTTGAAAATGCAGCAAGCATTGCAGGGCTGTTACTTATGACAGAGGTTCTTATATCTGATATACCTGAAGAAGAAAAACCAGGGCATGGCGGTGGAGCTGGAATGCCGGGCGGAATGCCTGGAGCTGGGATGTATTAAATGAGCACATAATCCGCCTAGGCGGATTATAAGTGCGAATTTATCCTGAGTCTGCCATAGAACTTTGGCGGACGAAGGATCTATAATAGATTGTTTTGGCACTTCGTGCCTCGCAATGACGTGTTTATGCAAAAAGCCTGCGGTGAGAATATCACCGCAGGCTTTTTATTTTTGACAATAGTCATTTAGTATGGTATATTAACAACAATATATCATACTAACAATGCTAGGAGGATATAATATGTCAGATATTCATGAAATCCCTCAAAAACTCATCGAAAATATTTCAAAGGTTATAGTCGGTAAGCGCGATGTAATTGAGCTTGTAGTTGTAAGCCTTATCAGTAACGGCCATGTGCTTCTGGAAGATGTGCCTGGCCTTGGCAAAACAATGCTTTCACGTACTCTTGCAAAATCCATAGCAGGTAAATTTAAAAGAATCCAGTTTACCCCCGACCTATTACCTTCAGATGTTACAGGAGTCTCTATTTATAATCAGAAAATAGGGGAATTCGAATTTAACGAAGGCCCTATATTTGCAAATATAGTCCTGGCTGATGAAATAAACCGCACCACCCCTAGGACTCAATCAGCGCTTCTCGAAGCTATGCAGGAGTTCAGGGTTACTATTGATGGCGTAGTAAGAGATCTTCCAACGCCATTTTTTGTAATAGCCACTGAAAATCCTATAGAATTTCATGGCACATATCCCTTGCCAGAGTCGCAGATAGACAGGTTTTTAATGCAGCTTGCCGTAGGTTATCCCTCTAACCAGGAAGAATCCAATATATTGACTAGAAACCTCAAAGATCCTCCGTTAGACTCGCTGCAGAGCGTAGTCAGTATTCAAGATATAATCGAAGCACAGAAAGCAGTAACAATGGTTCATATAGACCAGAAAATAGTAGATTACATAGTTCAGATAATATCTGCTTCAAGAAACATGCCTGGCGATATAAAACTTGGGGCAAGTCCAAGGGCATCTCTTGCGCTTATGCGTACATCAAGGGCATTGGCATTTCTTGATAAAAGAGATTATGTCATACCTGATGACGTGAAGAACCTCGCCTACTCTGTCCTTAAACATAGACTTATTTTACAACCTCGCTCCATGGTACGCGGCTTGACTGTAAAAGACACAGTAAGCCATATATTAAAAAAGATCGCTGTACCAGTTTAGCATATGCTAACTTTTAGAGGTATCTCGCTTCTTTTAGCTGTAATCATTCTTCTATCAATTGCCTGGAATACTGACATAACAATGGTGTACATCTTTTTCGTTATAACACTTGTTATGTTTATCCTGTCTTATCTTCATATGCGTTTAAATATACCGAATATAGAAATACAGCGTTTTGTGCAGGAGACTGCGTTTGAAGATGAGATGCTGAATGTTAAAATGAGCATCAGTAACAATGCCTTTATGGGTAAATCTTTTTTTGAGATATTGGATTTTTTTCCAGCAGCTCAGTCGGGAAAAGAAAAAACTTCTTTATTTATACTTAATCTCAATGCGCAAGAGGAAAAAATTTTTAACTACACGATTGACTGCTATAAGAGGGGCATATGGAAGATTGGGCCTATTGAAGTTGTCTCGCAGGATGCGCTTGGGTTTTTCAGTATGAAAAAGACATACAATGTAATATCGAATATTATTGTCTATCCTGCGTTTTTCAGGATTTTTGCGTTTTCTCCTCTTGCCAGCGGATCTGTTTCATGGATGGGCGTGGAAACTGCAAAGATAAGCGGAGACAGCCATGAATTTTTTGGGATTAGAGAATACTTGCGCGGAGACGCTATTAGCCGAATACACTGGCCTTCTACAGCAAGGCATAATAAATTGATCGTAAAGCAATTTGAGCGTAATTCAGTCCAGGAAGCGACAATTGTTTTGGACCTTAAAAAAGGCAATGATATAGGAGCGGGAAGAGAAACCACTCTTGAATATTCTGTAAAAATAGCAGGTTCCATTGCCAAATTTCTTATGAATAGCGGGGCTTTTGTGCAGATCATAGGATATGCAAAAGAGGCAATGATAGTGCCTTTTGGAAAAGGCGAATCTCATATATATAAGGTACTGGAGTTTCTGGCTGGCGTACGCTCAGAAGGTATCTTTACTCTTAGCGAAGCACTTGAAGAAGCGAGTTTTATTACGCCTTATAGTTCAACGCTTATTCCTATAATGCTTGATAATGATATGGAGGCTCTCTCAAGTCTTGTGCAATTTAGGCTGAAGGGCGTTAAGCTTATAGTTGTTGTACTTTCCAGTTCCACATTTGGCCACATAGAAGAAAGCGAGTATCTTGATGCTGAAGGTGCAAAGAGATTCGATGAGGCTCTTGCCGGGCTGGAGGCGCATGTATATAGAATTTCCAAAGGCGACGACTTCGAAAAAAATTTTGAGGCTATTTAACCCAAATTTTGCAATAGCAAAATTTGCCCTTTGGGCCGCCCATCCTTTTATATTCTTCTAACCAATTAGGATGGGCGGGGTTAACCCAGCCCTTTCTTTAGAAAGGGCTGCCGAAGGCAAAATTTGCATTGCATTTTTTTATCACAATAGATATTTGTGCAGCTATAGTACTTACTTCATTTATAAAATTTCTTGCTTCCTAATGCAAATTTTGGGTTTAATTATGGATAGAAACGCATTATATTTTCATTTTGCAAATCTAGGGCTTATAATTATAGGAATCCTGAGCATTCATAAAGAATTAAGCCCTATCATAACGGCAGTCTTGATTTTGGGAGTTATATGTGGATTTCTATTTAGTTGGTATATGAAAAACTCCAAGCTGCCGCATATAGATACTTTTATCGGAATGCTTTCTTTGGCCAGCGTAGTGGTTGTCTTAAGCAATTTGTATGAAATAGAAATAAATTTTGAAAACCTCCTTATTATTTTCTCAACTGCTCTTGTGTGGCTAAGTCTTTTTCAATCATTTGGACTCAGGGCGCAAAAGAGCTATAGCATGATACAATTTATTTCTGCTGCCCTTTTAATTTCTTCAGTAAGCTTGGCGCTTGAAGCAGAAACTGTTTATGTTTTATATCTGATGTTTTTTTTATTTATACTTATTTTTACGATGAGACTAGCTTTAGTATGTGAAAAACAGAGTAAAGGTTCTTTGATAATAGGCGATAAGGATGAAGTAATGAGTTTATGGCACCAGATAAAGGTTGGCGCAATCATGTTTTCTATTATTCTGATATTGTCGGCGCTTGCGTATCCTGCTGTCCCAAGATTTAACAGCCTTTCTTTAAGTTGGATACCGTCTTCGCTCCTGACCCTGCCTGAGTATATACCGCTTTTAAAAATATTGAAAAAAGCCGATAAGACTGTAACACACAAAAAGAAAGCAAAAGAGCAGCTTATAGATGGTATTAAAAAGAGAGAGGTGGACAAAGATAAGTCTAAAGACAAGGAAAAAGAAACTCCAAAGATGTCTGAGGCAATAGAGACGAAAAAAGATATGGCCGTAAATAAAATAGAGCCGCTTGCGACAAGAGCGGATAAAAAAGAAACTACAGAGAGGTTTCAGGCAAGTGGATTCAAAAAAGATATGGACGTAAATAAAATAGAGTCGCTTGAGATAAGCGCGAGCAGATACAAGACAATAATAGGCCTGATAGTTGCTCTGACAGCAGAATTAAAACTAGCAGATGGCTCTACGCTTCTTGCCACAAAACTTGTTGACTGGAAAGTTGTTGGAACTGCGAGAGTTTCAATAGATAAGGATGGAAATTTGACTCCTAAAGATTGGGGTTCTATTCATGTTTCGGCAAGTTATATGGGCACATTTAGCAACGAGCTGGATATAAAGATAATAGCGCCGCCGCAAGTTAAGCCAAAAAAGAAAAGAGGATTTTTATTTTACCTTATTATTTTTTTATTGTTGCTCATAGTGGCAGCTATGGCGATTTTTTTCATTATAGCTTTCATCATATCTAGGAAATTAGCTGCGATGCGAAGAAATGATCCTAGAAAATTCATAAAAGAAGTGTATTATGTTTTGTGCAAGGCCTTTAAGGTTTATGGTATTCTAAAATTTAATTATACCGCTTACAGAGAATTTTACAATCTTGCAAAAGAACTTATTGCCAAAAAGCCTGGGCCTATGCAGGATTTGACAGAAGATTTTTTAGAAGCGAGTTTTTCAACTCACGAAATTTCCGCAGAACATACGCAAAAGGCCATCGAATCATTCCACGAAGTTAAAGATGTTATTCTGGAAAGAGAAGAGCAAAATATCTTTTGGAAAAATACGCTGTTCAGGTTTTGCGTGTTAGGTGTCATATTGGTTCCTAGGCGCACTAAATAGTAGTAGGGGATAGGCATGCCTGTCCCCTACGCTTTTTTTTGCAATACCATCTTGACTTTACAGCTAATTTGCTGTATTATACATCATCAATAAAGGCCCCTCATTCCGAACCACCAGCAAGTAAAACTTATGTGGCGAGGGGACTCGCCTCGGTGCCGAGCGCCTAGATAGCCGGCACCTCGGCGCGAGGCGGGATCAAATTTTGTTTCACAAAATAAGTGGCGAAAGACAATGGTCCCTCGCGGCACGATGGAAATAAATAGGGCCGCTCGGGATCAAATTTTGTTTCACAAAATTTGGGAGGCATAAAATGGGTGAGTGGGTTGGAAGAGGCAGAAAAGCGAGAAGATGTTATGGTTTTGACGAGATAGCACTTGTTCCAAGCGCTGTTACGATAAATCCTAAAGAGGTGGATCCGAGCTGGGAATTGGCGGGCAAGAAATATAAAGTTCCTATACTTGCTGCTGCAATGGACGGGGTAGTGGATGTAAATTTTGCAATAGCCATGTCTAAACTTGGCGGCATCGCGGTATTGAATCTGAATGGCGTCCAGACTCGCTATGAGGATCCTGGAGAAGTACTTAAAAAGATATCGCACGCAAATCCTGAAGAAGCTACAAAACTAGTTCAATCCCTTTATTTAAAGCCTATACAGGAGAAGCTTGTTGCCAAAAGAATAAAAGAGATAAAAAGCAAGAAGGGCGTTAGCGTAGTAAGCTCCATTCCCCAGGATGCGGAGAAGTTCGGGAAGATTGCCCAGGATTCAGGCGCAGATATTTTTGTGATCCAATCAACCGTTATCAGCGTAAAACATATTTCCAGCGAATATAAAGTCGTGGACCTTGCGAAATTTATAAAATCAATGAAGATACCAGTGATTCTCGGGAATTGCGTTACATATTCTGTGGCCTTGGAACTTATGGAGACAGGCACGAGCGCAATTCTTGTGGGCATAGGGCCTGGCGCAGCCTGCACTACTCGAGGAGTTCTTGGTATAGGCGTGCCTCAGGTAACAGCAACTTCAGATGTTGCTGCGGCAAGAGATTTTTATTATAAGAAAACCGCAAAATATATACCCATTATTACAGATGGTGGAATGGATTCAGGCGGAGATATATGCAAGGCATTTGCGTGTGGTGCGGATGCAGTAATGGTTGGTTCTGCTTTTGCAAGGGCAAAAGAAGCGCCTGGCAAAGGTTATCACTGGGGCATGGCAACGCCTCACGCTAATCTACCGCGCGGAACCAGGATTCATGTCGGAACAACAGGAACCTTGGAAGAGATACTTCTCGGGCCTGCAAAGCTTGACGACGGATCGCAGAATCTTGTAGGCGCGCTTATGACCTCAATGGGAAATCTTGGTGCAAGAAATATAAGAGAGATGCAATTGACAGATATTATTATCGCCCCATCTATTAAGACCGAAGGGAAAATAATGCAGAGGGTTCAGAGGGTAGGGATGGGGAAATAGTTTCGTAGTGCGTTTTGCGTCGTGCGTATTGCGCAATACGCCGTACGCAATACTCTATACGCTATAAAATGCTTCATTCAGATTTCGTCCATCTTCATGTCCACACGCAATACAGTCTTCTCGATGGTGCCTGCTTAATACCCAAACTTACAGATCTTGCAAGGCGCATGAAAATGCCGGCATGCGCGCTAACAGACCATGGCAATATGTTCGGCGCCATTGAATTCTATCAGTCTTCGATAGCAAACGGAATAAAACCTATAATAGGTTCAGAGGTTTATATTGCCCCAAAGGGCAGGTTTGATAAAACTTTTACACAAGGAGAAGAAACAGCAAATCATTTAATACTGCTTGTGAAAGATGAAACAGGGTATAAAAATTTAATGAAACTGGTTTCTATTGGTTATTTGGAAGGGTTTTATTATAAGCCAAGGATAGACAAGGAGGTGCTGGCGCAGTATTCAGAAGGATTAATAGCGCTTTCAAGCTGCTTGAAAGGCGAAATTCCGCGTTCAGCAATGAATAATAAAGAAGAAAAACTCAGGGAGCTTACGGCTGAATACCGTAATATCATGGGCAAGGAAAATTTTTATTTTGAACTGCAGGATAATTCCATACCTGAGCAGAAAGAAGTAAGTAAAAAGCTTATAAAATTGGGCAAGGAATTAGGCATTCCCCTTGTGGCTACGAACGATGTGCATTATCTCACTAAAGACAGCGCAAAGGCTCATGAAGCGCTTCTTTGCATACAAACTCAGACTACACTTGACGATCCGAATCGCATGAAACTTCAGACAGATCAATTTTATTTTAAGTCTACAGAGGAAATGAAAGCGCTTTTCAAAGATGTGCCGGAGGCGATTTCTAATACAATAAAGATAGCCGAGAAATGTAATCTGGAATTGGATTTCAAGAAGACTTTTCTTCCTCATTATACTGTTCCGCAGGGCGTAACGCGTGAAAAATATTTGAAAGATTTGTGTGAACAGAATCTCGGACATAGATATAAAGAAGTGACTATCCAGATAAAAGATAGGCTTGAAAACGAGGTCAAGGTTATAAGTAAAGCAGGCTATACAAGTTATTTTTTAATAGTCTGGGACTTTGTTAATTACGCAAAATCAAAAGGCATAGCAGTGGGCCCTGGGCGAGGCTCTGCCGCAGGAAGTATTGTAAGTTATCTTCTCGGGATAACAGACATAGATCCTTTGAGATATAATCTTCTTTTTGAAAGATTTTTGAATTCCGAACGCGTCAGCATGCCTGATATAGATATAGATTTTTGTTATGAAAAAAGAGGCGAAGTTATAGATTATGTTATTCAGAAATACGGCAAAGATAACGTAGCTCAGATTATAACATTCGGAACCATGGCAGCCAGGGCAGTTATAAGGGATGTAGGGAGGGCAATGAATCTTCCGTATGTGGACGTGGATAAAATCGCAAAACTTGTGCCAATGGACCCTGATATGACCCTGGAGCTTGCCCTTGACCAGGAGCCTGAGCTTGCAAAGCTCTATAAGGAAGATCTAAAAATAAGAGAGCTTATAGATGTTTCGAAAAAACTTGAAGGCCTTACCCGTCACGCGTCTACTCATGCTGCAGGCGTTGTTATAAGCGAAGACTTGCTGACTAATCACGTGCCGCTTTTCAAAACCAGCGACGGCCAGATCTCTACAGGTTACGCAATGGGTTCGCTTGAAAAGGTAGGGCTTTTAAAAATGGATTTCCTGGGCTTGAGGACTTTAACAGTTATTCAGGAGGCGCTCAAAATAATAAACAGGGTAAACGGGATCAATTTGAAAGTCGAAGATATTCCGATGGATGACCCAAACACATATAAGCTTTTGAACAAAGCAGAGTCCGCAGGCATATTCCAATTAGAAAGTTCAGGCATGAGAGATTTGTTAAGGAAATTGAAAGCTGAAAAATTTGAAGATATAATTGCTCTTCTTGCTTTATACAGGCCAGGCCCTATAGGAAGCGGGATGTTGGATGATTACATGAAACGTAAACACGGCAAAATAGAAGTGAGATATGACCACCCGCTTCTTGAAGCAAGTCTTAAGGAAACATACGGTATTATTGTCTATCAGGAACAGGTCATGACTATAGTTTCCAGTCTTGCGGGTTTTTCGCTTGCCCAAGCAGATATTTTAAGAAGGGCAATAGGCAAGAAAACTCCTGAGATAATGGAACAGCAGAGGAAGGCGTTTATAGACGGTGCTGTAAAGAATAATATCGACAAAAGGATTGCGGAAAAGATATTCAGTTTAATAGAACATTTTGCAGGATACGGTTTTAATAAAAGCCATTCAGCCGCATACGCAATGATTTCTTACAGGACTGCGTACTTAAAGGCCAGTTATCCTGTTGAATTTATTACAGCGTTGCTGACAAGTGAAAAAGATGACATAGATAAGATAGTTGAATATATAGACGAAGCTGAGCGTATGGGTATAAAAATATTGCCGCCGGATGTTAATGAGAGTTACGCAAACTTTACAATGATAAATAAAAATGAAATAAGATTCGGCCTGAGCGCTGTTAAGAACGTCGGAGAGGGCGCTATAGAATTTATAATCGAGGCTAGGGGAAAATACGGCCGTTTCACCAGTTTGTATGAATTTTGCGAAAGGACAGACTCAAGGCTTGTAAATAAAAAAGTCATGGAGAGCCTTATCAAATGCGGCGCGTTTGACAGTTTGGGTATAAAGAGATCGCAATTAATGGCGACATTAAGCGAAGCAATGGATGTAGCAGCCACAGCGCATAAAGAATCAGCTATAGGCCAGATGACGTTTTTTGCGGAATCCAGCTCTTTGCCTAAAGCGCCTGATATTAGGGAGTGGCCTGAAAGCCAGCTTTTAAATTTTGAAAAAGAGATGATAGGATTTTATATAACAGGCCATCCGCTAGCCAAGTATGAAAAAATGCTAAAAGAATATTCTACTGCCGCAAGCACTGGGCTAAGGGACATGGAAGATGGCCAGAAAGTCTGGTTTGGCGGCATCATAAATAAGATAAAAAATACAGTTACCAAGCGCACAGGCGAAAAGATGGCTATTATGATGGTAGAAGATATGGAAGGCAGCGTAGAAGCCCTTGTGTTTCCGAATTCATACAAAAATGTTTCTAAGTATATAATGCCTAACGCAGCTATATTTATAAACGGCAGGTTAAGCCTTAAAGAAGAAAGGCCGAAAATAATAGTTGAAGAAATAATACCTATTACGGATGTAAGGAAAAAATTTACCCAGTCTATTTCTATAGATTTTTTATCGCAGGCCATAGACGATGAGCTTTTTGGCCAGCTAAGGGCTGTTTTTACCAGATATTCAGGAGATACGCCTGTTTACTTGAATTTTGCAACAAAGACAAATGGTTCCTATCGTATGCTAGTGGATCGCAAACTCTTTGTAAATCCCACCAATGAATTTGCCTTAGAACTCGAAACTCTTCTAGGCCGTGAGCATATTAGGTTTGAGAAATAAATTATGTAGGGGACAGGCATGCCTGTCCCCTACGCTTTTTTGTTTGCGCCGCAAAAGTCTTTGCGGCATCAAATAAAATTTAACCGCCAGTCGGCAAATTTTATTTGACAATACCCACCTAACCTGTTACACTACCCATTATATTTACAGTAGATAAGTGAGGACACGAGTTACGGAAACCAGAGGTTTCCGTAACTCGTATGTCCGAACTTACCCCGCCCTTTTGGCAAGTTATAGAATTTAAGACTAAATGACCAAAAGGGCGGGGTTTAATTCGCACAATGACTTATGTTCGCTCATTTCATTGCTCCATAAGTCACGTGCTCATTAAAGGAGGGTTATTATGGCTAAGAGTATGACCAAAAAAGACATTGTAATGAAGATCTCAACGGACGCCAATATCAAGCAGATAGATGTTAAAAAAGTGGTGCAGATGACGTTTGATATTATCACTGATGCGCTGTCAAGAGGAGAAAAGATAGAACTCAGGAATTTTGGAGTTTTTAAGACGAAATCAAGAAAAGGCCGCATGGGCCGCAATCCCAGGACCGGAGTCCAGGTACCTGTTCAGCCTAAAAGGGTCGCTGTATTTAAACCAGGTTTAGTAATGAAGGCAAAAGTGAAATAGCGCAAGAAAAGACACCTGGGTCACAAAGTCACCATGACACCAAGTCACCAGGAAAAATAAAAACCATGGATTTAAAGTTTTCACTGGTGACGTGGTGACCTGGTGACATGGTAACCCTTGTGAGTTAAAAAGGATTAATGATAAAAGCTCTCCGTGGCACAAAAGACATTCTGCCTGAAGAGATAAGTCTTTGGAATTTTATAGAATCTATCGGCAGAAATATATTTAATATATATGGGTATAAGGAGATAAGGACGCCCATAATAGAAGAGGCAGGTTTATTTATAAGAAGCATAGGCGATGTCACTGATATTGTCCAGAAAGAGATGTATGTTTTTTCTGACAGAGGCGGAAGAAATATTGCCCTGAGGCCAGAAGCCACAGCCTCTATTGTGCGCGCTTATATAGAAAATTCTTTATTCCAATCAGGGGGGGTTGCCAAATTATTTTATATGGGCCCGATGTTCAGAAGCGAAAGGCCTCAGCAGGGCAGGCAGAGGCAATTTTATCAGATAGGCCTTGAGGCAATAGGTTCAGATAGTCCATTTATAGATGTAGAGGTTATAGCGCTTGCCGCAAAATTTCTTGAACATCTGGGAATTAAAAAATTTCATGTAAAATTAAACAGCCTGGGTTGTCAGAAAGATAAAATCAGGGTTATAGAAAAACATAAGGAAAGTTTCAGGCCTCATTTTGAAAAATTATGCGAGACTTGCAAAGACAGGTTTGATAAAAATGTGCTCAGAATATTTGATTGCAAAGAGGATTCTTGCAAAGTTGTTGCGGAGAACATTAAAGTTGAGAGCGCATTATGCAGCGAATGCGCCGAACATTTTGAAAAAGTTAAAGCCGGGCTGGAAGCAATAAATATTCAATATACGCTGGATAATAAGATAGTGAGAGGCCTGGATTATTACACCAAGACTGTGTTTGAAATAACGCAGGAATCTCTCGGGGCAAAAGATGCTATATGCGCAGGCGGAAGATATAATAATCTGGTTAGAGAACTAGGAGGGAAAGACACGCCGGCAATAGGGTTTGCGTTTGGAATGGAGAGGCTGATAATGGCGTTAGAAAAGGGCTCTGTGCCCTGTGCTCTATGCCCAGGCTGCGGTGTTTTTATTGCGCTTACTGGAGATGCGCTTTACAATGAAGCGTTTAAATTGCTGGATTCTCTGCGTAGCGCTGGAATCTCAAGCGAGATAGATTATGATACAAAAAGTTTAAAAGCTCAAATGAGAAAGGCAGAAAAACTAGGAGCTAAATATGTGGTTATTCTAGGAGAGGAAGAATTTAAGCATGGAAAGGTTATTATTAGAGATATGGCAAAACATGAACAAAAAGAAGCAAGGTTAGAAGAGATTGCTTCGGTACTTCGTGCCTGGCAATGACGTTCTTTGATGTCATTTTGCGGGGAGGCCGAAGGCCGACGACCAAAGGAAGTCCCAAGCGAAGCCGAGGGACGAAGCAATCTAAAAGGAAAAGATAATGAAGCGGACGTATACATGCGGGGAATTGACAGTAAAAGATATAGGCAAAAAAGCTACATTGATGGGCTGGGTGCATAAAAGGCGGGATCATGGCAAATTAATTTTTGTAGATATACGCGATAGATGCGGCATGACCCAGATAGTATTCTTTAAAATGAAAGCAGCAGAAGAACTTCGCAGTGAATATGTTATAGCGGTAAAAGGTGTTGTGCAGCAAAGGCCAAAAGGCACGGAAAACCCAGATATTCCTACTGGCCAGGTTGAACTGGGCGTTGAAGAACTGGAGATATTGAACCCGTCCCTAACGCCTCCTTTTGAATTGGATAATGTCAATGAGATATCTGAAGAGATAAGATTAAAATACAGATATATTGATTTGAGAAGACCTGATGTCCAAAAAAAGCTTATTTTACGGCATAGGATAATAAAATCAATGAGGGATTTTTTGGATAAAAAAGGTTTTATAGAAGTAGAAACGCCTGTGCTTACAAAGTCAACCCCTGAGGGCGCAAGAGACTTCCTGGTGCCATCCAGGCTCAATCATGGGAAATTTTTTGCGCTTCCTCAGTCACCTCAGCTTTTCAAGCAATTGTTGATGGTCTCAGGCCTTGAAAGATATTTTCAGGTAGCAAAGTGTTTCAGAGACGAGGATCTCAGGGCTGACAGGCAGCCTGAATTTACACAGCTTGATATTGAACTTTCTTTTACTGACGAGGAAGAGATTTTCGGGATAATAGAAAAACTGCTTTATTATGTATTCAAGGAATCTATTGGCCTTGAGCTAAAGATACCGTTTCCAAGGATATCTTACAAAGAGGCAATGGAAAAATATAATTCAGACAAGCCTGACATAAGAGAGAACAAAGTTGGATTTCAGTTCTTGTGGGTCACTAGTTTTCCATTATTCAAATATAACGAAGAAGAGAAGAAATGGGATATGGAGCACCATCCATTTACATACCCTCTGGTAGAAGATATTGGCCTGATAGAAAAAGATCCTGCGAAAGTAAGGTCCATGGCGTATGACCTTGTAATAAATGGAGTGGAAATTGCTTCTGGCAGTATAAGGATTCACAAAAGAGATCTGCAGGAAAAAATATTTAACCGCATAGGTTTGAGTATGGACGAGGCAAAAGAGCGTTTTGGATTTTTGCTGGAGGCATTTGAATATGGCGCGCCTCCGCATGGAGGTATTGCGCTTGGCCTGGACAGGCTGATAGCGCTCATGGCAGGTTCAGATACAATAAGAGATGTTATTGCTTTTCCAAAGACTCAGAAAGCAGGATGTCCATTGACAAATGCCCCATCGTCGGTAGACGAGAAGCAGCTTAAAGAACTTGGGATAATGATAAAAAGTAAAGGTTCCTCGCCTTGATAAATCTGGGCTCGGGATCAAATTTTGTTTCACCCCGCCCTTTTGCGGGTATACTAAGAAGCCTTGCTAAAAGAGCGGGGTTTCACAAAATTTGGGAGGATTTTATGAATAAGTTTATGATTTGTTGTTTATTGTTAATTATGTTTTTAGTGTCTGGTTGTGTAGTTAGGACTTATACTACTGAAATGGAAAGAGTTGACCAGGAAATATATGGCAATAGAGGCGTTATTATGGGTACCCCGCCTGTGGTTGAAGATACAACTCAAGCAAAAAAGACCAGGACAATTTACAATGTAGAAGTAGAGGTTCCTTCAATTTATAGAGCGCCAGCTGAGGAAAGAATTAAAAATAAAGACAAAGATCTATATGGAAACAGAGGATATGTACAGGGAAATATGGCTCCTGAAAAAGAAGTTTATGTATCCGAAAGCGGAAAAGAGCAGGTTTCCACTGGAAGACTCGGCAATAAATCAGGTTCAGGAAGAATGCCGCAGATAGTTTATAGTGAGCCTTCTAGTGATACGGGAACAGAGAACTTATCTTCCAGCGGAGCAAAGCATAAGGAATTTTATGTTGTCCAGAAAGGCGATACTCTTCAAAAGATATCCGAGAAGCTTTATGGAACTACCCAGAAATGGCAAAGCTTATACAATGCAAATAAGCATATGCTCAAGAGTCCGGACAGAATAAGGTCAGGCCAGAAACTCCTTATTCCCTAATTAACGTAATTTTACCCCTCGCCCCGATAAATCGGGGCTCGCCTTGGTGCCGAGCGCTTTGATAGCTGGCACCTCGGCGCGAGGCAGGATTCGCTCGAGCGAATCTTGCAATAAAAGATGCCACGGCTGTAAAGCCGCGGAGCTTCACAATTCGTGACTGGCACTATTTGTAAAGTTATGCTCTTGTGCAGGAGATAATAAAGGTTTATGAAGAAAGCTCTAAATAAAAGACAACAGAGGATTAATAAAATCCCTAATAAAATATCCCATATTTTAATAGCTGCTATTACATGCTTGATCCTGGTAGCAGTAGTGGAGTGGGATGCAGGCTTTTTTAAGACAGAATCTCATGAAGGCGATATAGTACTTAAATCAGCATATGCGCCTTTTGATTTCAAGATAAAAGGAGAGATAGATTATAAACTCACAGAAGCTGTAAAAAAAGAGGCAATGAGTTTGGTGCCGCCAGTCTATCTTATTGACACTTCTGTGAAAGAAGCTATTTTAGATAAAATTAATTTGTTTTTTAATTCTATACAGGCACTTAAAAACGATACAAGCGCGCAAGATAAGCTTTTGAAAATAAAAGAAATCATTGCGCCTTATAATATATCTTTGCCAATAGCAAACAGCATCCTAGAGCTTAAAGATCCGCAAGCCTTTTTTACAGAAGCAATAAAAATAATAGAATATATAATGGATACAGGAGTTATCTCTGTCTCAGAGTTAGCCAGGCTGAATAAAGACCTGATAAAGACAGTAACACTGACAGATAAATCCAAAAATACAGAACAGGCAAAATTCACAGAAGAACTCTGGCCGTTTTCAGATATAAGAAAAAAGACAGATTTAATTTTAACTTCCCTGAAAGACAAGAAAGAAAAAGCACTTCTCATAGATTTCATAAGCGTAATATTAAGCCCTAATTTAAAGTATCAGGAAGAAGAGACAAATTTTAGAAAGCAGGCTATGCTGGCAAAGACAAAGCCTGTCTACGGGATACTGGAGGTTAAAAAGAATGAGCTGATACTTAGTAAAGGAGAGCGTATATCAAAAGATCATATAGTAAAATTTAAGGCAATTGAACAGCACGAACCATATCCTCTTAAAGTAGTGGCATTTTTTGGAATAGCCTTGATAATAAGTTTATTTATGCTGCTCCTTGTTTTTTATATTGAATTTTATGAGCCTGATCTGATGGTAGGCAATAAAGAACTTCTGCTGCTGGCTTCAATATGCATTCTTATGACTATTGCGGCAAAGATTATCGTGATATCTCCTTGGCCCAGTAATATAATTCCTGCATCAGCCGCCTCAATGCTTATAGCATTGTTATTGAATAGCAGATTAGCTATGATAACCACGTGTTTTTTAAGCCTGATTATAGGTATGGTTTCAGGTGGCAGGCTGGACATAGCAGCAGTATCTGTAGTGGGTGGCATGGTTGGGATTTTTGCAGTTAGAGATGTGAGAAGAAGGTCGCAACTTATAACAGCGGGGTTTGCAGTTGGGTTTGCCAATATGACGTATTTTATAGGAGTAGGCCTTATAAATTCATTGGATTTTCATACCTATATGACTGAGGCGTTTATAGGGCTTGCCAATGGAGTGATGTCAGCAGTAATAGTCACAGGGGTTTTGCCTATTTTTGAAATAGCATCTAAAACAATTACAGATATAAGCCTTTTGGAAACAGCTGATTTAAACCATCCGATTTTAAAGGAAATGGTTATAAAAGCGCCTGGTACTTATCATCACAGTCTTGTGGTGGGCAATCTCGCAGAGGCGGCGTGCGAAGCAATAGGCGCAAACGCTCTTTTAGCCCGCGTAAGCGCTTACTTTCATGATATAGGCAAAATAGAAAAAGCAGAGTATTTCAGCGAAAATCAGACGGGCGAGTCAATGCACGACAGACTTTCTCCTACGATGAGCAGTCTTATAATTACCAATCATGTTAAAAATGGCGTTGAGTTGGCCGAGCGGTATGGTTTGAATAAAAAGATAGTAGATATAATAGGGCAGCATCATGGCACGGGCCTTGTTTTTTATTTTTTTAAGAGAGCTCTTGAAAAAACAGATGACAAAGAAGTATTTGAAGAGGGTTTTAGATATCCTGGGCCAAGGCCTCAGACAAAGGAAGCTGCGTGTGTGCTTCTGGCGGATTCAGTAGAGGCTGCTTCGCGTACGCTTAGCGACCCAACGCCTTCCAGTATACAGGGACTTGTAAAAAAGATTATAAATAATAAATTTATAGACGGACAATTAGATGAATGTGAATTAACCCTTAAGGATCTTGAAAAAATAGCATATGTTTTTATGCACATCCTTACGGGCATATATCATAGCCGTGTAGAATATCCGGAAGATACCGGAAAGAAGAAGTAAAAGTAGCGGAGCAAAGCTTCGCGCAAAACCATGAAAATAGGTATACAAAATTTACAAAGCATAGAAAAGATCGATAAAAATAAAATAATAAAATGCGCTGATCATGTATTAAAAGCTATGGCTGAGGATGATGTTGAACTGAGCCTCGTTCTTGTAAATGATATGTATATCAGGAACTTGAATTGGAAATACAGAAGAAAGGATTCAGCTACAGATGTCCTGGCATTTCCTATGCGCGACTCCAGGGGGCTTTCAGGGCCTGTGCTAGGGGATGTGGTGATATCAGTGGAAACAGCTAAGAGGGAAGCCAAAAAGCGGAAAAAGGATTTTCAAGAAGAGTTTGATCTTTATTTTGTGCACGGCATACTACATCTACTAGGTTATGATGATGAAAAGCCAAGGGCGAGGAAAAAGATGAAAGCAAAAGAAAAAGAGTTAATGGAAAGTTTATGCAACAGCAAAGTTTAGTAAGCAGTTTTAATGCAGCCATAGAAGGTTTTGTGTATGTTTTTAAGAGTCAGCGCAATATGAGGCTTCATTTTTTAATGGGGCTCTTTGCCGTACTTCTGGGAATACTTCTGAATTTTACTTATATAGAAGTAATGGTGCTTTGCCTTACAATAGCGTTTGTCCTTTTTGCAGAGATGTTTAATACAGCTATTGAGTACACAGTGGATCTGGTAAGCCAGGAATACCACCCTCTAGCGAGGATAGTAAAGGACATAGGCGCAGGAGCAGTTTTATTAAGCGCTATGACTGCTATTGTGATAGGCTATATTTTATTTGCCTCTAAAGCAGGGATTAGAATAGAAGATAATATTCTAAAGATAAGGGAATCTAACTGGCACATAACATTTATAATATTGATACTCATTCTGGTTATAGTGATTTTTAGTAAGTTATATTTACACAGAGGCACGCCTTTAAGAGGAGGCATGCCTAGCGGCCATACCGCAACAGCTTTTTCAATATGGACAATTATTTCGCTTCTTTATCCTAACAGCCTGGTGATTTTTCTTGTATTTATATTAGCGATTCTTGTGGCAAGAAGCAGGGTCAGCGCCAAGATTCACAGTCTCATGGAAGTCTTTATAGGCGCTTTAGTCGGGGTTCTGGTAACAGTGTTTGTTTTTCAATTTTTGAGGAAATAATATGTGGCGTAAAATCAGGGCTAATTTTTTTGCAGGGTTATTAATAATAATACCAGTAGTTTTAACCTTTTGGGGGCTGTATTTTATCATAAGCAAACTAAATTTTTTATTGCTGGAGCCTATTATGGAAATATTTCAAATATGGCTGCCGGACAGGGCATCTGTGGAATTTTTTACGAAAGTTGCGATATTTCTTATTTTACTGGCGATTTTGACTTTGACCGGATTTGCCGCAAAAATAATATTGTTAAGGAATATTTTCGGTTTCGGAGAAAGCATTTTGTACAGGGTTCCAATGATAAGCACTGTTTATAAAGGCCTGAAGGAGATGTCCTCCGCTTTTTTATCTGATCAGAAGTCCATTTTTAAAAAAGTTGTTTTAGTGGAATATCCTAAGAATGGAATTTATGCTATAGGATTTATTACTTCGGAAACGCGAGGCGAGGTCCAGGAAAAAACAAAAGAAAACGTCATTAATGTTTTTGTGCCCACTACGCCGAACCCTACTTCGGGCATGCTGGTACTTGTGCCGCAGAAGGATGTAATTTTGCTGGATATGTCTGTGGCAGACGGCATGAAAATGATTATTTCAGGCGGAGCAGTTACGCCAAAAGCAGATTATGGCAATACAGAAAACAGAAGCGATACTTTTAAAAAAGAAGGACTTCAGGGAAACTAGCCTTATCCTTACTTTTTTTACAAAAGATTTCGGAAAAGTAGACGGCATTATAAAAGGCGCCAGGGGCACAAGGCCCAGGGGTGACGCAAATCCAATATTTTTCAGCCTGGATCAGATAGTTTTTTACGAAAAGAAAACCAGAGGTATTTCTATAATATCGCAATGCGAAACCCAGGAAGTGTTCCTTAATATACTTAAGGAATGGGGCAGGACTACATCAGCGTATTATATTCTGGAATTGACAGATGTATTTACTGAGCCTGAGGGAAAATCAGAAGAGGTGTTCGAGAGCCTCTATAATAGTTTTAAATCTCTGGATAGCGGCAAAGAATCGGGAAGTATAACCAGGCTTTTTGAAATAAAATTATTAATGGCCACAGGTTTCTGGCCGGGCGCCGAATATTTTAAATTAACCAAAGGCGCGATGTCCAGCGTTATGCATCTGGAAAAAGAATCATGGAAGTCTGCCTCTAATATGAAATTGACAAAAGATGTAAATAATGAGATAAAGGCAGTTACAGGGAAGATAATAGAGGAGAATTTAGACAAGCCGTTAAAGACACTAAGGTTTTTGAGGCAGAAATGTTAAACACTAAACCCGAAACTCTAAACAAACTATAAACTATAAACCACAAATTCCAAACACTATGTTTAGAGTTTGTAATTTGTGATTTAGAGTTTGTTTAGGATTTAGAGTTTAGTATTTAGGATTTAAATTATATGCGAAAATTATCTTTTCAGGAAGTAATAGATAAACTTAACAAGTTCTGGTCTAATAGAGGGTGTTTGATAGTCGAACCTCTTGATACAGAGGTTGGCGCGGGCACTTTTCATCCAGCCACATTTTTTAAATCGCTTGGTAAAAAACCCTGGAGCTGCGCTTATGTCCAGCCTTCGAGGCGGCCTTGCGACGGAAGATATGCGGATAATCCGCTCAGGCTTCAGCATTATTACCAGTATCAAGTGATTATAAAACCAACAGTGCCTGAGATAAGAAAGATTTATCTTGATAGCCTTAAGGCGCTTGGCATAGATTTAAAGGCCCATGAAGTTAGATTTGTAGAAGATGATTGGGAATCTCCAACTCTGGGAGCCTCAGGCCTTGGCTGGGAGGTTTGGCTGGACAGCTTAGAAATTACGCAATTTACATATTTTCAACAGGTGGCAGGTATAGAATTAGATATTGTACCGTGCGAAATTACATATGGCCTTGAACGCATATGCATGTTTATCCAGGGAAAATTTAATTTATTCGACTTGGAGTGGCATAACGGAGTGACTTATGGTGACATTCACAGGCAGCACGAAATAGAATATTCAAGGTATAATTTCGAAGAAGCCAGCATAGAGATGCATTCAAAGATGTTTGAATATTTTGAAAAAGAGGCAAACGCTCTAGCTGATAAAGCTCTTGCGTATCCTGCGTATAGTTTTGTATTGAAGGCGTCGCACGCATTCAATATTTTGGACGCAAGGGGCGCAATAAGCCAGAACGAGAGGCCCCGCTATATTGCCAGGGTTCGTTCTCTTGCCAAACGCTGTGCTGAACTTTATCTCTCTAGCAACCCATAATTTTACAATTCGTGCCAGGCACTATTTGTAAAGTTAGGGATATCAAGCAGGGTATGGTATGTATGAAAATTAGACACAAAGATTTTTTATTAGAGATTAATGTTGAAGAGTTGCCTGCCAGTTATGTAAGGCCTGCTTTAGATAAGCTGAAGAACGCGTTTATAGAAAGGCTTAGGGCAGAGCACATAGCGCATGGAGACGTTGCTGTTTTTGGGACAGCAGGGACTTTGATATGCTATATAAAGGATATACAATTAAGACAGGAAGAGCTTTCCCATGAGATAAGCGGCCCGCCTAAGAGAATAGCATTTGATGAAAATAATAATCCTACGCCTCAGGGTATAGGCTTTGCAAAGAACCAGGGCGTGAATATAAAAGATTTAAAGATAAAATCAACACTAAAGGGAGAATATGTATTTATTGTTAAGAGGATTAAAGCAAAGCCTGCGAAAGAAGTTCTATCAGCCATTATTCCGGAAATAATAAAATCAATCAGTTTTCCAAAGACAATGAAATGGGATGATTCAGGTATTAGATTTGCAAGGCCTATAGAATCTATATTGGTTTTGTTGGATAAAGAAAATATAAAGATTAAGATGGGTAATGCGCCGGCTAAGGTTATTAAAGGAGTGTCATCGGCTGCGTATCTTAAAAAGCTTGAAAAATCATATACCCTGAATCAGGACAAAAGAAAAATAGAGATAGAAAAGATGATTAAGATGGCCCAGAAAAAACTAGGGCTGGATGAGTCTATTGATAAAAATCTTCTTGAGGAGATAAATTTTCTAGTGAAGTCCCCGGTATTAGTGATAGGCGATTTTGATAAAAAGTTTCTAGCAATCCCAAGGGATGTGCTGGCTGCCAGCATGTCAAAACATCAGAGGATATTCACGCTTTCCAAAGACGGCAAGCTGGTCAATAAATTTGCTGCCATATTAGACGGCAAGGGCAGGAATATAGCTGATATGAAAAAGGTCTATGGAAATATTTTAGAAGCCAGGCTCAAGGACAGCCTGTTTTTCTACAATGAAGATATAAAAAAGCCGCTTTTGGATCAGACTGATAAATTAAAAGACTTGATTTTTCAAAAAGATTTAGGTAATATGTTCGAAAAAATTCAAAGGCTTGAAGTTCTTTCATTATTTATTTCCGAAAAATTAAATATCGAAGCTTTAAAAAAAGAGGATATAAGAAAGGCAGCGCATCTCTCGAAATCAGACCTTCTTACGCAGATGGTAGGTGAATTCCCAAGTCTCCAGGGCATAATGGGTATGGAATATGCCCTTAAAAGCGGAGAAAAGGAATCTGTAGCAATAGCCATAAAAGAGCATTATCTTCCAAAAGGCCTGGATGACAATCTCCCTGAAACAATAGAAGGCGCAGTGCTTGCTATAAGCGACAGGATTGATAATATAACAGGCCTTCTTGGAAGCGGAATAGAGCCGAAAGGAAGCTTTGACCCTTTTGGTATTAGAAGGAATTCTCAGTGCTTGATCCAGATTATAAAACATAAAGGATTCAGAATAAATTTGACAAGCCTGATTGATAAGGCCATAGAATTATATAATTGTAGGGGAGGGTTTAAAACCACCCTCCCCTACAAACCTGAAGAATTGAGAGGCAGGGTAATTAATTACATAAAGGAAAGGCTTGAATTTCTGGCGCCTGATACAAAGCCAATGGAACTGAAGCAATCAGTCCTTAAGTCTGACTGCAATGATATTGCAGGCGTATTTAAAAGAGTAGAGGCTCTTTCTGAAATAAGCGCAGAGACATATTTTTTAAAAGCAGCAAAAGTTTGCGAAAGGACTTCTAATATTTTAAAAGGTGCTAAAGGCGAAAAAATAGGGCAGGTAAACAAAAGCCTTTTAAAGGAGGATTTGGAAAAAGAGGTGTGGAAGGCGTACTCAGTCAATAGCTTAGCAATAAAGAATTTGATAAAGGAAGAGAAATACAAAGAGGCTACTAGATTATACGGAGAGGCATTTTTTGAAGCCCTGCATAAATTTTTCGATAACGTGCTTGTGAATGCCGAAGATTCTTCTCTCAGGCAAAACAGGCTTGCGATGATGCTGGCCATAAATAAACTCTACACAAACGATGTAGCGGATCTGGCAATGTTGCCACAGATCGTGGTTCAATAAACAATGGAAAGGAAGGAAAGAAATAAAATGGGTAAAATGGTTTACTTCTTTGGCGGTGGAAAAGCAGACGGAAAAGAAAGCATGAAAAATCTTTTAGGAGGTAAAGGCGCAAACCTTGCAGAAATGGCAGGCCATAAAGATTTAAGGCTCCCTGTCCCTCCTGGTTTTACAATTACAACAGAAATATGCATACACTATTACAAGAATAAAGGAAAGTATCCGAAAGGCCTTACTGAAGAAGTTAAGAAAAACCTGGCAAAAGTTGAAAAGTTAATGGAAAAGGGTTTCGGAGATGTTAATAATCCGCTTCTGGTTTCTGTTCGCTCAGGCGCGCGCAAATCAATGCCAGGCATGATGGAAACAGTTTTAAACGTAGGCCTTACTGAAAAAACAATTCCAGGGCTTATAAAGCAAACTAAGAATGAAAGGTTTGTTTATGACGCATACAGACGCCTTATAATGATGTATTCCGACGTTGTGATGGAAAAGGCATCTGGCATTGAGCCTGAAGGCGATATGGGGATACGTAAACAGCTTGAGAGGATTATGGATGGTGTAAAGCATAAAAAAGGCGTTAAGAACGACACTGATCTGAATGCCGAAGATTTGAAAGAACTTTGCGCTGAATTCAAGAAAAAAATAAAAGAAACGCTTAAAAAAGATTTTCCGGATAACCCTTACGAGCAATTATGGGGAGGGATAAGCGCTGTGTTTGCGTCATGGAACGGCAAGCGCGCTATTTCTTATAGGAGAATCGAGAATATTCCTGATGAATGGGGCACAGCAGTGAACGTGCAGACCATGGTTTTTGGAAATATGGGCAATGATTCTGCCACAGGCGTTGCGTTTACAAGAAACCCCGGTAACGGCGAAAATAGTTTTTACGGCGAATATCTTGTAAATGCGCAGGGCGAAGATGTTGTAGCTGGCATAAGAACCCCTGCTCCGATAAACGAGTATTCTACAAGTGAGCATAATAAAGAACTTGTAAGGCTTGAAAAATTCATGCCCGTGATTTACAAAGAGATCTGTGATATAAGAAAAAGGCTGGAGAAGCATTACAGGGATATGCAGGATATAGAATTTACCATTGAAAAAAATAAGCTTTTTATGCTTCAGTGCCGTTCAGGCAAAAGGAATGGGCCGGCTGCCGTAAGGATGGCAGTTGACATGATAAAAGAAAAACTCATAGATGCGAAAATTGCTGTTATGAGAGTTACCCCTGACCAATTGGATGAATTACTGCATCCTATAATTGACCCGATAGCAGAGAAAACACATAAGCCTATTGCGAAAGGTTTACCTGCAGGCCCGGGCGGAGCAGGCGGCCAAGTGGTATTTACAGCAGAAGAAGCTGTAAAGTGGAAAAAAGAAGGCAAAAAAGTAATCCTTGTCCGCGAAGAAACAAATCCAGAAGATGTTGAAGGCATGAGGGCGGCTGAGGCCATACTTACTGTGAGAGGCGGCATGACTTCGCACGCAGCTCTTGTTGCCAGGGGTTGGGGCAAATGCTGTATTGTCGGCTGCGGCAGCATAGTAGTGGACCTTCATTCAAAACAGTTTTCTGCGGGAGGAAAGACTTATAAGGAAGGCGACTGGATTACGCTTAACGGAACAAAAGGTTATGTGTATGAAGGGAAACTTCAGATGATGGATGTAACAGAAGAGAATGAGGTTTTCAATAAATTTCTTAAGATATGTGATTCTATCAGGAAATTAAAAATCAGGACCAATGCTGAAACTCCCAGCGACGCGAAAAAAGCCCGTTTATTCGGCGCGGAAGGCATAGGCCTTTTCAGGACAGAGCACATGTTTTACGGCAAGGGTTCAGAAATACCACTTTTTAAATTAAGAAAAATGATAGTTTCAAAGACTGTGGAAGAAAGAAGGGCGGCGCTCGCTGAACTTTTTGAACATGTAAAAAGCGATATAAAAGGTACGCTGGAAGCAATGGAAGGATATCCTGTTACGATAAGACTGCTGGATCCGCCTCTTCATGAGTTCATACCGCATGAGGAAACGAAGTTAAAGGAACTTGCAGAGAGCCTGAATATATCATTGGAAGAATTGGAAAAGAGGGCCAGTAATTTACGCGAATCTAATCCCATGATGGGCCACAGGGGAGTCAGGCTTGGCATTACTTATCCTGAAGTCACAGAGATGCAGGTTCGCGCAATACTTGAGTCGGCGTGCGAACTTACACAGGCAGGTAAAAAGGTATCCCCTGAGATAATGATTCCTGTTGTATGCGATAAAAATGAATTGATAAACCAGAAAAATATCGCGAAAAAGGTCTATCAGGAAGTTATCGTCAAATATAATATAAAGAAGATACCGCACATGTTCGGTACGATGATTGAAATCCCGAGGGCAGCTCTTATGGCAGGCCGTATCGCTGAAGAAGCTGAATTCTTTTCTTTCGGCACCAATGACCTTACGCAGATGAGTTTTGGCTTCTCGAGAGATGATATGGGCGGATTCCTGACTGATTATCTTGAGAAAAACATTCTGCCTGTTGATCCATTCCAGACAATTGACCAGGATGGAGTAGGGGAACTTATAAAGATAGCTATTGAGGCCGGAAGAAAAACCCGCAAGGACTTAAAGATCGGCATTTGCGGAGAGCATGGCGGAGAACCTAAATCAGTTGAATTCTGTCATAGGGTTGGCATGAATTATGTAAGCTGCTCGCCTTTCAGGGTTCCGATTGCCAGGCTTGCGGCAGCTCAGGCAGTAGTAAAAAGATAGCGTATAGCGTAGAGCGTATAGCGGATACAAAAGCTATACGCTAAACGGTATCCGCTAAACGCTAAAAACATGGATGCTATAAAATTATACCTCAAAGCAATAAAAGACACGCCTCTTCTGACTGCCGGCGAAGAAATATCTCTTGCAAAAAAAGTAAGGGCTGGTAATGTCCATGCCCAGAAAAGAATGATACAGTCTAATCTGAGGCTTGTCGTAAATATTGCCAAGAGGTATTCAAAGCTGGGTGTCCCGATGATGGACCTTATAGAAGAAGGAAATCTCGGCCTTATGAAAGCGGTTAAGAAATATAATCCTTACAAGGGCTACAGGTTTTCTACTTATGGGGCATGGTGGATTAAACAATACATCACGAGGGCTATTGCAAATCAGGGTAAAACTATCAGAATACCTGTTTACATGACAGAAATAATCAATAGATGGAAAAGAGTAACTGAGCAGTTGACGCAGAAATACGGCAGGAAGCCCAAGACAAAAGAAGTTGCAAAGCTGATGAAACTTCCTATAAGGAAGATACGGGAGATAAGTGAGGCAGCTACTAAGATTTCTTCTCTAGATGCGCCTATCGGCGATGAAAGCGCAGGACAGTTTATAGACCTTATCGAGGACAATTCCAGCTTGTCCCCTACGGACAATGTTACTGGCAGCCTTCGCCGCGAACGGGTTGTACAATTGTTGGATCGCATGAATGAACGCGAGAAAAAAATCTTGGATCTCAGGTTTGGCTTGAGTGAGGGGGCTACTCATACTTTAGGTGAAACAGCAAAGATGTTTGGTATTACTAGAGAAAGGGTCAGGCAGATAGAAAGCGCAGCGCTGGAAAAACTGCGGACGTTCATAATGCAGCAAACCGGCAAAATGGGGGAATACTAATCCAGAGGAGTAGCGGAGCGAAGCTCCGCGCCAAAAGAGGTAAATTAACAATGGACGATTTAAAAAAATACATTCGCAATATCCCTGATTTTCCAAAACAAGGTATCCTTTTCAGAGATATTACAACACTTATTGGCAACAAAGAAAAATTCAAAGAAGTAATTGATACGCTTGCAAAAAGGTATGCCTATAAGAAAATAGACGCAGTGCTTGCTGTGGAATCCCGAGGTTTTATTTTTGGCGGAGCTCTGGCTTATAAATTAAGAGCAGGATTTGTCCCTGTTAGAAAAAAAGGGAAACTTCCGTCTAAAACATTTCAGGCGGCTTATTCTCTGGAATATGGAGAAGATACACTTGAGATACATCAGGATGCGATAACTCCTGGCGAGCGGGTTTTATTAATAGATGATTTATTGGCAACAGGCGGGACGCTTGGCGCGGTAATAGACCTTGTAAAAAAACTAAAAGGCGAAATCGCAGAAATTGCTTTTATAATAGAATTAAAAGACTTAAAAGGCCGTTCCAAATTAAGCGATTTCCCTGTCTATTCCATGATCAAGTATTAAATCGTGGAGCTCACTACGTTCGCTCCGCTGCTCCAAAAGCGTAACGGAGCAGCGAAGCGAAGCTTCGCGCAGTATTATTGCGTGGAATAATATATTCCTATAGCTCAGATGGATAGAGCACAGATTTCGCACCTGCACTGATTCGATAGTTTGGTAATAAATTGGCATAGAAAATTTTATGTTATTTGTAAATAAATAGCACTTGTTCGGCGCGGCATCATCTGTATTCGGGATATAAGGATGATGTCCTAAACCTGGAGCATGTCCCAGTAGCTCAGATGGATAGAGCACAGGTTTCCTAAACCTGGGGTCGGGCGTTCGAATCGCCCCTGGGACGCCATTCTACTTCGCCAAAGCGCTTTCGCCTTTGGCTTCGCAGGAATGGCAGTTCCTGCGAAGCTCGTCACGCATTTTACATATATATCCTAAGAGCGAAGCAGAACGCCATTAAAGATCGAGGTGAACTATGATAGATTTACACACACACACGTTATTAAGCGACGGAGAACTTTTGCCTACTGAGTTAGCTAGGCGCGCTCAGGAAAAAGGTTATAAAGTCATTGGTATAACTGACCATGTCGATTCTTCTAATATTGATTTTGTTGTTCCCAGGATCATAATGGCGTGCAGTGACATAAATAAAAACTGGAAGATAAAAGCAATAGCAGGCGTTGAAATCACGCACATGCCGCTGGAACTTATAAAAAGCACTGTGAAATTTGTTAGGTCAAAAGGAATAAAGCTTGTACTTATGCATGGGGAAACAATTGTTGAGCCAGTTATTAAAGGCACAAATAAAGAATCAATTCTTTCGGGTATTAATATCCTTACTCATCCCGGTTTGATTACACTTGAAGATGCAAAACTCGCGGCAGAGAAAAATGTTTATCTTGAAATTACAGCGCGCAAAGGTCATTCGCTAAGTAACGGCCATGTTGTGAAAGTTGCAAGGCTCGCAGGGGCAAAACTGGTTTTAAATACAGATTCGCATATGCCTGAAAATTTGATTACAAAAGATTTTGCACAAGAAGTTCTTCTTGGCGCAGGAGTTGATAAAAAAGAAATATTGCAGATTTTCAAAAATTCAGAAGAATTAGTTGCGGGGTTAACTTGACAGTAATAAAATAATGTAGTATTCTAATACCAAGATTTGTGTCCCGTTCGGCGATCGGGATCATAGTCCCGATCGCCGAACGGAATAAAGGTTAAAAATAAAAAAAAGGGGGATAGGATGAATAAAGAAAAATTGTTAGGAATAAGTTTTTTTGTATTAATTCTATTTTTACTTTCCGGCTGCGTTACTTTGCCGCAAAATAACTCAGCAAACAATACCGACCAAAACAAGGTATCTCTTTCAGTAGCTCCTATCCTTAAATTTGAAGACTTGCCAACCCCGTCAGGCTTCAAGCTTTTAGACAAGGAATCTTTTGCGTTTCAGAATGATAAAAGTAGAGTCGCGTTGCTGAAGTATTACGGCGGCCAGAATGCTGAACAGGTCCTGGTGTTTTATAAAGAGCAGATGGCATCGTTTAACTGGTCTCTGGTTAATATAATCGAGTACGATAAAAAAGTCTTGAATTACGAAAATTCAGAGGAAAGCTGTATTATTACTATACAGCCGAATGGCGGGAAAAGCCTGGTTACAGTAGCGATTTCTCCTAAATCAAGGCCTATAAAGCCTGAAAAAACCAGTTCAAAGGAATATAAATAGCATAATAACGCGGAGCGAGTCTTCTTGTGCCAGGCACACAATATATAGCTAGGTCTTCTTGTGCCAGGCACACAATATATAGCTATTTAAATATGTGCCTGGCACAAGAAACACCAAGAAACACAAAACTCTTGACATTCATATATATATAAGGTATACTTTTTGATTAATAAGAGAAAACGTTTACAAGTAAGCGTATACCGCTATAGGCAGCTTTAATCTGTGCGAAGAGGGAGGTGAAACTTTAAAGCAGAAGCAGCCAAAATAATATAGCGATATATCATAGAGAGAGTAAAATTAGGTAAGCCTAGTTAGAATATAACGTAGGGAACGGTTTCAAACCGTTCCGTACAATTTCTTAAGGAGGAAAAGTAAATGAGTAGATTCTTAAAATTAATGAGCATACTAGCAATAGTAGCTCTCATTGCTGTCCCAGCGTTCGCAGAAGTGCAGAACGTGAAGGTCAGCGGTGATATTGATTCAAAGATGATCAATAGATCAAATTATGATTTAATAAATGGCAACAACTCAGATACAGATACATGGTTTACGACAATCACAAGAATTCAGATAGATGCAGATCTGACAGATAATGTATCTACTTGCGTTAGGCTTTTAAATGAAAGAGACTGGAACCAAGAACCTGCTTCCGCAAATGGAGCATCTGGCGATACAGCCATTGCATTGGATCTTTCATATGTAAAATTAAAAGAGATGTTTTACGCTCCTTTAACTATGACCATTGGAAGACAGAATCTCAGATTCGGCAGTGGCTTGGTTGTTGGAGATCCTGATTCAAACGATACATCAGTCAATGCCGGAATTGAAGCAATGGATCTTTCTGCAAGAAAATCTTTTGACGCAGTAAGAGCAACTTTTGACTACAATCCTTTAGTGCTTGATGTTATATTTGCGAAGATTAATGCAAATACTATTGGAAATAACACAATCACAGCAACTGGTAAGAATAGAGATGATGCAGATTTGTATGGTATTAACGCAGCATATAAGTTTAATCAATATAATTCAGAAATGGAAGCTTATTTGTTTGCAAAGAATACTAGGCAAGGAAGCACTAATCTAGAATCAGATAACATTTATACATATGGCGTAAGAGGCAGTTTAGAGCCTATCTCTAAGTTAGTAGTGAATGCGGAACTTGCAACACAGCAAGGTGATTATAGGACTGCTGGTATTAACCTTGACAGGTCTGCATATGCATTTGATTTAGGCGCAGCATACGCGATTGATTACAAATGGTCGCCTAAAGTTGCTTTAAATTACATCTATCGTTCTGGCCAGAAACAGGGTGGTAATGATGCTGATGATGATACAACAGGTGTAAGCAAATATAAAGCATGGGATACCTCGTATGAAGACCAGACACACGGCATTGTTGCCAATAGTATTTTTGATGGCAATAATGACGGCGTGGATTCAAATGGCAGCACAATCAATCTAATGACATCAGTTGTTCCTGTTCAAGACTTGACAGTTGCGCTTGATTATTACTATTTTATGTTAGCGCAGAAATGGACAGATCTTGATGTTGTTACAAGAAATACTACAACTGGCGCTTATGCAGTAAGGGACAACAAGAACTTAGGGCAAGAAGTAGATCTTTCATTAGGTTATGACTACACAGAAGATGTGAAGCTTGGTTTAACAGCAGGATATTTTTTACCAGGCAAAACATTCTTAATAGACAACAACGATCCAGCAACAACAGTCATGGCTGATGTAAAGGTTGCTTTCTAACCTGGTTTTCATCATGTAGGGGAGGGTTTTAAACCCTCCCCTACGCAGTTCAAATTCCCTGGGGGAGTAATCTCCTAGGGATTTTTTTTGGAGATAAGTATGACGGAGGAGTTTCTGCGCGAAGCTCGCTTATGCTCGCTTCGCTACTCCAAAAGATGTTTACATTGACCTGTAATTGTGTATAATAGATGCCATGAGAAAAATATTCGTACTCGATACTAATGTAATTATCCATAATGCGGATGCTATCAATGCATTTGCGGATAATGAAGTTGTCCTGCCCATAGATGTCATTGAAGAGCTGGATATATTCAAAAAAGACAGCGATGAAAAAGGCCGCAACGCCCGCGCAGCAATAAGGATGCTGGATGACTTAAGGGAACATGGCAAATTAGGCGCCGGTGTTCCTCTTACAAATGGCGGGATTTTGCGTATTGTAATGCATGTTGATTCAAAGGGATTGTTGAATATAGCGCCTCACGAGAGAGACAATAGGATCTTAATGGTTGCATATGATTTACAGCAGAAAGGCAACCAGGTTATTTTTGTTTCAAAAGACATAAACGCTAGAGTAAAAGCAGATGCCCTTGGTGTAAAGGCAGTTGATTTTGAAAAGCAAAAAGTGGACATAGACACTCTATATAGCGGCTGGAAAGAAATAGAAGTCAGCGCAAAAGAAATAGATAACTTTTATGAAAAGAAATTTTTTGTAATAAAAGAAAACAATTTATTTCCTAATCAATATATATTATTAAAGGACAGTGCAGCAAGTAAACACACAGCCATGGGAAAATATGACGCAAAACAGAAAGGCGCAGTGCTTCTAAAATCAGACCAGGGGGACGCATGGGGCATAAAGCCCAGGAATAAAGAACAGGCAATCGCCCTCGACCTTCTCCTGGACGATAATATAAAACTTGTAACGCTTGTCGGCGTGGCGGGAACAGGGAAAACGCTTCTGGCTCTTGCAGCGGGATTGAAAAAGACAGTGGATGATCACGGGTATAAAAGAATGCTTGTTTCAAGGCCTGTGATACCGATGGGGAAAGATATAGGCTATCTTCCAGGCACAAAAGAGGAGAAGCTTGTAAACTGGATGCAGCCTATTTATGATAATCTGGAATATATACTTACTATAAGAAAAAGAAAAGAGCATGTTGAGGGTTTGATTGAATGCGACTTTCTGCAGCTAGAAGCTCTTACTTATATGAGAGGAAGAAGTATCCCTAATCAATTTATAATTATAGATGAAGCGCAGAATCTTACGCCTCATGAGATAAAAACAGTTGTAAGCCGCGCGGGAAATAATACAAAGATGGTTCTCACAGGAGATCCTTACCAGATAGACAGCCCATATCTTGATTCATCTTCTAATGGCTTGAGCTACGCTGTTGAGCGCATGAAAGGCCAGGAAATGTTCGGGCATGTTACTCTTACCAAAAATGAGCGCTCAGGGCTCGCGTCTCTTGCTGCAGAGTTATTATAAGATATATTTTCTTCCACCTGTCCCTATTTTCTTCCAATCCTTGTTTTTTAGAAAATTTGTGGCATACTTATCAATAGAGACAACTGAATAGTATTACGACAAAGGCAAACCATTCGAAAGAATGGGGCGCAAAGTCACAGGCCTAAAGCCCTAACGGGTAATGGTAGCTGGATTACCGAAACTAAAAACCTATTCCGCCAAAAGGCCGAATAGGTTTTTTTATGCTTCGACAGGCTCAGCATTACAATCCTGAGCAAGCGGCAATTTTATAAAATAAAATTGCCGCGCGTCGAAGGATTATTTGTCCCTCGTCGCATATACGCAAGTATTATGGCGGCTCGGGATCAAATCCGCCTGAGACGGATTTGGGGAGTCTCAAAATGAAGAAAGCCGCAGTTATACTGATAGTTCTGATAACTGTGATTTTTTCTCTAAAAGAGGCAGGCACCAGTTCTGTTATTATTAAAGGTAGAGCATCCTGGTATTCCCAAAATGACTCTGGAATTCTATTAACTACAGCCAATATGGAAAGATTTGACGATTCCGAGCTTACCTGTGCTATGTGGGATGTGCCGTTTAATGCTATATTAAAGGTAACAAACCTAGAAAACGGCAAATCTGTCATTGTCAGAGTTAATGACAGAGGTCCTGCCAAAAGATTAAACCGGACCATAGACCTCACAAAAGCAGCCTTTTCCAAAATAGCTGATCTGGATAAAGGCCTCGCAGATGTTTCTGTAGAAATAATATAAGATCTTTCGGTCTTTAGCTTCAAGATCAATTTAAAATTTACTTTGTAAATTTAGGGACTGGAAGACACATCATATACCCCTATACTCTGAAAATCCATCTTTTTCCTCAAAAGCCATCTTAAATCCACAGGCGGAATCATAAGCACTTCTTTTCTAATATCAGGTATCTTATCTTGA
>Ga0247841_10002779_pt1 | contig 33948 bp, 30 predicted proteins | sample LaCruzMarch2015__2_FD_192410 | JGI IMG/M metagenome (GOLD analysis project Ga0247841, IMG submission 192410) | Freshwater microbial communities from meromictic Lake La Cruz, Castile-La Mancha, Spain - LaCruzMarch2015_18m | ecosystem: Environmental > Aquatic > Freshwater > Lake | place: Spain...
GTATGGTTTAAGCATATTAGTAAAATGGGCACCGGCTCCGCGACGCCATGCTGGCCGTTTTCTCTCCAATAAGCAACCTCCGGAGTTCTGGGATCAGCCCTCTGCTCTCAAACAGGAGTTCGGGAACCGTCCATAATGCCCCACCTGATGCGACTCGAACTACAAGGTTTTCCTTCGCTACGCAGACCGTGCCTCAGCAAAACGGGCACCTGGTCGATACTGAAGCCACGCTGGCCCGGATGTGAATCTTTCCGTGAACTTCACATCTTGTTACAAAGTCAACGCAACTGACGATGATGCCATTCCCATTACTCTTAGGCGGCACTTTAACTGAGCTGTCGGCATACTTATAACTACAATTCGGGCACCAAGTAGCATCGGGCGGTATAGTGCAATCGCATTCTGGGCATTTTAGATCAATCATTTCACACTCCTACAGGCGTTTTATTAGCGTAAACAGAATCAGGCATCTCAAAGGTCATGGGCTGAGTAGCACAGTACCGCAACACCACCCACAGATAGAAATGAAACTGACAACTTGCTACTAATTTGCTACTATTAGTTAAATTATGAGGTGCCATTATTGGTAGTATTAGCTACAAAACGGGTTTTCGGCGAAAAAGTACATTTGTTTTAATTTGATCGCAAAACAAGAGGCTTTAATCGTAAACGACAAATCCGGTATGCGCTACCACTTTCCTTTACATCATCCACACCCGGCAAAGATGTTTGGCGGCACAATAATCTTACATTTGGTTGGAGGAGGATACAATGCTCACTGTTTCAGAAGCCATCAATCAGCGGAGGAGCATCCGCAGTTTCCGCAGCGACCCGGTGTCCGACGATGCCATACTCGCCATGCTTGAAGCCGCACGGCTTGCGCCCTCGGGCAGCAACCGGCAGCCCTGGCGCTTTATAGTTGTGACTGACAGCGGCGAGAAAGCCAGGCTGCGCAAGGTGTGTTTCGACCAGGCTTTTATCGAGGAGGCGCCCGTGGTGTTCGTCTGCTGTGTTGACCTCAGCGCATACGCCAAAGCGGCGCGCCAGCAACGGTCACAGGAATTTATCGATTTCGGCGTGATTGAGACGCTGTCGGGATACTTTACAGATCCGGCCATCAGGGAGTTGTTTTTAAACGAACCCGATACCGATTTGAATGTGCACTTCATGTCCGCCATGGCAAATACCTACATCGCGGTTGAACACATGGTACTGACCGCGACAGCCCTGGGGCTTGGCTCCTGCTGGGTGGGGGCTATTGGCAGCACGGAGGAAATGAATGCACTGTTCCAGCTACCGCCCCACACGTTTGCCGTGGCCGTGCTGCCGGTGGGACATCCTGCCAAGGTACCTTCACCCCGTCCCCGTATCTCCCTCAATTCAATCCTGCTACGGCCTTTACACATGCAACCCTGATCTGATAGGTTTTAACAGGGAACAAGTGGAAACCATATGGATACAATACTTAGTTTGCTGCGGGATTTCGGCCTGACCTTTGTGCCGCTGTTCGTGGCCATGGACTCCATCAGCACGGTACCCATACTTCTGTCGCTCACACATGAGTTGACCGATAAAAAGAGAAAAAGCGTGATACGCAGCGCGCTGGTCACCGCGCTGGGACTGGGACTCGTCTTCATCGTGGTGGGCAAGGGTATTTTTCTCTTCCTGGGCATCACTGTGAACGATTTCCTGGTGGCGGGCGGGCTGATACTCTTCCTGCTGGCTGCCAAGGAGCTGGTGGTGGGAAAGATGTTCGAAGCGCAGGCCACCGCCGGCGAGGACGTGATCGCCATAGTGCCGCTGGCCACGCCGCTGGTGGTGGGCCCCGCCGTGCTTACCACCCTGCTGATCCTGACGGACCAGTACAATATTTTCATGGTTACATTTTCGTTTATAGTAAACCTTCTGATATCTTGGCTGCTGTTTGCGCAGGCAAACAGGCTGGTGAGGATACTTGGCAATGGCGGGGTGCTTGCGCTGTCCAAGATATTCGCGTTGCTGCTGGCGGCCATTGCCGTGAGCATGATCCACCGGGGAATAGTGGCGTTCGTGGGATAGCGATTGATAAAGAGCGGACGGGCCTGATGGCCCATGTGTCCAGAAAGGAGGAGCGATATGTGGTTATGCACACACTGCCGGCACCTGGAGATATCGGAACAGAAGCCTGAACGATGTCCCATTTGCGGCGCGGGAGCGGACAAATTCGTCAGGCACGAAAGCAGCAAGATCAAGGGGACCTTGACGCTGAAGAACCTGCAGGAAGGCTTCACGGCGGAGTCCAAGGCCAATATCCGCGACCAGGCCTTTGCCATCAAGGCCGAGCAGGAGGGCTTCCCCGCCATAGCCGGCCTGTTCAGGGCCGTGGCGGAGTCAGAGGCCATACACGCCTTCCACCACCTGCGGCTGCTGGGTGCCATCGCCGACACCCAGGAAAACCTGCAGGCTGCTTTCGAGAGGGAGAACTATGCCACCGACGCCTACCCGGAGTTTATCAAGACGGCCACCGAGGAGGGCAACGCACCGGTGGCAACGATATTCAGCTACCACCGGGACGTGGAAAAAGGCCACGCCAAATTATATGAGAAGGCGCTGGACCGCATGATGGACCCCGAGGGAGTGGACTACTACGTGTGCAGTGTCTGCGGCTACGTGAGCGTGGGTATGGCCCCGGACGAGTGCCCCATCTGCAACGCACCCAAGGACAAGTTCAGGCGCGTCGATTAAAATGCCGCTGCCGTCAGCAGGTTCAACGGTCTCAGCCGCGCAGCCTTGAATACATCCGTTCCAGGTCTTCCAGCCACAGGGCGGGTTCAGCATCCGAAGGCATCCTCCAGTCGCCCCGCGGGGAGAGGCTGACGGAGCCTATCTTGGGCCCCTCGGGCAAGCAGGTGCGCTTGAACTGGTTGGCGAAAAAGCGGTTGATGAAGACGGCCAGCCACCTGTTGAGCTCCTCCAGCGTGTAGCGCCCGTCGAAAAGCTTCCGCTTCCTGGCCTCATTGGCTATAAAAAGTATCTTGCCGGGACGCATCCCCCAACGGACAAATGGATACAGGTAAAAATCGGCCAGCTCTACGGGACCGATGACATCCTCGCTCCTCTGTGAGATCTGTCCCCTGACCGGCCGCCTCAGTTCGGGTGATATGGGTGTATCCAGCACATCCCTCAGGATTTTCTGCGCGGGCGACCCGGCCAGTTCCTCTTCGGCCACCCACCGGATGAGGTACTGCACCAGTGTTTTGGGTATAGAGACGTTTATATCGTAATGCGACATATGGTCGCCCGAGAATGTGCTCCAGCCCAGCGCCACCTCGGTCAGATCACCGGTCCCGAGCATAATGGCGTTAAGCCCGTTGGCCCTGTTGAAGAGGAACTCGGTGCGGTAGCGCGCCTGTATATTCTCAAAGACCACGTCCTCGCGGCCGTCGTGACCCAGGTCGTCCATGTGCGCCTTGCAGGTAGCGGTGATATCAACCCGCTCGAAACTCACACCCAAAGCTTTACATAAATCAGTGGCATTGTCCCTTGTCCTGCGCGTGGTGCCGAAGCCGGGCAGTGTGCAGGCGGTAACATTTTTAACCGGCAGTTTAAGATAGTCCATGGTCCTGGCCGCCACCAGCAGGGCCAGCGTGGAATCCAGTCCGCCGGATACGCCCAGCACCACGCGGTCGATGCCCGAGCCTGTCAGCTTCTTGGCCAGTGCGGCCACCTGCATGGCGAAGATGTCGCGGCACCTCTGCGTGCGTTTAGCAGGGTCACCCGGGACAAAGGGGTGCGGGTCGATCGTCCTCAGCAGGCTGCTGGCAGTGACGTCGTTGACGTTTGCCTCGATGACGCGGAATGGTTTAAGGTGCCCGGGCGACTGGCGGAAGCTTGTCAGAGACATGCGGTCGTGTACCAGGCGGTCGACGTCGATATCGCTCACGGTCAAACCCGTCTTGCTCTCGAAAACGCCTGATTCAGCCAGCAGGTTGCCGTTCTCGGCGATCAGAGTATGGCCGCCGAAGACGGCGTCGTTGGACGATTCCCCCATGCCGGCCGAGACGTAGCAGCAGGCCGCCGCGCACCTGCCCGATTCTGAGGTCACCATTGACCGCCGCCACTCCGCTTTCGCCAGCACCTCGTTGCTGGCCGAGATGTTGAGCAGGACGGTCGCGCCAGCCAGGGCCTGGTATTCGTGTGGGGCCAGCGGGACCCACATGTCCTCGCATATCTCCACGCCCAGCATGGCCGTAGGCAATCCCCGCAATGAGACCAGTATGCCGGCGCCGAAGGGGATCGCCCGTTCCCCCATGTGTACCGTATCGGAGCAGGCGTCCTCGGAGGATACGAACCAGCGGCTCTCGTAAAATTCCTTGTAGGCAGGCAGGTATGTCTTGGGAATTATTGCCAGCACCTGGCCCCCGTTGAGCAGTGCGGCGCAGTTGAACACCTTCTGGTCGATGAGCATGGGCAGCCCGGCTACTATCAGCATGCCGCTGTCCGCGCTGCCCGCGGCCAGCCGAGCCAGCCCGTCCACGGCCTTTGCCAGCAGTGCTTGCTGGTGCACCAGGTCACCGATGGTGTAGCCCGTTACCGACATTTCGGGGAATGCCAGCACCTGAACGCCCTTTGACCCGGCCTCTTTGACCATGCCCAGCATGGCCGCGACATTGAAATCGACGTCGGCCACCCGCAGTTCCGGCACAGCCGCGGCTATCCTGAGAAAACCCAGGTCCCTGTTCAGCAGAATCTTGTGTACAGCCATATAATGACCCCCGGATAGTGCAGCCACGCCGTTCTTTGGCTATAATAAATCGTTGCCGGCATAAAATCAAAGGCAGCCATAACATATTCTAAGGTTTTCGCGGGGAAATTCATATGTTCACACTCGTTTTACTGCGCCACGGCGAGAGCACCTGGAACCGGGAGAACCGCTTCACCGGGTGGACCGACGTGGACCTCTCGGACAAAGGTGTGCAGGAGGCCATGCGTGCCGGCACGGTGCTTAAAAGTGAGGGATACACCTTCGACCTGGCCTTCACCTCCGTATTGAAGCGCGCCATACGCACGCTGTGGATAGTGCAGGACGGGATGGACCTGATGTGGATACCCGTTAAAAAATCCTGGCGGCTCAACGAGAGGCATTACGGGGCACTGCAGGGACTCAACAAGTCCGAGACTGCCGCCAAATTCGGCGAGGAACAGGTTCTTATCTGGCGCAGGAGTTACGACGTCCCGCCCCCACCGCTCAAAGCAGGCGACCCTCGCGGCTCAGGCGGCGAACCCTGCTACCGGGGCCTCAAGCCGGGACAGGTGCCGCTGTCGGAGAGCCTCAAGGACACCTACCGCAGGTGTTTGCCCTACTGGCACACGTCGATCGCCCCGGCGGTCAGGTCCGGCAATAAAGTAATCGTCTCCGCCCATGGCAACAGCCTGAGGGCGCTGGTCAAATACCTGGATAACGTGCCGGACGGCGATATAGCCGGCCTCAATATCCCCACCGGCATACCCCTGGTCTACGAGTTCGACGGGAATCTCAAGAAGGTCAGCAGCCGCTACCTTGCAGGCGAGCAGGAACTCGAGCAGGCGCGCAAAGTTGTGGCCGACCAGGGCAAAGCCAGGTAGGGCTCCGCCTCGTCATCACGAACCAGATGGGCGCGGCAATCCCAGCAGCACACGTCATCGCGAGCGAAGCGTGGCGATCTATCCCCGGGAATTAGATTGCTTCGTCGCTGCACTCTTCGCAATGACGGGTCAAATAGGCGCTCCCTGCAATGACGTGTACCAAGGCGCTCCCTGCAAGGACACTCCTCCGCTGTCATTGCGAGCCCGGAGGGCGCGGCAATCTTGGTGTAACGTACGGGGACAGATTGCTTCGTCGCTGCGCTCCTCGCAATGACGGGGGTGTGCTACTCCTCAACCACCGAAATATCCGTGCGGTAGCTGTATTTAATTGCCCTGGCGCGGTCGTCCGCGGAGATGCTCTCCTCCCTGTAGATGAGGCCGTCCCTGAACCAGATAACGCGGTCGCTGTATTCCCTTTGCTCCGGCTCATGTGTGACCATGAGGATGGTCTGCCCCAGTTCATCGCACAGCTTGCGCATCAGCCTCAGGACAATGCCCTTGTTCTCCGTATCGAGGTTGGCGCAGGGTTCATCGGCGAAGAGGATTTTAGAGCGGTTTACCAGGGCGCGGGCGATGGCCACGCGCTGCTGTTCGCCGCCCGAAAGCTGGCTGATCAGGTGGTGCAGCCGTTCACCCAGTCCCACCCTGGCCATGAGGTCCCCCGTTATCTTCAGGTAGTCCTTCCTGCGCAGGCCCAGCAGCAGCAGCGGCAGGAAGGCGTTTTCCAGCGCGTTCAATTCAGGTATCAGGGCGTACTCCTGGAACACATAGCCCAGGTGCCTCAGGCGGAACTCGGCCTTCTGCCAGTCGGACAGGCGCGATATGTCGTTGCCGTCCAGCAATATCTGCCCGGAGGTAGGCGTGTCCAGCAGTGCCAGCTGGTGCAGCAGAGTCGATTTGCCGGATCCGCTGGGACCCATGATCGAGACGAATTGTCCCTGCGGCACCTCGAAGCTCACGCCCCTGAGGGCATGTACCGGGACATGTCCCTCGTAGGTCTTCTTTAGGTTGCTGACACTGATCATGTTTAGATCATCCCCATATGGCCCTTATGATATTTTCGCGCGCCACCCTCCAGGATGGGATGAGGCCGGCCAGCAGGCTGACCACCAGCATGCTCACCACGCTGGTCATAAATTCCCCCGGCAGTATGGCCAGGCTGACCTTGCCCATGGGGAAGCTTAGCGGGTTGGCGATAAAGTAGGGCCTGATGAAGGCCTCGATAATAGCTATGCCCAGGCCGATGCCCATCAGCGCGTAAAAGAGGGCCAGCAAAACGTATGACATAATGATGATGCGCTCACGCATGCCGATGGCCTTCATGATGCCTATCTGGCGCCTCCTGCTGACGGTGGCTATGAAGATCACGATGAAGATGGTCACACCGGTCACTATCAGGCCGATCAGCAGGATGATGCGCTTGATGATGTCGAAGCTCTGCGCGATACCCAGCACCAGGCCTATGAAGTCCTCCCAGGGCTGGATATCCTGCAGCTCTATACCGGCCTCCCTCAGCTTCTGGATGTAGTAGGACTCGGGATAGCTCTCGTCGGTCTTGACCAGTATCTGAGACGCCCGGTCGTGGATGCCCAGCACCGACTCCATCTCCTTCTGCGAGACAAAGATGGACATGTCGGAGAGAGGGAATACGGTGGAATAGATGCCCTTGATGGTGTAATCGCGCACCACCCCGTTGTGGTAGTACACCGTGATCTCATCCCCCACCCCGGCCCCCTTGAGTGACTGCACCTCCAGGGCTGCCCCGAAGCCGCCTGATATCTCCCTGCCCATGATCACCTGGTCGCGGTCCGAGTCGGACAGGTATTCGCCGGCTACCATGTATTTCGAGATGTTGGATACCTCGATATTCTCTTCCGGGCTGATGGAAGTCACCGGCCAGCTTACGGACCTCACGTCCTTGCCGGTCTTGTCCGGGTCGTAGGTTACGATGGACCCGGTGGTGTACCTGGAGCTGCAGCCGACGATGCCGGGTATGGCGTTTATCCTGCGCTTAAGCGAGGACACCTGCGTCAGGTACTGCTCGCTGTTGCCCCACTGGTCCTTGCCCGGCTTGATCACGATGTTGGAAACGTAATTGCTTTTGGCCTGCTGGTAGATGAGGCCGATAGCCCCGCTCATTATGCCGGAGATAATATTGATCTGCATAAAGGCCACGGCCGCCACCAGGATGGTGAGCAAAAGCGTGCCCCTGCTGCCGCGCGTGATGTACCTGTAGAAAAGGAAGACGGCCGCCCTTAAATCATTCCACATAGTGACTGCTCTATACTGACAGGCACCTTCATCATACCATTTCAGAAATATTGTAGGGACGGGCCTTCAGGCCCGTCCGCGATCCGGGCCTTTCGGGCGCACCTGAAGGTACGCCCCTACAGTTTCTTTTCATTTATATTATACGCCGGGCCTTCAAGTCTGATATCATATTCAGCGCCAAATTTATTATAGAAAGAAGATTGACATGCGAATTTGTATCTTGAGTTACCGCAGCTATCCCTATTCGGGTGGGCAGGGCATCTACATGCGCTACCTTAGCAACGCCCTGCGCGACCTGGGCCATGAAGTTGACATGATGTCGGGCCCCCCTTATCCAATCGTAGACGATGGTGTCGGCCTGATTAAATTGCCCAGCCTCGACCTCTACCGCTTCGGGTCATGGCAGCGGCTGTTTATCGATCCCCGCAAGCTCAACACCATGGCCAACTTCACGGAGTGGGGCGGCATAACCACCGGTTATTTTTCCGAGCCGCTGGCCTTCGGCATGCGGGCCTACCGTTACTTGTGCGATGGCGGCACCAAAAAGTACGATGTAATACATGACAACCAGACCATGGCGTGGGGGATCGCGGATATCCAGAAGGCCGGTTACCCGGTGGTGGAGACAATACACCACCCCGTTACAATCGACCGCGACCTGGCCATCAAGTCCGCCAAATCGATCAAGGACAGGCTGGGATACTGGCGCTGGTTCTCCTTCACCGGCATGCAGATCAAGGTGGCCAGGCAGCTGCCCCACATCATCACGGTCTCCCAGATGGCCCGGCACCACATCCACGAGATATTCGGCATACCCGAATCCCGCATGAAGGTTATCTATAACGGCATAGATTCAGAACTGTTCAACCCATCTGAGGAAGTAGCCAGGCTGGACAATATGGTCCTCATGGTGATGAGCCGTGACACTGCGGTCAAGGGCCTGCGTTTCCTTTTGGAGGCGCTGGCCGAGCTGAGGAAGAGGTGGGATTTGAAGCTGGTGGTAGTCGGCACGACCCTGGGGGACGGCGTAACCGAGAAGCTGATGGACAGGCTGGGCGTAACGGAGGCGGTGACCTTCCGCAACCAGATCGAGACGTCGGAACTGATCAAGCTTTACAGGTCTGCCACACTGGTGGCAGTGCCCTCCACCTACGAAGGGTTCGGCATACCGGCGGCTGAGGCCATGGCCTGCGGTGCACCGCTGGTATCCACCACGGCCGGTGCCCTGCCTGAGGTGGTGGGTGATGCAGGCATACTCATACCCCCGGCCGATTCGGCAGCCCTAACCGCCGCCATCGCCGGGCTTATGGAAGATCCGGCCAGGCGAGCAGAGTACAGCGTGCTGGGCAGGAAGCGCATCGTAGAGAAGTTCAACTGGAGAAATGCCGCAAAGCTGACCACTGAGGTTTACGGCGAAGCAATATCGCAAAGACAGCGCAGTGACCTGTCATAGCGAACGTTTCTACAAACTGTCATTGCGGGCCTTTAAACAACCTCGTCATTGCGAGCCCGAAGGGCGTGGCAATCTGTCCAAGGTGAGTAGATTGCTTCGTCGCCTGCCGGCTCCTCGCAATGACATTTTTGGGGCGGGCTCCTCGCAAAGACATGTTACAAAGCGGTTCAGTCTTGATTTATCTCGCGCATAAATGTAAAATATCATGGTGTTTTCAAGGCAGAGACCAGATGATGCAACGGGCCGATATTGATGCAGATATGTTTACTGAGCTACAGGGCTTATAAATACTCGGGCGGACAGGGTATCTATGTCAGGTATCTCAGCCGTTCCCTGCAGAAACTGGGCCACAGCGTGGATGTGGTGGCGGGGCCACCCTACCCGGAGCTGGCCGACGGCATAAACCTGATCAAGCTTCCCAGCCTCGACCTTTACAGGCTGCCCGAAAGGCGCCGCTATTTTATCGACCCGCGCAAGTTAGATACCTGGCCCAACTTCGTGGAATGGGCCGGCGAATGCAGCGGTATATTCACCGAGCCTCACACCTTCGGCATGAGGGCCTACGGTATGTTCCGCCAGGATGGCCACCTCAAGAAATACGATATCGTGCACGACAACCAGTGCATCACCGAGGGGATATTCAAGATCAGGCAGATGGGTATTCCGCTTGTTACCACCATCCACCACCCCATAACCATCGACCGCCAGCTTGCACTCAAGGCCAGCCGCTCAGCCTACCGCTCCTGGGGGATAAAGCGCTGGTACTCATTTGCCGACACGCAGATAAAAGTGGCCCGCCGGCTTTCCCATTTCATCACCGATTCCAGGCACTCGCTGCAGGAGATCATGAGCAGCTTCGGCCTTCCGGGTGAACGGTTTAGGATCATTTACTGCGGGGTGGATACCGACCTGTTCAGGCAGCATCCCGGCTCACAGCGGCCGGGCAACCGCATACTGGTGATAAACAGCGGGGACACGCCGCTCAAGGGGCTTAAATACCTCCTGGAGGCCGTGGCCGAGCTGCGCAAGACGCGCGCGGTGGAGCTTACCATCGTGGGTGAACCGCTGGTCAAAGGGTACACTGAGGGCCTGATCGAATCTCTCTGCCTGGCGGATTGCACACAGTACACAGGCAAGATAGACACGGACAAACTGGTGCAGCATTATTCCTCGGCCACCATGCTGGTCGTGCCATCTATTTATGAAGGGTTCGGCCTGCCTGCGGCGGAGGCCATGGCCTGCGGGACTCCCGTTATCTCCACCACTGCCGGCGCCCTGCCCGAGGTGGTGGGCGACGCCGGCATACTGGTGCCGCCGGGGGATACGGGCGCGCTGGTGCAATCCATCAAAGCCCTTTTAGATGACGAGTCCAGACGCAAGGAATTGGGCGCCCTGGGTGTGGAGAGGGTGAGGAGGCTGTTCAACTGGGACAGCGCGGCTGCCCAGACGGCGGAATACTACAGGGAAGCCATCGAGAGCCAGGGCAAGAATAAGATAAAGGTTGGATAATATAAATGGTAATGGATAACAGTACTACATTCGAGATGCCGGAACTGGAGGCGCTGTTATCCGAACAGTTTCTCCGTCCCACCTTTGAGAGCATCGTCGGCCTTCAGGAGAACCGTGGCTCGGTGCCCGAGGTCGAAGGCGGGCTGGTGGAGCCCTGGACCCACGTGGAGTGCGCCATGGCCATCGATGCCGGCAGCTACCATGATGAGGCGGAGAAAGCTTACGAGTGGCTGGCGGGCATGCAGTTGCCGGACGGCAGCTGGTATGCCAACTACAAGGACGGCAAACCCAAGGACATGTACAAGGTCTCACACGCCATCTCCTACATGGCGGTGGGCGCCTGGCACCACTACCTGGTGACAGACAACCGGGCCTTCTTAGATAACATGTGGCCAGTGGTGCGGGGCGCCATCGACTACGTGCTTGATATGCGCGGGCCGAACGGGGAGATATACTGGGCCAGGGATGCGGCCGGCAGCGTCTACCCTACCGCGCAGATAGCCAGCTGCAGTTCATCCTACCTCAGCATCAAGTGCGCCCTGAAGATGGCAGAGTTGATGGGTGAAGAGCGCAGGGACTGGAGCGAGGCCAACGAGGTACTGCGCACAGCCATCCTGGGCATGCCGTTGCCCTACGGCGACCCCATCGATGAGAAGACCATCAACGCCTTTGCCATGGACTGGTATTACCCCGCCCTGTGCAGTGTGATCAACGGGCGGGAGGCGGTCAACAGGATATACGACAGCTGGGACAAGTTCATCGTGCATGGCAAGGGGTCCGTGTGCAACCTTGAGAAACAGTGGGTCACCGCCGCAGAGAGCAGCGAACTGGCCATTTCACTGGCGGTGCACGGCGAGTACAAGCAGTCGGCCATGATTTATTACTGGATACACCAGATGAGGGACGAGGACGGGGCCTACTGGTACGGCGTGGCATTTCCCGAGCACGAGATCTGGCCGCTGACCAAGCCCACTTGGACCTCTGCCGCGGTGCTGCTGGCGGCCGACATGCTCAAGCCCATGTCAGCAACAAACCTTCTTTTCGACCACCACGGTATCGAGCTTACTTAGGCTGCCCAGGCTGTTGACCATGGGCAACTCCCGGTAATTGCCGCTCCCGAGCGCCAGTTTGTATACCTCCCACGGCGCCTGTCCCCCTTTAGCCGGGTCCGTGTAGATGTCGTGAAAAACCAGCAACCCGCCGGGCAACAGGTGCGGTGACCAGTTTTGGTAATCCTTGAGCGCAGTTTCGTAGCTGTGCCCGCCGTCTATGAAGACCAGCCCCAGCCGCGTGGCCCAGTTTCTGGCGGCAACGCCTGAGCGCGTGACCATGGGCACCACGTTGTCCTCCAACCCCGCCTTTTTCAGCGTTTCACGCAGCAGGGGGAGGCTGTTTATATTGCCCTCGCGGGTGTCGAAGAGTTCGGGGTCGAAATAGGGCTGGCCCGGCTGTTGTTCCTCCGACCCGCGGTGGTGGTCGATTGTGTAGAGCGTGCTGCTGTTTTTTTTACAGGCCGACCCCAGGTAGACGGTGGACTTGCCGCAGAAGCTGCCAATTTCCAGGCACGGTCCCAGCTTTGCCGCGGCCAGCGCCATTTCATATAGTGCCTTGCCCTCGTCATCCGCCAGGAAGCCCTTGACCCCCGAGGCCAGTGCAGAGATGCTTTTAAAATCGTCGTTCAACAGTTCACATATCCCGCCTGCGTGATATGAACACGTAGGCATTAATGAGGATAAGCAGCACAACCACGATGACGATAATGATCCAGATCCAGAAATTGGAAGGGGCGGGCACGACGCCCGGTTTGGTCTTAGCGGCCGGCTGCTTCTGCGGCGGTGTTATATTCTCGGTCAGCGTGAATGTGCCCACCGGGCTGGGGTCGCTGATAACCGGCGCCACGGCCTTGACCTGCCAGAAGTAGGGCGTAGACAGGGGTAACTTGCTCTTCAGTTCGAAGCCGGTGGTACTGGTCGTCTCCTGCACGATCACATCCCTGAGCTGGGCGTCCCTGGCCAGCGTAAACTCATACGTTTTGGCATTTTTTATAGGCGACCAGCTGAAGCGCAGGGGAGGCATGCAGTTGCTGCATATTCCGTCCACCGGCGCCAGCAGGGTAGGCCCCATGTTTTCTGAGGTTACCATGAAGCCGGGCCTGACCGAGAAAAACAGCGTAGGTGACCAGGGACTGTGTATGGGTGTGTCCATCCACGATCTCGATGCGCGCACCCTCCAGTAGTAGGACCGCCCAACTTCCAACTGGCCGGGTGCGATCCAGCAGGACGGGTCTTCCTGCTCGGCGGGGGTTACTATCCAGGCGCCCGTGACATCATCCAACGGGGTCATGTGCAGCTGCTGGCTGAGCGGCAGGGTGAAGTTGACGTCCTTGGCTATGAGGACATCGTAGCCGAAGATGTCTCTCAGAGGCCTCCACTTGAAGTCGATCTGTTGCGAGCGGCCTGTTACGGGATCGGCTCCGATCAGGCTGCCGGGGGCCGGCGCAGTGGGCCAGGGGCCCAGCTTGGCCACCGAGTCCACGAACCGCCATAGACAGCCTACTTTGGCGACAAAATCATAATATTGGTTGGGGGGGAGGTTGTCGATAGCCCACAGGGTATTGTAGGCGTTGGACGATATGTGCATGGAATTCGGCTCGCGCGTGAATTCAACCTGGGGAGGAACGCCGGGGGCTGGCAGGCCGTCTACCAGCTGGTCCCACTGCGGCGGTGGGGGCACTTTGACCCTGGCCTCCAGTGTGCGATCGGCGCCGCTGCTGTTAATGGGCGGGTCGATATCTGTGTTCCATGCCCCGTAGAGCACGCTGTTGAGCATGCAGACTCCGTAGAATCCGGTGTCGGGGGGTTCGAGCGGGTCCCAGTTAATGCTGGCTTGCGGCGAGTCCCTGCCGCCGACGCTCTCCATAGTCCAGCGGTAGATGGTGCCATCGTCATTGGTTGTGGTATTGATGCCGGCGTAGATGTTCTTATAGCTATTGTAGAGATCGTCCACCGCGACGTGCACGTTGCCCTGCATGGGCATCTCTTTAAGAACGGTGAACTGCGGGTTAAAGGCCGCAAGATCGACCCACGCCACACTGGTATCCGAGTTGCCCTCGCTGCCCACAAAGACCAGTTCCTTGCCTGAAGTGCCTTTCGCAGGGTTGCACAGAGTGTGCGCCGGTGCCAGCAGGTCGGTATTCAGCCTTTTCTCGGTCTGCCAGGCCGAGCCGCTCTGGCTCATCTTGCGCACTTCGTAGTCATCCAGCACGTACATGGTGGTTTGGTCCAGCACGGAGATGTCCTTGACACTTGTGCCGGTCAGTACAGCCGTCCAGGTATCACCCGAGTTGGCAGAGTAGGTGATATTTTCCGTGTCCAGGTCGGCAAAGACCACAACGCCGCTCACAACTGCTGAGCTGGTATCGGGGGTGGTCAGGCGCAATATGGTACCTGTGTCGCTTGACGGGAGGGTGAAGGTGCGTTCCCACAGCCGGCCCAGGGGGTCGCTCCTGCTGCGCCACACGCTGTCGATATTGGTGGATGTTATGGTTTTGTTTTCATTGAGCGAGGCCAAGTAGATAGTACCGCCCTGGTTGCTTGATTCACCCTGTACCTCCTCGGCTGCCACATCGGAAAGACGGCTGATTTCTGTGTTGATTATACCGATCTGGTTCCAGGCTGACCCGTTATCCATGCTGTACTGGAAGGCCGATTCGTCCAACGGAACCTTGGTTAGCTTGGAGAATGGCCACTGGCCCGGATCCCATCCCGTTCCTCCCCGGGTGGAGTTCTCCGAGCTTGTGCCGCAATAGGCCGTGCTGCCGTCCGGGCTCCAGGCCAGCAGCACGTTGGCGCGACCGGTGCTGCCTCCGCCGGTGGGCGATTTCAGGCTATCGGATTTGAGCCATGTGGCACACCCCGAGCAAGATGCCTGTGCATTCGAGCTCTGCCAGACGTTGGCCAGTGCCCGCGTGGCGCTGGCGGTGGCCTCGCCGGCTAAGAGCATACCCGTGGCATTGGTGCCGGTATACGCGATGGAGGATATGCGCTGGCCCGACGCAAGCTGGATGGGGGGCGTGATAGTGAACCTGGTGGGAGTGGGGCTGATATAAAACACGGCTGAGGCAGTGGTGTTATCGAACACGTTGACAAAGCATCCACGCAGGTTCAAATCGGTGCCAAGGTAATCTGAGGGCAGTTCGATGCCCGTTCGTATTATATTGCCGGCCACGTATGGGCCGAGTGGTACCGGGTAGGCGGTATAGCCGCCGGCGATGTCCCACTGCGTGGTATTAAGTATGGTATCGTGTTTGCCCAGGTGCAGGGCCGCTTCTGCAGCAGTTGTAGTGAAAGCAATGACCGCCATAGTCTGGTCGGGGTTATAGGCGGGCGAGAATTTTACCGATGTGACGGCCTTCCATGTAAGCAGGTCCTGCTGTGTCCATGCACCGGAAAAAGACGTGCCGTAGGGCCTGGTCAGCAGCCTGCCTTCTGTGTCATTGACGCTTCGGGTGCCGATGGCGATATCTCTGAGCTGGTCTGTAGAGTCGTATTTGGCTATATCTATGCAGCTTATGTACTCGTTGGATTTCAGCACCAAGTCAATCTCAATGGTTTTCCAGTTAGCGCCTCCGTCAGTAGAGTAATACGCCATCCTGGGCCCGCCACTGACCAGTGTACTTGAGTTGTCGGTGACTGCGATGATGAACTTGGCATCATCCGGCGCTACCGCGATATTCCATACCGGGAAAAATGCACCGGCGGCAGTCAGGTTAGTGCCGATATTGGAGAACCACGTGTAACCTGCGTCGGTAGATTTGAACAGCCCCACCGCGGAGGTTGAGCTATTATCAGTACTGACAGCGTAAAACGTGCGGTTGTCTGGTCCCAGCGCCATGTCGTTTATGCCGCATTTGCGTATGAACATGCCGTTGGAGCTGTCCCAGGGCGTGTCTACCACGGTCCATGTGAGCGTCTTGTTGGTAGCTGCGCTGCTCTGGCCGGGGGGGACCAGCATGCCGGCTAAGGCTACTATGGAGAAAAGCAGGATAAACGGGTATAACCGGCGTACTAATTTCATCAAGTATCTAATAACCGTACCCCGTTTGGTGCGCTATGTTGAAAATCAATGTGGAACAGGTTTATTTGAAATCTACCATAAATAGCGCCCTATTTGCAAAATGCTAAATCGCATGTTAGATTAAGCTAAAAGGGTGTATGGGGATGATACAGATAATAGAAGCGGGACAGGGTGCGGTTCACGATAAGGGCGTCAAAGATTTAATCAGCCAGATGATGGACGGCCGCATCGAGGAGGTGCGCCCGGTCATCGACATCACCAGGGAATCGGGCGTAAGGTACCCCCAGGTGGAGCCCATACTGGGCAAGACGTCCGAGGAAGCAGTACCCATACTGGAATCCCTGGTCAGCGAGGGCAGCCTCGAGTCGCACCACTACGACCGCCTGATATTCTGCCCAGAGTGCAATTCAATGAATCTCAGACCCAGCATCCGCTGCCCCAAGTGCGCCTCCGGCAATATCGCACGGGGCAGGATCATCGAGCACCTGTCATGTGGCAGGAACGGGCTGGAGGATGATTTCCTGCGGGGCGGAAAGTACATATGTCCCCAGTGCAACAGGCCACTCAAATTCCTGGGAACGGACTACAGGAGCCTGGGCGTCAACTACAAGTGCCGGAGTTGCGGCGTCCTGTCCAACGATATCGGTTTGAAGTGGCAATGCCTCAAGTGCTCGCTATTTTTCCCCGACGAGGAAGCCGTAATCAAAACAGTTAACTCCTACGTGCTGAATGAGATAAGCAGGAGCCGCATTGCTTTTGACATGGGATTTAAAACAAGATTAACGGCTTTTCTCAAGGACCAGGGTTACGAGACCTTTGAGATGGCCAGGGTTACCAGCGATGCAGGCTCCGGCGCCTCCCATGTCATGGATATCCTGGCGAGGCGGGACGACGGCTTTCTTGAATTTGTCATCGGCGTGGGCGTGGCCTTCGCAAAAGAATCAGAAAACGTGGGACTCGAGGATGTATTCAGGTTCGACAACAAGGTGTACGACCTGGGCATACACGACAAGGTTATGCTGGCACTGCCTGCTCTTGACGGCGAGGCGCGGCAGTTTGCCCGCCGGCAGCGCATCAAGGCCTTCGATGCCAAGGACCTGGGAGAGTTCCTGGATGGCGTGAAGGGCCTTGCCCCGCATCATGTGAAGGCTGTTCCCTTCAAGTTTGAAAACAGGACAAAATTTTTGGACTACCTGCACAGGCAGGGTTACCGGACGGAGGAGAAGGCCAGGATACCCGGCAGGTCGGGAGCCGAATATACTGTTGACATAGTGGCCTATTTTGACGACGGCCTTTTTGCGCATACAATTTCAGTGGGAATACTCGCTGCACCGGGAGGTGTCGACCTGGAGGCGGTATCGGCCTACGATACCAAGGCTTATGATATAGGCATACATGACAAGGTACTGCTGGTTTCGCCGTCGCTTACAAAGGAGGCGGCGCTATTTGCGGGGCAGCAGAAAATCAAGGTCATAGAGGCCGCCGACGCAGCAGCGCTGGCCTGACAATAATTATATAAACCAGAGGTAAGTATGGTCATTAATCCGCAGGATGCGAAAATCAGAGGTGGTGACCCCGGTAGGGCTGCCCGGCCGGGCGTAGCCAGGCTGAACATGCAGTATGCCGCGCCCATGCCGCAGGCACTGGGATTGGTACCCGAGGAACTGGCCAAGAAGTACAATGTCCTGCCGTTGTCGCTGGAGAACAACACCCTGCGGGTTTTCATGGTCAACCCCAACGATATCCTTACCGTAGAGAACCTGTCCATTTACACCAGGAAGCGCATCGAGCCGGTGGCTGCCTCGGAGGCGGATATCAAGGACGGTATCGATTATAATTACCGCCGCCACAGGGATACGTCCAAGTTGGACAGCGGTGCAGCCACAGTACCGCCACGCGCGGTGCCCGGGATGGCCGGGCCTGCAGTTACCCCTGTTGCACCGGGAGTGGCCAGGCCTGCCCAGGTCGATGGGATGTCCGACACATACCAGTATGACGACAAGGTACTGCCACCGGAGATAACAAGCGATTCTCCCATAGCGCACCAGTTGGACAGGTTGCTGGACGAAGCTGTAAAGGCCAGGGCGTCTGACATACACATCGAGCCTGACGAGACCAATGTACGCATACGCTACAGGATCGACGGCATATTGCACCCGGTAAATTCGCTGCCCCTGAACGTTCACAGCGGCCTCATTTCGCGAATCAAGATACTCTCAGACATGAATATAGCCGACCACCGGCGGCCGCAGGACGGGCAGTTCTCATTTGATTCGGATAATAAGCATATAGATGTACGTGTGGCCACCGTGAATACCGTAAACGGCGAGATGGCCGTGCTGAGGCTTTTGGACAAGTCCATGGCGGCGCTGGCTCTGCCCGAGATAGGTTTTCTGCGGGAGAGCCAGGAGATGTTCGAGCAGATGCTGATGATGCCCTACGGCATGGTGCTCATCAGCGGCCCCACCGGGGCGGGCAAGACCACCACGCTGTATGCTGCCGTCAACTCGCTGGACAGCGTGGGCAAGAACATCATCACGGTGGAGGACCCGGTCGAGTACCGCTTCTCAAACATCAACCAGATACAGGTCAACATCAAGGCCGGACTGACCTTTGCCAGCGGCCTGCGCGCCATCGTGAGGCTCGACCCCGACGTCATACTGGTGGGTGAAATCCGCGACGGTGAAACGGCGCTGATAGCCGTCCAGTCCGCGCTCACAGGCCACCTGGTGCTGTCCTCGGTGCACGCCAACGACACAGTCGGTGTAATCTTCCGGCTGATCGACCTGGGGGTTGAGCCATTCCTCATCAGTTCGGCCATGATCGGCATCGTGGCCCAGCGCATGGTGCGGCGTATCTGTCCCCACTGCGCGCGCAAGGTGACCGTACCCCTGGTGGAGCAGATGGCCTATGAGAAGGAGATGGGAGAAGCGCGGGCGGAATTCATGTACGGCGAAGGTTGCCAGGCGTGTGTATATACCGGCTATCTCGGCCGGACCGCCATATTCGAGATACTGACCGTGAGCGACAATATCCGCAGGATGATAGTGGGCGGCTCCAGCAATACCGATATCAGGGCCGCCACGCTCAGCGAGGGCCTGGTGCCAATTGCACGCTACGGTATGATGAAGGCCAAGGCCGGCGTCACCACCCCCTTCGAGGTGCTGCGTAACGCCTATACCATCAGCTGAGCCGCAACCATCGCGTACAGATTGCCGCGCCCTTCGGGCTCGCAATGACGACCTTTAAAAAGTCATTGCGAGGAGCGTAGCGACGAAGCAATCTAATCCCAGGTAGTACCATAGTACTACTTCGAACGTGACCAAGCCCCTATTTACAATTCACCCGGATACTGTATCATTGTAATTAGGGGGGTACTGTCTCCCGGGGAAAGAAATGAACTACGAATATATTGGTTACACCGCTGAGAGGCGGGTGGTCAAAGGAAAGATTGACGCTGCCGGGGAGAATGAGGCAGGGAAGAAGTTAGCAGCCAGCGGATACCAGGTGCTCAGCCTTAAGCCCGTAGGTGGCCCGGCCCTTACTGGGATGCCCTCCTTTTTCGAAAAGGGGGCCAAGCAGGAGGAGATCATACTCTTCTCCCGCCAGCTTGCCCTGCTGCTGGAATCTGGCGTGGGCATTGTCCAGAGCCTTGACCTGCTCAAGATGCAGACTACCAACAAGGCCCTGGCCAAAATGCTCGACACCGTGATATCCGACCTGCGGGCGAGCAGACCGGCCAACTGGAGAGCGTGCTGCGCAACCTTGCCACCTATTCCGAGCAGTCCGCCGCCGCCACGCGCAAGATAAAGCAGGCAATGACCTATCCCATCGTGGTGCTGGTGCTGGCTGTGGTTGTGGGTTTCCTGGCAGTTACCTTCATATTGCCTCCCATCATGGACATGTTCAAGACGCTGGGCGGTGAGCTGCCGCTCATGACCAGGATACTCATCGGCTTTGTCAGCTTCATGGGCAGCTATGGTGTGTATGTGATGCTGGCCGTGCTGGCCGGCTGCCTGTTGCTCTACATGTACATCAGGACACCGGCCGGCGCTTTGCAGAAGGACAGGTTCATGCTGAGGATACCAGTGCTGGGCAGGCTCAACCTGATCAATACACTGGCGCGCGTCTGCCGCAGCATCACCATCCTCTTCCGGTCCGGCCTGCCCCTGCCCGAGATACTCAAGCTTACGGCCGAGTCGAGCGGCAACAGGGTCATCTCCAACGCGCTTATGGAAGTGGAGGCTGATATCATCAAGGGTGAGGGCTTTGCCTCTGCCATGAGGAAGTATCCGGAGTTCCTGCCGCTCATGGTGGAGATGACGCGCGTGGGGGAGGAGACGGGAAATTTGGACAACACACTCAATATCGTGGCAGACAGCTTTGAGATCGAGTCTGCCGACAAGCTGCAGACCGTGCTGGGCATGATCGAGCCCGCCATGACCATCATCATCGGGTTGGCCGTGGGTTTCCTGGCGCTCTCAATATTTGTACCCATCTATTCCAGCATGAGCCTGATCGGAGGATGACGGTAATGGCATTGAGTGTGCGCAGGTCGGAAAGGGGTGTTACTCTTGCGGAGGTGTTGATTGCCCTTGCCATTCTCGGTTTTGTGGGTGTGGCGGTGATCGCCGGAGTTTTCACAGCTGTTAAGGGTAATGATACCGCGCGTACCCGTATAACTGCTGAAAGCCTTGCGCGCAGCGAGCTTGAATATATAAACTCACAAGACTATGACACTCTTTATCCTGGTACGCCCACTCCATTGGCCTGGGATTACACATTGCCCGCTGATCCTCCCAGATGGGATCCATTGCATACGGGCCAGCCGTGGGATTACACAGGATATGAGATAACCGTGTCATCGGTGGAAAAGGCCGCCGGTATCCAGGCAATCACAGCAGCGGTGAGATATGTAAATAACGCGGATCCGAATGCCCCGGTCCTAACAATTGAGACATACCGGGCGAAATATTAGATATTCAGCATTATATGAGGAAGTTATTAGTGATGGGTTACAGGAAGAGTAGCGGATTTACTTTGGTCGAGCTTCTTATTATAGTGGCGATCATTGGTGTGCTGTCCGCTGCAGCGGCCATGACGGTCAGCCTGGTGATGAAGACCAGTGCCACGGCAATGTGGCAGAACAGGGAACTGGGCGAGGTGCACATGGTAGGTAGCTGGATTTCAAGGGATATGAAATACGCCACCGCTGTGCAGACAACCGATGGTGATATCTTGTGTTCGATGCAACGTTCCGTGGGAGAAGGATTTGCTACCGAGAACGTAACGTACCTGATTGATAATAATGAGCGAACTATAAAACGCATGAGCCAGCTTGGCAGCGATCCCATAAAAACCATGACAATTGCTACGTCCATCGATTGCGGCGGCACCACTTTCACGAGTGAAAACCTCACCACTAAATACTACAATTTAACTGTAAAGGCTGATTACAACAATGTCGGTAACCCCGGAGTGACCAGGGTTTATAAAATAAGCCAGGGATATTAGAGGTCAAAGGGGCATGCTTATAATGTTAAATAAATTGATGAGGAAGGGATTTAAAGACCAGTCGGGCATGGTTATGCCGATGGTGATGATGATCATGGTGCTGGCAATATGCATAGTTGCACCCGGCCTGGTGGCGGCGGGCACCACGGCGAAGATCAACCGCGATTTGGAGTCTAGTACAATGGCATATTACGCCGCTAAAGCTGGTATGGAAGATGCTTTCTGGAAAATTCAAACGATGAGAGCCGGAGAAGTACCCGTACTTGGAAATATTACCATAAACAACATGACCGTAGAGCGCACTCTGGATACGGGTGCCGCCCTGGGATGGGACCTTAATGAACGCAAGATCACTTCAATTGCGAAGGTGGATGGTGTAGAAAAGGCCAGGATATTAGCGGCGGTAGATATCTACTGCAACCCTGAAATTCCGGGGACCCCGGGCAGCCCCGCCACACCGGGAGTCACAGGGTATCCGTTCGACTACGCCATAGCTGCCACGGGCGGGTTCGAGAACGTGGACCTCAAGGTTGACAGCAATTCGGTGGTGAGGTCCGGGCCGTTGGATGGTTTTGCAGATGTTTATGTGGGCGGCGGTCTGGATGTGGACGGCAGCGTGCACGGCAAGGGATACTACACCGGCACTGTGGAAGGGTGTGCTAAAATCCAAAAGGGGTGCGAGCAAACCACTGCGCGCACATTTCAGACTCTTGATGAGACCTGGTATTTGCAGCAGGCACAGTTGGGCGGTTATTGGCCCAGCAGTCCTGCACCAGCAGGTTGGCCAAATCTCACTTTACCACTTGCCACCCCTTACGGGACCCAAACCTATGATATCAGTGGCACAGTTACTTTGGGTGGTCCAGGAAACATTTCATATATAAATGGGAATCTCAACATTAAGGCCGGAGGCAAGGTCATATTGAAGGGCGTGGTGTGGGTGAATGGCTGGATAACGTCTAATGCCAACTCCGAGATCCAGGTGGATCCGGCTAACACGGGTAAGCAATACTATTTGCTGGCGCATGGGGCTCCGGCAGATGAACATAATATTAATATAGAATCAAATACTGAGGTAATAGCTTACAGCAACCTGAATTTAATATGTGATGGCGGTACTGTAACGCTACATAGCAATGTTGGTGATCAAGGTTCCCCAGCCCTTTTCGGTATCGTATATGCCCCCAGTGGCCATATTAAATTTGACTCCAACTCCTGGGCCATAGTCACTTCTGTAATCGGAAAAAGCGTCGTGCTGGACAGCAACTCCATGGTCATTTATGATACTACCCTTGGAAATAATCCAGTTGAAGGTTTTGAGCTTAACGTCGCTCCTACTGAGGCAACTCAGGGTACTAATGCGACCCCCGCTTCTACTACGCTTCAGATCAAGAATGTTAGTGGGCAGTAGCGGGCGATTCAGCCTTCTTATTCTGAATGTCAGTAAAAGCACCTTTCAGGCAATATATGCACCTATAACGTAAGTGAAATGCCAATAATTTTCAACAATGCTAATATTATGGTATGGTGGCGGGTGAAAGTTCGGAACGGTATTATTAGGCATGTTGAATAAAAAAAGGTACGGCCAGAGAGGTGTTTCACTCATCGAGGTTCTGGTTGCGCTTTTTATCCTTTCTGTTGTCGGTGTCGCCATTATAGCCGGGGTATATGTAAATGTTAAAAGCACAGGTGTGTCCCGCGAGAATATCCTGGCGGAGGGATTGGCCCAATACGAACTGGAATATGTAAAGTCGGTTTCCGCCAGTAACTGGATGGGCATAACTAACCAGACAAGTATTCCGTATACTATACCGTCAGCACAGGGTCCGCTTTGGGACACTTCGCACAAAACCTTACCGTCAGGTTATGAAGGATATACTGTTTTAGTTAGCATCGACTCAGCAGGGGTAGCGTATGGCAGTGACAGCAACATACGTAAAGTTAATGCTACGGTCAGCCATCAGGGAAGCCCTGTTATCAGTATCGACGCGTATGTTGTAAAGCCATAAGATTTACATAGTTACATGAACAGTATCTTACAGAAGTTGAGACCGGGAGGGCAGGGTGGATATACCCTTATTGAACTGCTGGTTATCATCGCTATAGTTGGCGCGATATCAGCCGTGCTGGCTATGACTATCAATATGACCCTTAAGATAACCACCACGGATACAGCCCAGAATATTTTGCTCAGCCAGGTGCACCAGGCGGCAAGCTGGATTTCCAAGGATATAAAGAGCGCGGATAATATCACGATTGGCAGTGGCACAGTACTTTGCTCTTTGAAACGCTATGTATGGAACCAAGCCGACAATATAACAACTACTACCACGATTGACTATGTCGTATCTGGTACAAACCTGTTGCGCAAGAAAGACGGCAGTTCTTCGGGGACTATCGTTGCGCAGTTTATCCAGTACCCCGATACCGATACCTCCTTTACTACTGATCCATCCTCTCCTAATGCCTATCTGCTCAGGTTAAAAGCAGTCTATGGCAACAGTAGTTACAGCCAACTATTTAGAATTTATCAGCGTTTGCCCTAAGGCAGGTGAGCAAAATGATAGTAAAGACGTTGTCGTCATTAAAAAGTGGCCAATCAGGAATGGTGTTGCCCATGGCACTTGTACTGCTGATCATTGCGTCTATAATCATCGTGCCCAGTTTGTGGGCCATGCAATCATTCCTGACCATCAATCGTAATGTGTCACAGGATACAATAGCTTATTATGCTGCCGATGCAGGCATAGCGGACTGCATCTGGCAGTACACTTATGGACCCAATGCGCCGTATGGACCAACTGACTCCCAATATACTCTAAACAATATCAACGGAATGAATGTTGACTTGAAGCTCCTGCCTCAGAGCACGACGACGAAATTATTCTGGCAGTCCAGTGCCCCTTCAGGTTCGGAACCCAAAGCAACGATTGTCATCCAGATAAATAAGGGAAGTGGGACACAGGGCGTATTTAATCAGGCGGCAGTCAGCCTCAACGGTAATATTAATCTGACAGGTAATGCTAATATCAGCTCTGACGATCCATCGGTGACCCTGGGTGATGCCTATGCCAACGGCAAAATATATAATTCAGCAAGTAAATATGGCCCCACTATTAACGGCAATGCCTCGGCATATACCACTATTGATAAATATATTAAGAACGGGGTCGGGGGAACAATCAAGGAGGGCGCTACTTGGGTCAACGTTGCGGATCCGATAGATATCGCTGCGTACACCCTCCAAGCGCAGACACAAGGAACGCCAGTGTCTGTGCCGTCTTTTATCAAAAGCAGCGGAACCTGGACACTGGGCGGTCCGGGAAATATCAGCTATATAACAGGTAACCTGCAATTAACCGGTACAGCAATAATTAACGTGGTGGGCACGGTTTATGTCGGAGGCACTTTTTCTATGGCTAACGGATGCAAAATGACCGGTGGAAACGTGGTCATTGTTAATGGCAACATAACCCTGGGAGGTGGTGCTACCGCAGAACTACCCTTAAACCAGACTCCGCTGGTCATCTCTAAAACCGGCAATGTCACTTTATCAAATGGGTCCAGCTTATCGGCGATTATCTATGCCCCGAAGGGCGCGATATCCCTTAGTGGAAGTGCTAAGGTCTGGGGGTCCCTTTATGGCAAATCTATAACGTTGGGTACTGGCGCCCAGTTAATATATCAGGCGGGACTTATGGGAACGACCGGGTTGCCCGGATGGATACCGCCGCCGCCTGGAACACCGACCGTGGTTGGATACGATTACCGCTGATTAACGGAATCGATATTAACTTGTATGTTTCATGCACAAATATGAATAAACACTATCAATAATGAAAGTGGTGGCATCGCTTGTAGAAGCACCTAAAACAAACAAAATCAATATATCACAGCACCTTAATGAGTCTCCAAAACCTATCTAACACGTCATTGGATTTCCATGATTACCATAGTGACGGTGGCTGTGCGCTTTCAATAGATAATTTGATTAGCTAATGCTGTAAAGACAGGTGCTCGCTAGATTGCCACGCCCTTCGGGTTCGCAATGACAGGGCTTAATAAATTCCAAGCTCCAAATACCAAACGATAGAGAAATTCCACAGTTAAAATATTGATATTGTGTAATACAGTGCAGAGCATCACTGCACTGTCCTACGAGAAGATTAGCGCTGTTGCCTGGTCGGCCGCATTTGCTATTGATTTAAGGTTGTAGGCTGGCAGAATGGCCCGGTTATGGTTATTTGTTGCCGGCCTGGATACAATGTTATAATCCCTTCGTAGGGTAATACTATGAAAGTTCGTAATGGTTTTATTGCGTCAAGATTTAAGCTTAGTAAAGATGGCGTCGATTATGAATTTGAAACTGTCGAAGAGGGCGGATATGTAGTTCGCGTTCCGTTGTACCCGTCCTGCGTTTCTGAAGGGGACTCATTTGAGGAAGCTCTTTCAAATATAGAGGATGCGCTTCTGGGTTGTCTATTAACAGCTCGTGATCACAAGCTCCCAATTCCACCCCAATTAGAATCGCTTATGCGCCAAACCTCGAAGTCTTAATTTATGGCCCGCAAGCTTCCTTCCTTAAAAGCGTCTGAATTAGTCAAAGCTTTAGGCAAAGCAGGTTGGCAGCCAGACCGTCAGACGGGTGGCCATATTATCCTGGTAAAAGAAGGTGCTGATCGGCCTATACCGGTTCCCCGCCACAACAAGACGCTTAAGAACAGTCTTCGTGATGCAATTATTAAACAGGCCGGTCTTACGCGGGAAGATTTCATTAAGCTGCTCTAAGTATGAATTTTCTTGCCCACTGTTGGTAACCAATCGCGCCATATCACCCACATACCTATCAGGCTTTTTGCTTAGCGCCGTATTGAATACAGTCGGTTTTCATGTATAATTAGGAATAAATACCTTTAAGAATAAATATTGTGGCATCGCCAGTAGAAGCGCCTAAGTCATCAACGAGCAGTATAACGCAGCGCCTACCGCGCCTCAGTACCTCCGTCTGGCTGATCCTAATACTGGCCCTGTTCCTGATCGTCATGATTCCCATGGTTACATCGTACCTTGACCAGGTCTCACAGCAGGCTGCCGTGCAGCTGCAGACAAACCTGGTTCAATCGCAGATAGACGCGCTGAAGGTCAAAATTGTGTCCCAGACTGCCGTCACATCCGGGGAGGCCAAAATGAAGGCGGACCTTGAGGCGGCCAAAGCGCAGTATAAAAACGTCAACGACAACGCAGCTGTCTCGCAGATACTGATGGACCTGGCCTGGGACTACGACATCACCATAACCAGCATGTCTGTCTCTACGGCAGCTGGCAAGATAGCGGGCGCCGACTACCCAGTGCTCAGCTATTCCCTCAGCCTGACCGGCCAGGTGGCCAACTTCCAGAATTTCCTCATCGCTTTCGGCAAAAAGCTGCCCTCCAGCCAGTTCAACGATGTCACCATCAGCCCGGCAACTGTGGAAGGTGAACTGGATAACGCTTCCATCAGCATGCAGGTTTATTGCAATAACTGATTTGAGGATATATTTAGCAGTATGCTCACTATAAATATCGAAGACGGCTCGGTAAAGATCACCTCGCTAAAGGGCAAACGGGTGGTATTTGCAGTGGAAGCCCCACTGGAAGCAGGGTGGGTGCACAACGGCGTTGTTCTTGAGAGGGGACATGTCAGCCAGGTGATCAGCATGGTGCTGGCCCAGCATAAAATACGCGAAAAGGAGGCGGTTGCCAGTGTCAGCGGCATTCAGTCGATCTACCGCGTTGTTTATGTGCCCAAACTCAACCGTGCCCTGCTGGCTGAGGCGGCTAAAAAGGAGATGGCGCGGGCCATACCGGTCCCGCTGGCATCGCTTTACACAGCATGGACGGACGTGAAAACGTCGGACATAGAAGTCGCCCTCTGTATGGTGGGACTTCCCTTTGAGAATGTCAACTCGGTAATGGAGACACTTAACTTCTGCGGCCTGAAGCTTAAGTACCTTGAACTGAAGCCGCTGGCCGTGTCACGTGTTATCGATGAAAAAACCGCTATCGTGATCAACGTGCAGCCAAATTGCTGCGACATGACCGTTATGAATAATGGCATCCCCGAGATGATACGCAGCCTGCCCTTCTCTGAAGGGGTCGTCATGAGCGATGGGGACAAGGCCAGGATGGTCAAGGAAGAGTTGGACAGGACGATCAATTTCTACAATTCAGGGCACCCCAACAGCCCGCTGGGACAGCAGACATATTGCATTGTCAGCGGGATGCTGCGTGAGACACTTTCCCTGGTGATGGGTTTCCCGTTTAAGCCGGCACCGGTCCTGCTCACCTACCCGCCGGGCCAGGACGCTAACGATTTCATCGTAAACAGCGGCCTGGCGTTGCGCACCATCAACCAGCTGACGAAAGTGAATATAAATGTGATGCCGGGCGAGGAGCCGGTTGCCAAACCGGCTGCAAAAGGCATTAACCCCTTCCCTCTGGTGGTTTTGGGCGTATGCGCCTTGCTAGCGCTGGGCATGTGGTTAATGGGTGGCATGGCGGAAAAACAAACAGCCGATATGCAGTTGCTGATGAACGAGAAGAACGCGCAATTGAGCAGTATGCAAAAGCAATACCGTGACGCGACAGAGCAGACTACCAAGGCAGGCGATACCTACCAGCAGACTATTACCCGGCTTAACGCGCCCATCAAGGCCCTTGCCGTCGAGAGGGGCCTGGTCAACAGCGGCCTCGGGCAGGTGTTCGCCAGCCTGCCGGCAACCGTCTACCTTACCAGCGTCAGCGATGACGGGAGCACCATAGAGGTTAAAGGCTCGGCACCCAGCGAGGAGATAATGCTCAATTATGCACGTGACCTTAGGAACTCGGGACTGTACAGCCTGGTCATGATAAGCTCGGTTAATACCAGCACATACACGGAAGTTAAATTCACCATGCAGTTGACCGTAAAACAGTAGCCCCGGTTAAGAACAAACTAATATGCATATCGACGAGTTATTGAAGATGGCTGGGGAGTGCAGGGCATCGGACCTGCACCTCATTGTGGGCGTGCCGCCCCTCTTCCGCATAGACGGGGAACTGCGCCCGGCCGAGGGCCTGCCCGTGATGAGGCACGAGGACATCGACCACCTCTTCAACCAGATAGCGCCCGCGCGGCAGAAGGACATCTTTACCAGGGACTTTGAGGTCGACTTTGCCTATTCCCTGCAGGGCGGTGGGCGCGGCAGGTGCAACGCCTGCTGGCAGCAGGGCTCAATCAGCCTTGCAGTGCGCCTGCTGCCGCAGCGCATACCGACCCTGGAAGATCTCGGCCTGCCCGATATGTGCAAGGAATTGATCAACCGCCCGCGCGGCCTGATACTGGTCACCGGCCCCACCGGTTCGGGCAAGAGCACCAGCATAGCCGCTATGCTCAATCATCTCAACAACACTATGAAGCGCTACGTCGTGACCATCGAGGACCCCGTTGAGTACGTGCACCCCAATATAAAGTGCGCCTTTTCCCAGAGGGAGCTCGAGCAGGACACCCATTCATTCGTCAATGCACTAAAGTATGTGCTCAGGCAGGACCCGGACGTGATACTGGTGGGCGAGATGCGGGATATCGAGACGGCCTCCGCAGTATTGACCGTGGCCGAGACCGGCCACCTTGTGCTGTCCACCGGGCATGCGCCCAGCGCGGCCCAGTCAGTGGAGAGGATAGTCGACATGTTCCCGCCGCATGAGAGGGCTATGGCGCAGGCGCGCCTGGCATCGACCCTCATTGCGGTGTTCAGCCAGGTGCTGGTGCCGCGCGTCAGCGGCGGCAGGGTGGCGGCGGTGGAGATAATGCTGGCCAACCCGGCGGTCAAGAACCTCATACGCGAGGGCAAACCCTTCCTTATCCCCAATACCATACGCACTAGTTCCAATATCGGCATGAAGACGCTTGACGACGCCCTGGTGGACCTCTACAGGAAGGGGATAATTACAAGGGACTATGTATTCGCTTTCTGCCAGGACGCGGAGGATGTCAACAAGTTGCTGCGGTCAATAAGTGTATAATTATTTACGAAAATATAAATAGGGGCGTGATATATATCACGCCCCTATTTTCTTTGATGCACTTATCAGTTGATATTTATGGGCACGTTTGGCTAGTTATTGAACCACTTGAGTCGTATGCATATGTACATTTAGTTGTACCCAGGATATAAGCTTTAATGACAGAATTTGAATCACCTGCAGTTATAGTCCCGGCCGTAATCGCTGCTCCTTTGTTATCATATAACAGCGCAGCTAATGCGGTTTGCACGTTTGCTTTATCAGTGGCGTTAGCCTCAGTTTTACCTGAGCCCATGTACTTGGTAACATTCAGCACGACAACTGCAGCCAGTGTGCCCAGGATGGCTATGACTACCAGCAACTCGATAAGGGTGAAACCTTTATTTCCGTATTTGAAAAACTTTTTCATATTATTATCCTCCTTATTCTATTGTGTGTCCGTACCGACCCCACCGGACTTTTCTTATTGGTACTTTAGTTATACACTAACATTATCCCAAGGTCAATAGTCTTATGGTAATACCATGGCAGTACTTAAGTACCGCTATTGCTTGCCTACAAAGATATGGTATATCTTTGTAAAAATGTTGTACGTGATAAAAGTCACATGGACTGGGGCCTGAATGGGCAGCGATAATGGTACGACCAAAACCGTCGTGTCCGGCAGGATGGATATCGCACTGGAGATTACATGGCTGCTCATTATATTTTTACTGCCACTTTATTTTAACCCGTTTGGCTACCAGGCCTTCTATTTTGCCAAGTCATTGTTGTTACAATTTGGGGTTTGCATGATGTTAGGGCTATTTACAGCCCGCTGGTTTCTGGTCAGCCGGACAGGGGTATCGGTTAATCTATTTGCCGTGATCAGGCGATCACCAATACAGGTGGTCGTGATCGTATTCGGCCTGTTATGGGTGGTTTCGACTGTATTTTCCATAATGCCCGAATCAAGCTTCTGGGGCAGTCTGGCGCGTAAAAATGGCTTGATCTCCATTATGGCCTGGATAGTGTTTTTCTTAATTGTAGCTCATTGTGTTAAATCGCGGCCACAGATATTCAGGGCACTGATAGTTTTAGCTGCTTCCGCGGGCATGGTCTCACTATTCGGCATCCTTGAATTCACAGATCCCAGTTTATTAGCCTGGCTTTCATTAGGAGGCCGGGTATCCGCAACAGATGGGAACCCCCTCTCCCTAAGTGGCTTTATTTCCATGGTGCTGCCGGTTAACCTTGCACTTATCATGATAACCTGGTACGGAACGGGAACCGGTATAGGAAAGGCCTTGAAATCAGCTGTTCTGTTTCTGGCCTTCGCCCTGCAACTGATCTGCCTTTTCCTTGCTCAATATGCCATCACCATACTGCTTTTCATACCCGGTGTGTTCATTTTTTTTCTTTTAACTGCCATTTGTTTAAAAAGGAAGGCCACAATTGGTATGAGTGCTGGGATGCTTATAGTGCTCCTTCTATTAGCAGCAATCATACTCGGGCAGGCTTTGATGCCGCCTGCAGTTGATATAGCTGTCGAGCCGTCTACCCAGGATAATTCTGTGGCAGGGCGCACTGGACTTAACACGCTTGGGTTACGAGTAAAGCAATGGAGCTGTGCAGTTGATGTTATACTCGATTCCCCCGAAATACCATTGTACCATGATAATTACCATGTACTTCGCAGGCTGATCGGCTATGGACCGGAAATGTTGGGGGTGGTTTCACAGTCACGCTTTCCAGTTTCCTTAAAAAGTGAGTACACGTATAATGCCCGTTTACTCGGCCAACCTGAAAACCATTATCTATATTTAGCTGCATCAGTAGGTTTGCTAGGACTTGTGGCATTTTTGACTGTGCTCACAATATTTTTTTACCTTGGCTTTAGGTTACTACGCAAGTCCCCAGATAAAGTCGTGATTTATATAGCCGCTGCTTTGATCGCTGCAATAGCGCAATACTGCGTATATATATTATTTAATCCTACAGCTATCTTGCCTGAATTTATGTTTTGGTTGAGTTTAGCTTTAATGGCCGCACTGGCTATGATGGAATTACCTGTGGATATAGCACAAACGGCGCCGGCTGATAACAGATTACCGACAACAAGTACATTGAAAAAGGCTGGCCCTGGAATACTCAGAAAAGCTATTTCAGTCTGCGTAGTACTTATATTCTTAGGGATAGGTTTTGGTCTTACTGTAAGTCCCGTACTGGCTGACATGAAATTAAACAGTGCACTGGATTCTTGGTCCATAGATGCCAAAAAGGCCTTATCAGATCTGGCTGAAGCATCCAAATTGGAGCCTCGTGAAGCAGTTTACTATAGCTTCATCGGATCATACGCATTTAATTTAGCCATAGCTACGAATGACGCCATAGAAAAATCCAGACAGTTAACTTTGAGCATAGCAGCCTATGATGCTGCTTGTAACCGTGAACCCTACCTTTCGTATTGGAGATACATTATGGGTGACGTATATTCATACTGGGCTGTCAACGGTGATCCTGGTAAGTGGAAAGAGGCACTTAACTGCTATGAAAGTGCTGATATTCTTATGCCGAACAATGCAGTGATACTTAATAAATGGGCTTTAGCCCTAATGCTGAGCGGAGATTACGCAGGGGCTAGGCAAAAGCTGTCTAAGTCGCACGAGGCTGATGTAGACTGGATTCAAACGACTTATTATATAGGATTGCTCGATGTGTATGAGCGCTGTTACTGTTCGGCCGGTTACTGCTTCGTCTACCCGGTCAATCAGAATACCAGCAACTTTGGATCATATATAGGATTCTGTAGCCAGCTTTCGTTGTACGGTGGCCTGGACAAAGTAGTTGAAGAATTAAAGGTATACAGTGGTTGCCACCCTGACGATTGGACCGGGCGGGCGCTGCTGGGCATTGCCGAAGTGTATGGCGACAGGTTATTGGATGCTGAGGTTTCTTTCCGCAAAGCTGCCCGTGCCGTATCGACAGAAAACGCGGGAATGCTAAAGGGTATCATTACTGTCATGGGCATGGAGAACAAGGACTTTCAACCCATTGCGCAGGATATTGCTGATTCCCTGGTGGGGAAGATTCCTGGCAGTAGTAAGTGATTCAGGCAGGCGCTGAAATGGAAATAGTTATCGCCGCTGTCTTCTTCCTGCTCGGCATCAGCGTGGGCAGCTTCCTCAACGTGGTGGCCGACCGCGTTCCGGCCGGCAAATCCCTTCTGCGCCCGCCCTCCCACTGCTTCAACTGCGGACATGCGCTGGAGCCGCGCGACCTCTTCCCCGTCGTAAGCTACCTGCTTCTGAAGGGCAAGTGCCGCTACTGCGGGCATTCCATACCGGTGCGTTCCATGCTGGTCGAACTTACCAGCGGACTGCTGTTTATGCTGGCACTCACCGTATTCGGCCTGACCTGGCAGGCGGCGGTCACCATAGTTTTCGGCTGTTTCTTCATCATCCTTTTTGTAACCGACCTTGAGCAGGCACTGCTGCCGCACCTCATAGTTTACCCCGGCATCGCAGCCGCCCTGTTATTTGCCGCCCTCAGGCCTCTTACGGGCACCACTCCGGGATTGTTGAGCGCCCTGGCCGGCCTGGGTATATGCTTCGGGGCCTTGTTGCTGATGTGGGCCGTGTCAAGAATGCTGGGGAAGGACATCTCCGGCGCGGGTGATGCAGGCATGGCAGGGTTGACCGGCGCGTCGCTCGGCTACCCGGTGGCCCTGGTGGCGCTCTGCATGGCCATAATTGCGTGGGGCCTGACCGCCGCCACGCTGGCGGTGATTAAGGCCAATGGGCGCGCAGGGCCCGTCCGGCCTGGTCTTTTTCTGGCTTTCGGGGGCATGCTGGCGCTCTTCTGCGGTCAGGACATCGCGGACACGCTGCAGCTATTTTTCGGGTGGTGAGAACGTGAAATTTGACCCGGTAAAATATTTTAAGAATTTTTTAAGAAATTTTTAATACACGTTCAGACGGGGTATTGACATATATGCGGTTATGTGCTAATTTTGTAAAGTCCCAAGTAATCAAAGTTGGAACGGGGAGGCAGAGGCCCTAACACATGGCGAGCGAAGGTTGGCCTGTGTGAGGGGGTGGATGAGGAACCGGGAAAACGAGGTTACTTGGGGCGTTTAATTTTTTGCCGCAGTTACAATATGGCTATAGAGGGGAGGTTGCGGTACTTGCCGCCCATGTCCAGCCCATAGCCCACCACAAACTCGTCCGGTATCTCGAAACCCACGTAATCCAGGGGCACGTCTATCAAACGCCGCACCCGCTTGTCTAAAAGGGTGCATACCTTGAGGCTGGCCGGTTTGCGGGCTGTCAGGTTGTTGAGCACGTAGTTCAGTGTCATGCCCGTGTCTACTATGTCCTCCACCATCAGCACATGCCTGTCCCTGATGTCCGTGTCCAGGTCCTTGAGTATCCTGATCGAAAGGTCGGACTTGTCGGCCGGCGAGGAGATGGCCATGAAATCCACCGTCACCGGTATGG
>Ga0247841_10002781_pt1 | contig 33921 bp, 9 predicted proteins | sample LaCruzMarch2015__2_FD_192410 | JGI IMG/M metagenome (GOLD analysis project Ga0247841, IMG submission 192410) | Freshwater microbial communities from meromictic Lake La Cruz, Castile-La Mancha, Spain - LaCruzMarch2015_18m | ecosystem: Environmental > Aquatic > Freshwater > Lake | place: Spain...
GCTCCACCCAGGCTTAATGTGCTGGCGGTAACTGTCCATGTACCTACATTTTTATCGCTGAAGTTGGCTGCTCCTACGATCAGGGTTACGTCTGTTTCCCCATTTACCATGCCGGTAACGGTCTGTGTACTTAAAGTAGCCGTTGTGTTACCATCATAAGGCTTGTCATTGGCCGTGATGTGAGGTGTTAACACTACTGGCGTGATGTCCGCTTCATCAGTAGCCGTTGCCCCAGTTGCGAGAACATAGTTGCCATGATCAGCTCCACCCAGGCTTAATGTGCTGGCGGTAACTGTCCATGTACCTACATTTTTATCGCTGAAGTTGGCTGCTCCTACGATCAGGGTTACGTCTGTTTCCCCATTTACCATACCGGTAACGGTCTGTGAACTTAAAGTAGCCGTTGTGTTACCATCATAAGGCTTGTCATTGGCCGTGATGTGAGGTGTTAACACTACTGGCGTGATCTCTCCTGTCTCAACGGTCAGATAATGGATATTATAGTTGGCGGTCATGTTGGCATCCAATGCATCTTTGATGGTCAACCCGGCAGGGGTCATCACCTTTCCAGTACCCACATTCTTAGTATCATAAGTCTGTATTGGCGCAACATTCACAACATCACCAGTGGCTAGTGCATCAATTATTGGCACACCGACTGAAGTATTGTTTCCGTCATAGGTCTTGCTATCAGTAACAGCTTCTACATCGATAGGTTTGACAGCTATATTCGCAGTTGTCGATCCCGTTGTCGAAGCCAGCACATAGTTATCTTTATCTGTTCCCCCGCTAATTGTAATTGCAGTATAATTTACAGTTTTACCTGGACCTGCATTTTTATCAGCGAATGCGGCGGAATAAGAAAAAGTGAGTTCATCACCTGACACACGGTCATCAGAGAATCCGGTTCCGGTAACATCAGTGGTTCCGTCATAAGTTTTATTATCAGCCAGGAAGTTGCTGAGGGTAAGTGTTCTCTGGTCAACCGTCAACCTTCCTGCATCTGAATACACAATGCGGTAATAGGCTGGGTTGTACGGTCCTGTGGCTGCGCTCGGTGTGATAATATAAGGTGAACCGGCAACGGTTGCTGTTGCTGCTGATCCATCGCTGGTTAAAGTAACGCCCGTTATTTCACCGGTAACAGGTCCAATACCTGGAACAATTCCGGTAATCGTAAATGCCGTTGTGCCCATAACCAGTACATCTCCGTAAGTCTTGTTGCGGTCATCTGCTAAAATGGTTACAGCACGTTGAACGGTAATGTCGGCCTGTGCGCCGTATTTGGTAGGTTCATTCCAATCCAGTGCAGTTACCCACCAGTTACCGGGTTGGCTGAATTTCAGCAAACCGTTAAATGTATGCAGTCCCTGGTCTCCTGAAGTGAAAACATAATCGGCCGGGATAGATGCAGAAATATCAGTACTCGAGAAAGTGACCCTTCCGGTATAATTAGTTTTACGATTATTATATGTATCACGGGCTTCAACCGTAACATTCTGCCAGGTTCCCAGATCATGCGGGTCAGGAACTCCATATACAAGGAAATCCTTTAACAGCGTTGGAGTGACCGTAATCTGATCAGTTGCGTCATCTATTCCCGTTGTCCCGTCAGCAGGTGTTGCATCCGAAACGGTAATGGTATGATCGCCTGTTTTTTCATCGTAATACCAGAAATTAGCGGTAGATGCTGCGTTGGCAATGGTTACCTGCGTGATGATGGAACCACCTGAAAGAGCACTGTAGAACTTTTTATTTGCTCCGGTGGAGCTGCTGAACATGTAAACGGTTTGTGCACCGGTCGTTGCGAGGTTCTCATAAACGTCATAACGGGTTACCGTATATGCTGCTCTCGTAGAGCCTGCAATAAAATTGGCAGGGGCATTAAGGGCAAAGTGGTCAACCGGGGCATGTCCGACCAGGATAGTGGTTGAAGTCGTGGTCGTCAATGACGGGCTGGAACTGAATCCAAGTGTGATCAACTCGGCTTTTGTATAGTAAAGGCCTGCAAAAGTTGCTATACCATCCGTTGCCGTAGCCGTCAATGGACCTTTCAATACATCGGTTCCGGTAGCTATTGCTGCGGTCACAACAGTGGCATCATCGCTGGTAACCAGGTTGTTGAACTGGTCTTCGATGCGAACTACCGGTTGCTGGGCAAATACGACACCGGCCGTCGCCGTTGATGAAGGCTGTGTTAAGATCGTCAGATGGGTTGCTACACCATGGGTAACATCGACAGTCGCATCGTCAGTAATATCACCATGAACCCCGGATGCTGTTCCGGTTCCTTCAAATTCTCCTGTAATGGTTGCCAGGCCGGTACCAAAAGCAGTCAATGAGAAGGTTGCCGTATAGGTACCGTTATTATTATCGGTTACAGATGACAAATGACCTATCGGATCAGTTGCCAGTGTGACAGTACCTCTGCTGTGGATAATGTTGTTGCCATGCTGGTCTTTTAACTGTATGGTGATGGTGCTTGTTTCATCGGCCGTAATGGCAACCGGATTGGCGGTGATCACGATCTGCGTTAAAACAGGCAGCCCTTCAGTAATCTCAACCTGGGCATTATCCGTAAAATCTCCCGTTACTGTACCCGTAAGGTCTCCTGTAATGGTAGCTGTCCCGGTATTGGTATTGTTGGCTGCCAGGGTTGCGGTATAAGTCCCGTCGCTATGGTCGGTAACGCCCGTGAGGACTCCCAGGTTAGTTTCCAACGATACTGTGCCCCTTGTATGGGTGATGAGATTGCCCCACTGGTCCTTAAGCTGAACTGTGATGGTGCTGGTTTCATCTGTTGTCATCGATGTCGGGACAGCAGTAATCGTTGATTGTGCCAGGTTCGGCAAACCTTCGGTAATGCTTACCGTTTCATTCTGGTTAAGCGCTGATAAATCAAGTGTTCCTGTAATCGTTGCGGTACCAACACCGGTGGCATTGCCTGTAAGGGTTGCCGTATAGGTACCATTCCCGTTATAAGTAACCGCTGTTAAAGCGCCAAGGTTTGTATTTAAAGCGACAGTGCCCCTGTTGGTTGAAAGCAGGTTTCCGAACTGGTCTTTCAATTGCACCGTGATCGTGCTTGATTCATCGGTTGTGATGGATTCAGGACTGGCTGTTATGGTTGATGTCACCAGTGAAGGTGCACCTTCTGTGATCAGCACTGTTGCATCATCTAAAATTTGATCACTCAATGGTCCTGCTACAATACCGGTTAATGTGCCGGTGATAGTAGCCAGGCCTGTTCCTGAACTGTTGCCATATAAAGTAGCGGTATAGATCCCTGCTCCTGAATAGGTAACCGGTGTACTTAGCACGCCCAGATCAGTGAAGAGGGTTACTGTTGCCCTGTTATGTGTGATCAGGTTTCCGAGCCAGTCTTTTAATTGTACTGAGATCAGGCTTGACTCATCCGTGGTCATGGTTGTCGGATTGGCAGTGATGATAGTCGTGCCCAAGGCCGGCAAGCCTTCGGAAATGGTTACAGTTGCACCGTCGGTGAAATCGCCGACAACGCCTGAAGCTGAACCGGTGCCGGCAAAACTTCCTGCTATGGCAGATTCGCCCGTCCCATTGGTTCCCCTGGTATCACCGGTTAAGGTAGCTGTATATATGCCATCGACTGTATAACTTACTGCTGATAAAAGACCAATTGTTGAAGTTAAGCTTACATCACCCCTTTCATTTATTATCAGGTTGCCAAACTGGTCTGTCAGTTGAACGGTGATGATGCTTGAACCATCCGTGGTCATAGTTAACGGAAGGGCAGTAATTATTGAAGCAGTCAGACTGGGCAAGCCTTCGGTGAAGGTAACCTCAGCATTATCGTCAATCGTGCCGGTAACACCATCCGGGACATCAGTTAAAACCCCGGTAATACTTGTTAAACCGACTCCCCTGTTATCTCCAGTCAAAGTAGCTGTATAATAGCCACTTGTTATGTAGGTTGCGGCACTGATTGCTCCTTTGGAAACAGCCGTAAGCGCTACTGTTCCTCTCTGGGTCGAAAGGTTATTGCCCCACTGATCTTTCAACTGAATAGTAATGGTACTCGATCCGTCAGTGGTAATCGTTACCGGAAAAGCAGTGATCTGTATTGTGGCCAAAGCCGGTTTGCCTTCGTTGATGGTTACTTCTGCATCATCGGATATCGCACCGCTAACCAGGTCGGGAATATCAACCAGGTTTCCTGTGATGGTGGCCAGTCCCGTGCCGGTATTGTTGCCCGACAAGGTTGCGGTGTACGTACCGTTGTTGTGGTCCGTAACAGAAGTAAGGGCACCCAGATCTGTTTCTAAAGTGACTGTGCCTCTGCTGGTTGTGAGGTTGTTGCCAAACTGGTCTTTCAATTGTACTGTGATCAATCTGGTCTCGTCCGTTGTCATGTCGGCAGCAGCAGGAGTAATGGTGATCGTCGTCAAATTCGGTTTGCCTTGCGTGATAGTAACAACAGCATTATCGGTAATATCTCCGGTTACTATGCCAGTAAGGGTTCCGGTAATAGTCGCGTTCCCAAATCCGCGGTTATCACCGGTCAGGGTAGCGGTATAAGTTCCGTCGTGATTATCGGTCACTGCCGTTAATGCTCCTTTGTCAGAAACAAGAGCAACAATTCCCCTGCTGGTTGTAAGGTTATTTTCATAAGCATCTTTCAACTGCACGGTGATGGTGCTGCTTTCGTCACTGGTCATGGTTGTGGGGAAAGCAGTGATGGTAATTTTAGTAAGATCAGGGGCACCTTCTTCAAAGGTAACGATGGCATTGTCAACAATTGTCCCCGTATTGTATTTACCGGTAACGGTTGAAGGACCGAAGCCCGGGTTCCAGCCGGAAAGGGTGGCCCGGTAAACACCACCTGAAATATAGCTTACAGCTGTCAACGCTCCCAAAGTGCTAAAGAGTTCTACCGTTCCCCTGTTTGTCGTGATCAGGTTACTGAACTGGTCTTTCAACTGTACCGAAATGGTACTGGTTTCGTTGGTGGTAATGGTTTCAGGATCGGCGGTAATTTGAATGGTGCCAAGCGCCGGCAATCCTTCGGTGATGGTTACATTCTCGTAATCATCAATATCATCCCCATCCAACTGACCGGTAATATGTGCAATACCCACAGCGCCGTAATTTCCATACAAAGTAGCTGAATAAGTGCCATCCTCATTATCATGCACCCCTCCGGTCAGCACACCATGGTCGGTCGACAGCGTGACTGTTCCGTCGCTGGTGATCCGGTTGTTATCAAACTGGTCCTTGAGCTGAACGGTGATGTCGCTGTGTTCATCGGTAGTCATGGTTGACGGACTGGCTGAGATCAGCGTATGCTCCAGGTCAACCGGGGCCGGAGAAACTATGGCTGTCCGGGTTTGGTCAAAGAGCTGGTCAGGATCTGAATTATTATACCTGGCGCTGATGATATTATTTCCTGTCAAGGTTACCCTTACAAGTGCAGTGTAAGAACCATCTCCGACATTGGTTACCTCAATCGCTCCATCGTAATCTGATGTTGAGCCGTTTAGAAGTATGGAGATATCGCGGCATGCATAAAGCAGGTTGCCCTGGGCATCTCTTGGGGTAGCTGTAACAAAGACGTACTCCCCTGCGATCCGGCCCAGCGGATCAACGAAGACGGTGGGGGTAAGCGGATCGGAAATGGTTAAAGTGGAATTAGAAATGCTCGATGAGAATGCTCCCGGATAGACCACGATGTTCTGCTGTTCCCCGCTTTTATAGGCATACGTAGCATCTGCAGCACGCAACCAATAAGCGCCGATAGTATTGATAGTGATTCCGTTGGTAAATGTTCTGACCCCAAGATAAGTCGAAGCCGGAGCATAAGACTGAAGACCTGCCGGGAATAAAACAAGTTCATCATCGGATGATTTAAACCGGATACTGCCTTCATAATCTATACAAGTATTCCAGTACACATCTCTCGCGGTAACTGTTATATCGAACGGAACACCAGATGTTTGTGTAGTTCCTGCTATTACTTTAAAGTTATCCAGCGGTGCATTCAGCACAGTAATCGGGGCCGTAGTTCCCGGGCTCGAGGATGGATCGTCCGTTATCGTTATCGTAGGTGTTTCGTGTGAATTGAAGAAAGTAAATCCTCCGATTGTTGCGACTCCGGTGGTAAATGTCTGGTTACCATTAGCAGGTATGATACGAGCCGTGCCATTTTGCGATGATGTTGCCGTGGTAGTCCAGGTTACACTGTTAGGACCGGTGTAGTTGGTTTTCACATTGCCAAACTCGTCGTAAACGGTTGCTGTTACGGTAAACTCAGTACCTGCAGTTACGGGGCCATTGGCTACTAAGGTAAAATAATTGATCGCGGCCGGTAAAACGGTGAAGGTGTTAGATGTGCTGGCTACACCACCGCTGGTGGCGGTCAGTGTTTTAAGCGTACCCGCCAGGGTTAGTGTGACGGTATGTGAATTGAGGACTCCGTTAGTAAAGTTTGCAGTTGTACCACCCTGGGTTATTACGGAGTTTGTTGTCATCGTAACATTGCCAACCCAGTCGGTGATGGTTGTGTTGGCTGCATCGCGGGCTGTTATTTTAATATTGAACCCCAGTCCTGCTGTCTGGTCAGGGATATTCCCTCCGGTAACTGTCTCAATCAAAAAGTTATTTAAGACCTTGGTGGTTACTGTTATTGTATTGGAGTTGCCGCTTGTGGCAGAGTTGTTATAAGCCCTGACACGATAATAATAGGTCTGACCACTGGTGAGGCCGGTCAATGCCCATGCTGTAACATTGCCGACATCTTTATTTTCATAACCAGACAAATAAGAGGCAAATGTTTCAGATGTTGAAACGTCAAGGTAATAAATGGTAGCGCCGATCGATGAATTCCACCTGGCTGTAAAACTGTACGCCCCGATGGGGGTTGCAGTTGTTGCAACAGGCGCTGAAGGACCTGTTTTGAATGAAACCTGGTCGCCATAAGCCGTACCGGCTGAATTGATAGCATAAGCCTTGACATAATAAGTTGTATTGGCCGTCAATGACGACATGGCACTGGTGAAAGCGCCTGTTCCCGGAGAAGGATCAATAACCTTGCTATTGCCGGTAGTTGGATTACCGCCGGTATTATAGCAAATTCCGCGCTCAGTGACGGAAGCCCCCCCATCAGCGGTAACATTGCCGCCAGAACTTGCTGTAGTTGAGGTAATTGCCGAAATGGCCGTTGTCGTAACCGTAGGTGGAGAAGTTGAAGGGGTTGTAAAATCCACATCACCGCCGTATGAGGTGTTTCCGGCATTGTTCGTCGCATAGGATCTCACGTAATAATGCACACCCTGTGACAGGCCGGTCATATTTACGGTAAAACTACCGGTACCTGTGGCAGGAGATGCTGAGGTCTGGTTGGTTGTGGGTGATGGTGATGTCCCCCAGGAGATGCCACGGGCTGTGATCGATGTTGCCCCGCTTCCAACGCTGGTGATATTGCCGCCGCTTGTAGCAGAAGTGCCGGCCAGGTTGGTGACCGCGTTGGTGGTGAGCACCGGGAATCCGGGAGCTGAAGTTCCGCCGGTTCCGTCATCAATAACTAAGATCGGGTGGACAGATTGGTCTCCCCAGTTGAAACATCCAAAACCCACACGGTGAGTTCCATTGCCCAGTGCGGTTAATGTTACCGTTTGCCACCCGGAACTTCCATAAGCTCCGGTTGGGGTGATTAATCCCGGATATCCATCGGTATCCTGGTAGGTTCTGGCAAGTGTTTGCAGCGTATAGCTGGAATTGAGCCTCAAGGTTGCAAATGTTCCATCGTTCCATGTACCATAATCCTGGGAAACATAGTTCCAGTGAACTGTTATGGTGGAGCCGGATGTCATATAAACATCCTGGTAAACATACCCGTAATTGGTTGATGAGGTATACGGGAATGTTACCCCGGAAGGCAACAGTGCGGCTGCTGCAGTAGCTTTTGTTGCAGCAGGGGATTGCCTGGCTAAATAGGTATCTGCTGGATTTACAGTCCATCCTAAGATGGTAAAACCTGTCGTAACAGTTACACCGGATCCAACCCAAGGGGTCAGAGTCCCTGTTTCAAACCCACCGTTGACAATCTGTGCCCGGACAGTTGACGTATTGATGAACAGCCCAAACAATAAGAGTAAAAGGTAGAATATTGATATTCTTCTGATAAATGTTTTCATTTCGTGTCTCCTCCTATGTTTAGGTTAGTAATATTCCAGGCTGTGCCCGCCTTTTGCAAGCTTATACTGATGTTCAGCATCTTAACTTGTCCACTTTCCTGGCTGATGTCGTACATATAATTGACATTAGCTGTTGCCGTTTCGTTGTCTATCACAATACTGCGGAAAGCAAAATAGGAATCTGCTTTCTTGGCTTTAATGGCCTCTGGTGTTTGAAATTGAACCTTGTAATTGCCCATTGCTTCAATTACACCTGTTGTAAAGGCTGTTGGAGACTGACTGATATAAAGCTGTTTCAGTTTTCCATCCGCATTTTTTGGATAGTACTGCTGCAATTCAGGAAGATCGACAATTTTTTGCAGTACGGCAGCCTGATCATTGGCAGCTTGCCCCCACGAACTAACTGCTCCCAGCAGCATCGCGATAATGAGTAGATATCGTTTCATATTTTTATGTTTTATTTTGTTCGTTTTTTGATTTTGTCATTTCAGCTAAATTGCCGGACCTGTCATTTAATTTATTGATGACGGGTCTGGCAATCCATATTATGGCCATTGTTTTGTTGCTGTTTGCAGAACCTGCAGGGAAGGCAGTTGACTATCACCGCCGGTAACCGAAGTAAAGGTTTGTGCTCCCGTCGGGTTTCCGGAAACCCAATCCCAGTAATGATTTCCGGTTGCCCACGTGGTGGCTATTCCTGAAGTTGTGTAAAGTGATATATAGGGAGTCGTATTTGGTAATTGCGAAGGTGTTTTTAATACGAAATATTGCCGGTCATTAACATTTGTAGTTGCTCCTGAATAATAACTGGAAATATTGCTAAGTGACCCTCCATCGTTATATTTTAACTGGCAGGAATATGAACCTGCCGGATTAAGGGCCGGGTGAAATGACAGGGCAACCGGATAATATGAAGCGCTGAAAGTCCGGATAGTACTTTCGTTACTATTGGCATTATAGCTAAAAGTAACGTCATCACCACTGCACTCGGTAGCCCAGTTATTGTCAAGAGTTCCTGTATATCCCACAGCGCTTGCCGACAAAGCCGTCAGTACTGCTGCATATTCAGCGCTGGTTACTTTTACCAGAGAATTGGCAGATGCAGCGGAGTAGCTCGCCTGTGATGTGGTTAAGGCATCATAAATCGCATCACCACTGCCACAGCTTGATGTTGTCTGTGAGAGTGTTGTAGCGCCAGAAACGCAACCTGAAGCATTATAAGCCCAGACGTAACTGGTTTCTGCTGTATTGCAGGTTAAACCGGTTTCGGTTTTGGTGACTGCAGTCAGCATATCAATTGCCCCACCATAATCGTTTGTCGTATTCCATTTATATCCAGTTGCCCCTGAGGCAGCACTCCAGTTCCAGACAATCTGTGTTTGTGAAGGAGTATGTGCTGCTTGAGCCGGCGCTGCTTGTACCGGATATCCTGTAACCGAGCCATTGATATAATAGGTCCCATCCGGGTTATCGCAGTAAGGCACAAAATCCGGCGACACGCCAGAACCATATTCACACCAGATATCGGGGCTGTTATCCCATGTCAGGTTGGTTGTCCCGCTGATAAAATTGAACTTGATCGTGAGCAGTATGGCATTGTTAGCCAGGTCAGCCGGTGTTCCGGGCATACCTGAAATGGTGAGTATACCGTCAGTGCCACTTTCGTCAGCAGTGCAATAATCGATCAGGTTAGAATTGTCATCATAGGAATTGAATGTCATAACGCTTTTATCATAGATCAATTTCAGCGAGATGGCACTAATGTTATAGAAATCGGTTATCTTGACAGGGACCTCGATGATGGTACCGGGGCAAACATTTGTTACTACAGCCGCTGTTGTTCTTGGGCCGATATTAACAAATGCAGACCCGCTGCCCGTATTCGAACAACCATTGCCGTCGGTTACGTTGGTGATGGTATAGGTTGTGTTGGCAGTCGGATATACATCGAACGTGTATGGGCTTGTCGCAATGTTGTTTACCGTGGTTGGTGTGGTTCCGTCAGTCCAGGTGATGCTCCAGTTTGCCTGGCCGGTGAGCGCCACACTAAGCGTGACGGTACTGCCGGAACAAACCGTGGTGCTCCCGCTGATTGTAGCGGTTGGCAGAGCATCGATCGTTACACTTTCTGTTTCTGTCAATTCAACTGAACAGCCAGTCGTGGCATGGGTTGCATACACATTAAAGGTCGTGGCTATGGTCAGGTTACCTGTCGGAAGGTTAATTGTGCCTCCTGTGCCTGGTACTGCTGTACCAACATTTACATCACCTGCATCGTTCCTTAACTGATAATTAACTCCGGTTTGTGATAAAGCAACGGTAATGTTCGTTCCTGTTCCGGTACAAACTGAGCCCGGACCGCCAACAGTTAAACCTGCATTTAATACGGTGCCTGTCAGTGAAGTCAAAGCAGCATCGGTGTACCAGGGTTCATACGTAACATTAGTACTGACATTGTCGCCTGTTCCGCATGGGTTAGTGGCAATTGTCGGTCCTGTAGCCTGGCCCCACCAGTTATTAAGGGCGTCAACTTCTGCAGCAGCCATATTTGTTAAACCGGTTGTAGTGTTAGAATATATTTTATTAGTATTGACATCCACATCTGTGGCAGTACCGGCTATATAAACGCCATGAACATTTCCATAGATTACATTATTGGTAACATCCGGGGAAGTTGTTGTGGCTGTGCTTGCACCAAGGTAAATACCTCTTTCATTGTTATAGACGTCATTGTCATCAACTACTAAAGCATTAGAACCAGAAATCCTGATCCCACCGCATCCGGCATAAGAATGATCCGTACTCACGTTGCCATATATTTCATTTCCGGAAATTTCAAGTCCCTGGACCTGTTCCCATCCGCGGATACCAAAGCCGCCAATCAATCCGGCATATCCACCACCCCATCCGGTTCCAAGGTTGCTGTAATTGTCATAAATGGTGTTGAGTTCAATTGTCGATCCGGTAAGATTAACCCAATCCACTTCATCAGCCGCATTTACATTTATAGTAATTCCGGAAAAATCGCAGTCATGGATAATATTACTTTTTAAAATATAATGACCTGTTGTGGCATCATATCCGGTAGGTCCGGTGGATGAACTATTGTAAATAACAATGCCACTGCCACCTGATTGAGTTCCGCTATATCCAAGCGTTATATCCTGGATAGTGTTATTCTCAATGTTTACGTAATCATTGTTATACAAATGAATACCGGTGCTTGAATTCTTTATAACATTGTTTTTTATATTAATGTGATCAATGTCATTATAATAAGTACCCAGGGAAGCACCATTGAATTTATATCCAATGAAAATAGCCCAGTTCTGCATAAAGGTTCCGCTTGTATTATACGGGGCAGTGAAATAGTCATTGGCATTCTGAAGGGTAAATCCCTGAATGGTAACATTATCGGCAGATACAAGGAAGCAGGAATGGTTTCCTGTCGTTGTGTAGGTCAGATCAGCGTTGTCAGGTGCATTAACAATAACGTGTGCCGGAGTTACAATATCACCGGTTATGGTAACTTCCTTCGTAACATTAACTGGTGTAACAAGGTTATATGTTCCATCGGCTACTAAAATAATATGTTCATCTTGCGTAAGAACATCATCGATGGCTTCCTGGATTGTCGGGTAGTTAGTTCCCAATGTTGAATTCTTTACAGGGTTTAAAGTTACAGTTACATCAAACCTTTCTGAACTTTCACAATTGATCAAAGTCTGGCTTGCCCAATAATGAGTGGCAGTTACCAAAGTTTCAGTGGGTAATTTTGGACTCCCGCCTGTTTCGGCAGCGTACCATTGAATATTTGAACCTGTTGCTGTTAGTTCAGCCACTGTATGTGGATCTTCTATGTAGAATGATTGTGTTGCATCACCCGTTGGCGCATCTGGAATAGGATTTACAACCACTTCCGTTTCGGTTCCGTCAGCAAGATCACATCCTTCACCAGTCGGTGCATAATGCGGGCGATAATACCAGGTTCCAACTCCAGGGATATCCCCGGTGGTAACTGTGGTTCCGGCACCACCAGGTGTATCGGAACGAATCCAGGTGATCTCTCCACCCAATCCGCCGATTACAGAAACACTAAAGGCTACAGTACCTCCATGGCAAAGTGTTGTAGGTGTCGGTGAACTGTAATTGGTCCATGACGGATCAACTGCAACAGTTACTTTTGCAGTACTTGACGCTGCACCCTCGCATCCCGAACCTGTAGCGCTGACAACACAGTAGTAATAAAGTGTTCCTGCGGTGGCTGTCGGTGGGGTGTAGCTGTCTGTCTGGGCGCCGTTTCCTGATCCCAGGTTAGTCCCTCCGCTATTGGAATTAGCGACATTGGAGTACCATTGATAGGTCAGAGAAGGCGTTCCGTTTGAGGCAGTTACAGTAAGTGCCGATAGCGTACCGCCCACACAAACGTCATCAGGTGAAACCGGATGGACAGAGATGGAAGGATCAGCTACAACAGTTACTGTTACCGTATTCGAGGTTGCATCCCCGCAACCACTGGCGGAAGCAGATACGATGCATTTGTAATCATAGGTGCCTGCTGCACTGATTCCTGCTACAGAGAAAGCTGTTCCCTGAGCTCCGGTATAAACAGAGCCTGCCGGAGTGCCGTCAACTACATTTCCCCAGGCACCTTCATTATAATATTGCCATTTGTAGGTTAATGAAGGTGTGCCGTTAGCCGCTGCAATAATCATGTCTGCTGTTGTTCCCCCGACGCAAATAGCTGCCGGGCTTGAAGGTTCAGTAGTAATTGCCGGATCTTCTACCGTTGTTACAGTAACTGCCCCGGTAATCGCATCGCATCCTGCACCGGAAGGTGTATTGGTTGCAAGAAGGCATTTATAGTATTTTGCTGCTATCGCTTCTGTGCCGTCCCCACTTATAGTCAATGCCGTTCCTGTGCCGCCTGAATAGGTTATACCTGAAGGCGTGCCGTTTTCTACATTTTCGTATGTTCCGCCTGAAGTCGCACAATATTGCCATTGATAGGAATATGTTCCTGTTCCACCGGAAGCCAGGGTAGTTAAAACAGTTGAGCCACCCAAACAGATGTTTACATCGTCGGGTTGCGACAGGGTCGGGTCGGCCACTACCGTCACCGTGGCTTCTGTAGAATTGGAAAAAAGACAGGTGCCGTTGGTCACGACTGCCCGGTACTTGGTTGTCGCCGTTAATTCTGGCGTATCATAAGTTTCGCTGTTTGCTTTGTTAATATCCACGAAAGAGCCTGAGGCATTGGTTTGCCATTGGATTGTTCCATTGTAACCGGTTAACGTGATGGTAGTTGAACCTCCGGAACAAATGATGGTTACCGTTGCGGTAGCAGTGCCGCCTTGTGATAAGGTTTCAACAGTAACTGTGGCTTCGTTGGAATATGCCGCAACGCATGGGGTGTTAGTTACCATGGCCCGGTAAATGGTGGTCGTGGTTAAATTAGCAGTGATATATGTATCACTAATTTCTCCTACAATATTCTCGAAAGATTCACCGACCTTTATTTGCCACTGAATAGCTCCCGTGTATTCCGCCAATTGCAGGACTGCTGCATTACCGGAACAAATAGTGGTACCATTCACTGATCCCCCAATCGATGTGGGGATAACTGTTATCAGCACTTCATTTGAAATATCGGGTTGACTGACCCCATTGGTGACAACTGCGCGATAGCTTGTGTTCTCTGTTAATGCTGGTGTGGTATAATTGGCGCTTGTAGCCCCGTTAATATCAACAAAGGAACCGGTAGCATCGGTCTGCCATTGAATCGTCCCTATATAACCGGTCAATGTCAGCTCTGAAGTAAAGCTGTAGCATATTGTTTGCGGGTCGGCTGATGCTGTTCCCCCTTCAGAAACGGCGTTAACAGTTACCGTTGCCGTGGTTGAATTAGCAGAACTGCAAACTCCGTTTGTTACGACCGCCCTGTAACTGGTGGTCACAGTTAATACGGGAGTGGTATAGATAACTCCGTGTTCGCCGTCAATATCTACCCATGAACTGGATGCATTGGTTTGCCATTGAATGGCTCCGTTATAACCGCTTAAGCTGATTGTAGTATTGTCGCCTGCAGGGATCGGTGAATAAGCTGCCGTAGCTGTACCGCCTACCGAAGCTGAGTTTATGCTTATATTGGCAGTTGTTGATAAAGGACTACATCCGCCAGTTCCTGGTACAAAATAGGTAATCGTATAGTCTCCCTGAAAACTGCTTGAAGGTGTGATGGTGCCTGATGCAGCATTAATGGTAAGCCCGGAAGGCACAGCGGAGTAGCTGCCCCCGGTTGCACCAGTCTGTGTAACCGTCACCGGGTCATGTGTGGTGCAGTAAGGCGAACCACTATAAGAAATAGTTGGCTGTATGGGTGCTGTTGTGATGGTTACCGATGTGGAGGCAGGGTTTTCAACACAACCTTCGGCTGGAACTACCGTGTAAGTTACCGTGTAGGTCCCTTCAGTACTGGAACTGGGCGTTATGGCTCCGGTTTCCTCGTCTAAAGTAAGCCCGGAAGGATCTACAGTGTAGACTCCACCGGCTGTTCCGGTTCGGGTAACTTCCTGAGGACCAACTATGCTTTTACAAAAAGTATTACTTGAATAAAAAATTATGGCCTGGATGGAATTGGCGCTGATGGTGGCAATCACAAGCACCCGGGCATTGTTGCTGTTTAATGAACACCCTTCTTCATCCAGTGCATCAACATAGTAAGTTTTGGTCACTTCCAGTGATGGTGTCGTAAAAGTGGCACCGCCATCTGAAATTCCTGCAGTAATTGCAGTGCCATAAAACGGAACTTCATACCATGTAATGGTACCTGAACCAGCCGTGGCATGCAAAACAAGCGTGCCTTCGCCACAACGAGACGACGGAGTTACCCCCGTGATCTGCGCGTACGCAGATGTCCCCATAAATCCAATAACTACAAGGATCAGTATGCTCCTTGTAATCATATAAATGATTTGTTTTGTTGATCTTAGTAGAAGGTTTTTCATATGACAAAATTTATTGCTGTTAATATTTACGTTTTATAAAGCCCATCACTATAAAATAGCACACGGATAACACGGATGCAACAGATTTACACAGATATATAATAATTAACTCATTTTCAAATTTTCAAATTTTCAAATTGCCTACTGCCTATTGCCTACTGCCTATTGCCTACTGCCTATTGCCTATTGCCTATTGCCTATTGCCTACTGCCCAATCACATTCACATCCCGGAATATATCAAGCCTGGCAGGAGCTGTTTTCGAGACCACAACCTTCCAGAAAATTTCTGTTCCGGGTAGGGCAGGTGTAGAGAAGCGGTAATTCACTACAGGCCAGTTTGCGTCGCTAACCAGGCAGGTATTTGTCGTGTAATCTGAGCCTGAAGTAGCTTCCAGAAAATGGCCCGCACCACCGGTTGCATCCTTTATCCCGATAGAAGCTCCTTCAGCCACATTATGCGTACCGGCCGTTACTGTCCCATAGCAAAATTCGATGACATTGGTGCCCCGGTATAGTTTTACCTGGAAATTCAAGCGGGCTGTTGCGCCGAAGCTGAAAGCCAGGATATTTTTCCATTCTATCGTAAAAACCCCTTCTAATGACCGATAGGAAACCGCTGTTCCGCCATCTGCCCTGAGGTCATCCCACCACGGTGCAATGACTGTTCCCGGTGCGTCTGTGAAAAACAGGCTGCTGTTGAAGGAGGAGGTGGCATCACTGCCTGAAAGATTAAACGATGCCCAGCCGTTTGTATTGATGCGGATCTGGGTGTATTCCACCCCTAAATAAGTGAAGGTGAAGCCAATATTAACATCGCTGTGGGCATTGTCTCCGGTTGGACCGGCAGTTCCGCCGATAAGAGCGGTCATACCCTGGGCAAAAGTAGAAACAGTATAAGCTGACAGGGATGTTGCCGGGTATGCTTCGAAATCGATGTTGCCATCCACCGTACCATTGAATTCAACGGTTCCGGTTCCGGGATCAAATACCCCGTAATTGTTCCAGTCTTTTCCGACTTTTAGTACGCTTTCACCTATCATATTAAGTGATCTGCCGGGTTCAATAGTCATATCGCCGGTCACTTCCATTACGGCTGCACCAGTAAGTGTGAGGCTTTTGCATTGCACTCCCACAGCAAAATTGCCCGTAAACAGCGGCCAGTTGAGTGGTGTCGGCGTTGCGTTGATAAACACATCAAAGAAGCTATCAGCAGGATAATCATCCACCCAATTAGCCGGCAGTGTCCAGTCTGATGAAACAGCTCCTGTCCATACCGGGGAAGGGATAACCCGTCCATTCTTATAGAAATCGGCGGTTGGCAGGTCATACAGGGGCAGGTATAAGTCGCCGGAAGTGAACTCGCAGTTCGCACCGTTATCAAACCAGGCCAACACGGTAGTGCCACCATGGTACAGGAAAGTGAGATAGATCAATTCACTTCCGTCTGCCAGGGTTTTTTCAACATCGAACCATCCCATCTCAATCCTTCCAGGGGTTGTGACACTGGCAGTAAAAGCTTCGGCAACAGCCGTATTCGGTGTGGCGCACTCATAAGTGAGCACATCCGGGTTATAATCGAGGGTGAGGGAAAAGGAATTGATGTTGGTAAAGCCCCAGACCCTTAGGGGAACGGTAACCAGCCCGTTTAGTGAACCCGCAACAGTATCTGCCACAATCATTGGAGCCAGTTGCGAAACCACCATTCCGTCATGATAATAATTTTCCTGTGGCAGATCATACAAAGGATAATAATCCGCATTGGTATATTCGCACGACTCCCCGTTATCCAGCCAGGTGAGCAGCGACATCCCGGAAATATAGTTGAATTTGATTTTAATGAGCGTGTCTCCGTTTGCTAAAGAAGTTGATGAGCCAAGCCGCCCGATGATAATTTTTCTGTTTCCGTTGGGAAGTGACTGGCTGCCAACATACATGTCTGTAAGGTCGGAACTAAAATCATTGGCATAGGTCATCACTTCGGGGTCGTATTCAAATGTTAAGGAAATACCGGCAATATTGCTGAAATTATCGACCGTTACCGGCACCCAGAGGTCTCCGGCGGAAGCATTGGTGATCACCGGCAGGTATGTGATGGGCGAGAGCTGTCCGATCACCAGTCCGTTGTGATAATAGTCTGCAGTAGGCAGATCATATAATGGAAAGAAATTAATATCAGAATACTCACAGGTGCCGCCACTATTATACCAGGTCAGTGTGGTCGTGCCTTCAAGGTAAAGGAAGGTAAGTGAGATCATTTCATCTCCATAAGAAAGGGTCCTGATATCATCTCCGAACCATCCCATCTCAAGCCTTCCAGGAGTATCGACGTTGGCATTAAAAACACCTTCGAGGGTCCCATTCGGGATGGCGCTTACAAAGGTGATCACAGCCGGATCATAATCGAGGGTGAGGGAGAAGGAATTGATATTATTAAAATAATCGACGGTTACCGGAACAGAGAAGTTACCGGCAGTGGCAACAGTGATCGCCGGAAGATGAGTGACGGGCGAGAGCTGCCCGGAAACCCATCCGTTGTGATAGTAGTCTGCCGTTGGCTGATCATATAAAGAATTATAAGCCGCATCAGTATATTCGCATGATTCGCCGTTATCAAGCCAGGTGAGTGAAGTGATTCCGGAGATATAATTGAATTTGATTTTGATGAGCGTGTCGCCGTTTGATAAAGATGCTGGCGAGCCATATCGCCCGACGACCAGTTTCCTGTTTCCGTTGGGAAGCGATTGGCTGTTTGCGAATAAGCCTGAAACTGAAGGGTTGCCAATATAAGCACTGGCGTAGGTCATCACATCGGGGTCGTATTCAAATGTCAGGGAAATACCGGCAATATCGGTGAAATTCTCCACAATTACCGGTATCCATAGGATTCCGGAAAGGGCACTGGTGATTGTAGGCAGGTAGGTTACAGGTGCCAGCTGTGCAGTCACCAATCCATTATGATAATAATCAGCCATCGGGCTGTCCCAAAGGGATTCAGCAGAGGCATTAGCGTATTCGCAAGAATTTCCGTTATCTTTCCAGGTCAATGCTGAAAAGGCTAAACCTGCTGAATTCGAATAAGTAAAAGCCAGATCAACCAAAATACTGGTGCTGCCACCATTTAAAGTAACGGCTGATCCGAACCAGCCGATAACGATTTTATATTTTCCACCGGTTGAGGGCGAACTGGTAACGGTGAATTCGAGAGGATCAAAAGCCGGGTTGGGCGTATTGCTCACGTATGTTAAAACCAGGGGGTCATATTCAAAAGTCAGCGAAATGGTGCCGATATTTACAAATCCATCAACGGTGATGGGGATGTCCATATTCCCCGGAACAGCGTCAGTGATTGAAGGAGCGTAGGTTACCGGAGCTGGCTGATTGGTCACAACACCGTTGATATAATATTGTGATGTCGGGCTATCGTTCATTGGAATGGCGTCTGCATCCCCGTACTCACAGGATCCTCCATCGTCGAACCAGGTCAGGTCTGAAGTCCCGGATATATAATGAAAATTGATCTGGATTAAAGTGGTTCCATCCGGCAGGATGATGCCGGCAGAGCCAAACCAGCCAACTGTGATTATCCCCGCTGTTACACTATTTATCGACATATCGCTGAAAAGAGGGTCATGTGTCGCACTGACATAGGTCAATACAGCAGGATCAAAATTCAGGGTTAATGTGATTGTTCCGATTTCACTGAATCCACTGACCGTCACAGGTACAATTACATCGTTTCCGGGAATTGCGGTAGTAACTACCGCTGCTGACGTAACCGGTGCATTCTGGGATTTTACTATTAAAGAAAGAAAACAGAGAAGGCATATTATAAAGACGACGTTGATTTTTTTCATGGACGTAACCATTTATGATGTTAACAATAGTTCAATATAACAGGAAATGAAAAACCGGAGAGTGCTTAGAAGCACTCTCCGGAATATTGGTTATTTCGTGCCATGAACCAGCTTGATGGTGCGATGCATGACGTCACCCTTAGCGTTAAAGCTGAGTGTGGCTGTATAAATCCCCGGATTCAGGAGAATCCCGTCTAATTTGATGAGATATTTCCCGCTGCTCTGGTTTTCATTCACGAGGATTGCTACCCGTTTACCCATCATATTGCCGATTTCGAGTGACACCTGTCCATCGGCCGGCAAGGTATAGGAGATCATTGTAAATTCCTCGAACGGGTTCGGGTAATTCGCAAGTGCGATGTCATTCCGGAGATCATTCTCACCCAAGCCAAAAGTTGAAAATTCAACAGTGTAAGTGCTTAAGATAGCATCCGGAATTGGATTCATGAACCCATCAGCCAGTTCGTTCAACGGATCGGCAGTCACACTGATCCGGATGACCTGGCCGGTTGCAAAGCTGGCAGAGGTTCTCATCTTGATCGATACAAGAGCATCAGCCGAATTCAGCATGAGAGGTGTCAGAGAATTCCAACCTATCCTGAGTTCATTGCCACTCACGTTATAGGAAAGCACCTCTTCTGAAACACCGGTATTCCCGTCATTCAGGTAGACATCTTCAATGGAAACAAGGTCAGCGGGGAAATTAATGATCAATGAAATCGCCCCTATCTGCATATTGTTCACCGCCTCGACCGGGAGTTCAAATACTTCTCCGGCTCCAACCTGGCGTGTGCCATTATAAGTCAACGACAGGGAAGTCTCCGTATTTCCGGATTTCGTGCCGGCTGGAGGTGTGTAATTGCCATTGAAGTCACCAACACATCTGCCGTAATAATTACGTGTGATGTCAGAACCGGTTACGGCAAAGGTTGCCACGCCGGCAGGCGGATTTGCACCTGACACGTCGGGTTGTTGCCAGAAGGTCCAGACACCCGCTGTAAATGGTGTTCCGTTGACAAAATGTCCGCGGATAAGGCCTGCATCAGTGGAGTTGATAGATGCACCTCCATCCACATTTCCTGTATTCCATTTCACCCGCTCTATAGCCGGGTGAGCACCCCACCAGATGTTAACCTGACCGGCATCGGTCACATTGACTCCGCCTTCAGCTTTGGTTGTTGTTGCTGTAATCGAATAGGTGTTGTTGCTGACCCCGGTAAACTCATAATACCCGTCCACTGCCGAGGTGGTAGTAGCAACAGTATTAACACCCTGTTTGAGCAGGATTGTCATCCCGTCGAGAGGGGTATTGGCAGCGTTGTAGTAAGTAAAGTATCCGCTGATCTTCACTCCGGCCGCAGTAATAGTAACATAATAAGGTGCAGAATATCCTATACATCCGCTGGTAATGTTCAGTTCGGTCACTGTAACAGTCCCCGTTCCGGGGGTATTGCCCCAGAGAACCGTTACACTTGACAAATTCCCGGGTCCCTGAATAACGCCACCGGTAACCGACCATGAATAGGCATATCCGGGGACGATAGTGGTGGAGTAAACTGCAGATGTATTCACGACGGCCGTAACAGGGCCGGCCACGGTTGGCGCAGGCAGCGGGACGATGGTCACCGCCATGGAATTTATGGCGGAGCAGGTAGTAGCCTGGATAAATTCTGCTACTTCGACTGTTCCGCTAGTTCCGGCACCCCAGGTCACTGTGATCTGATTGGTGCCCTGGCCAAAAGTGATATTGCCACCAGTTACAGTCCATAGATAAACATTACCGGTGACAAGAACTGTTGTGTAAACATGCCCGGCACTTCCGGAACACGCTGTAGCAGGCCCGCTTACAGATGGGGTAGGTAAGGGATTCACATTCCAGCTTACGGTATTATAACCGCTGATGTTGCAACCCGTACCGGCTGATTCCCGCCAGGTCCTGATCCTGATCTGAGCAGGTCCGACAACTGATGTGCTGAGGTTTGCTCCAGGAACATAGGTTTGCCATGAAACACCTGCATCAACGGAAGATTGATAATAATCAACGGGGTTAACGCCACCTGAGCCGCCTGTGAAAGTTGCCGAAGCATAGTCAAGGGCACAGACCGCTGACTGATCAGGAAGTTTGGTGATGCTTTTCGGCGCCGGTTGTGTCAGCACATCCCAGCTAACGGTGCTATAACCGCTCATATTACAATTTGTTCCGGAGGATGTTCTCCAGGTACGTATCTGAATCCTGGCAACTCCTGCAACAGATGAGCTGAGATTAGCCCCTGGCGTATAAGCCAGCCATGTGCCACCGCCATTGATGCTTGATTCATAATGATCTACTGGGCTGATGCCACCTGATCCGCCGGAGAAAGTAGCCGAAACCGTTCCATTTGTACACACTTCTGTGACATCCGGATTTTTGGCGATTGTCTGTGGTGCCGGCTGTGCAATGACATCCCAGCTAACAGTGTTGGTTGCGCTGGTGTTGCAGCCTGTTCCGGCTGATGTCCTCCAGGTTTGGATCTGAATCCTGGCTGTGCCTGCGACGGATGAACTTACCATAGTTCCGGAAGTATAGGCGAACCATGTTACTCCGCCGTTAATGCTGTATTCATAATGATCCACCGGGCTGACGCCTCCTGACCCTCCTGTGAAGGTTGCTGAAACTTGTCCATCGGTGCAAACTTCAGTCACATCCGGATTCTTTGTGATATCCTGCTGTACCGGCTGTGTCAGTACATCCCAGCTGACGGTGTTATAACTGCTGGTATTACAATTTGTTCCGGTGGATGTTCTCCAGGTACGTATCTGAATCCTGGCAACGCCTGCAACAGCAGAGCTGAGATTATCTTCTGGCGTATAAGCCTGCCATGTGCCACCGCCATCAATGCTTGATTCATAATGATCTACCGGGCTGACACCTCCTGATCCTCCTGTGAAGGTCGCTGAAACTTGTCCATCGGTGCAAACTTCTGTAACATTCGGATTCTTGGTAATATCCTGTGAAGCCGGTTGTGCAATCACAACCCAGCTTACGGTGTTATACCCGCTGGTAGTGCAGCCTGCTCCGGAAGATGTTCTCCAGGTACGTATCTGAATCCTGGCAACACCTGCAACGGATGAACTTATATTTGTGGCCGGAGTATAATCCGACCAGTTGGCTCCGCCGTTAATGCTGTATTCATAATGATCAACAGGGCTTACACCACCTGCTCCTCCTGAGAAGGTAGCGGAAACATTTCCATCCGTACAAACTTCAGTCACATCCGGATCTTTAGTAATATCCTGCGAGGCAGGTACAATTTCAACGGTTATAACAGCATCGTCGGTCATGTCCAGCAAACAGCTATTCAATGTGTTGGTGGCTTTAACAGTATAAGTAAAACTACCGGCAGCCGGTTCTGTCACATTCCATTTCAGCGTATCACCATCACCTGTTCTCATTGCACCCACGTTAAAAAGACCTCTATACAAACGGTACTCATAATTTGTACCAACTTGTGAAGAGCTTAAAGTAATAGTTGCAACACCTCCTTCGCAGATTGCGATTGTTCCTGATAAGGAATAGGCGATCAGTTTATAGACGTCGTTGGTAAAATTGGCATCATCCTTCCAGGGTTCGTATATAACCCCGGCAGGATCGGTCAATGCATCGCCAATCCCGCAAAGATAGCCGGCCACTGTCGGTCCGGTGGGATCTCCCCACCAGTTTCCGGTTGCATTGATTGTTGCACCGCCATGGTTATTTAACCCGTGCGGTGAATTGCCATGGATCTTATTGCCTATTGCCGAGTTACCGGTTCCGGCTCCGTAAAATACGATACCCGCATCACAGAGAGTAACGTCATTAGCACCAGGCAGCGTGCCATCGCCGATGGCATTTGAGGCAGAAGTTCCATCAACTCCGATGCCCCATCCACATGCCCCGGGTGTACTGATATCGCCGCTATGGATTTCAGAGATCGTATTGCCTCTCAGCGTATTGTTGCCGGCGTTGTAAAGATAAATACCATTGTAGCAGTAACCGGTGTTATCGGTGATCTCGTTCCCAAGGATATCGTTATAACTTCCAACTACTTCGATCCCATTGGTCGTAAAATTGGTGATGATATTGTCCTGAACAGTACAATAAGAAGAAGCCTCAAGCAGAATCCCGACATCCTGGCTATTACTGATTATATTAGGATCGATGAGTAAATGATCGGAGTAGCTGGCAGCAATAGGTATAGAACCACCCGTGATGGTGTTGCTGAGGATTTCACCAGAGGTTGTTGTACCGTTAATGAAACGGTATTGGATACCCTGGGCACTTTCGTAAGGAGTCAGGTTATTCAAACTTGTAACTACAATGGGGTCCACCAGATTATCGGTTCCATAAACGACAATGCCGAGGATGGTGTAATCAGTCAGGATGTTGTTATTAAGGGTCAGTCTTGAACTTTCTAATACCCTGATGCCTGTCACCGAAGGATCTGAGGTGCTGAAACCCATGATCTTGGAATCAAATAGACCGGCATCCGCGATATCTGTATTAAATACTTTACGGAAATATACTCCTGTGAAGCGACTTCCGATGTGAGACTGTCCATCCGCGTCGAAAGTAAATCCTGTTATTTTCACACTGATTGGATCCCCGTTGATCGGATCAACAGGATAAGCAGCCAGCAGGTAATCGGTAGTCCAGTTATCTGCAGTCCAAACCTGCGCGGTGTAACCCGGTGCAGTTACTCTGCCGGTAGCCGGAGCTTTGACGATGGTCTGGGTAATACCGGCGCCAATCAGGATCAGATCTTTCTGGATGAGCAGTTGTTCGGGGAATTCCCCGGCATCAACAGAAATAGTTTCGCCTGGGAGAGCCGCATCGATGGCTTCCTGGATTTTACAATAGCCGATGCCTGTCGTAGAATTATGAACTAATGCAGCCGGCTGGGTAATAGTTACCGGCACATCAACGGTACACAGATTGAAATCCCTGGCTGTTACAGTGTAATTGCCAGCAATCAAGCCTGAAAAAGTCCCGCTGGACTGGTATGAACCGGTTACCCCCAGTTTATATTCATAAGGTGAAGTGCCTGTTCCGGTTGTAGCAGTCACAGTTACAGAGCCATTGGCGTATCCGTAACAACTGACGTTGGTCTGTGCCGTGATCGTGGCAGCCAGAGCAAAAGCCGGTTCGGTGATGATTACCGGCACATCAACGGTGCAAAGGTTGGCATCTCTGGCTGTTACGGTGTAATTGCCAGCAATCAAGCCTGAGAAAGTCCCGCTGGACTGGTATGAACCGGTTACCCCCAGTTTATATTCATAAGGAGAGGTTCCGGTTCCTGCCGTGGCGGTTACAGTCACTGTGCCATCGGAGAATCCAAAACAACTCACATTGGTCTGTGCCGTGATCGTGGCAGCCAGAGCAAAATCCGGTTCGGTGATGATGACCGGCACGTCGACGGTACAAAGCTTGGCATCCCGGGCTGTTACGGTGTAATTGCCTGCAATCAGGCCGGGGAAGGTTCCGCTGGACTGGTATGAACCGGCGCCCAGTTTATATTCATAAGGTGAAGTGCCTGTTCCTGTCGTGGCGGTTACAGTCACTGTGCCATCGGAGAATCCAAAACAACTGACATTGGTCTGCGCCGTGATCGTGGCAGCCAGAGCAAAATCCGGTTCGGTGATAATGACCGGCACATCGACGGTACAAAGATTGGCATCCTTGGCCGTTACGGTATAACTATTTGCATTCAAGCCGGAGAAAGTTCCGCTGAGTTGGTATGAACCAGCACCCAGTTTATATTCATAAGGTGAAGTGCCTGTTCCTGTCGTGGCAGTCACAGTTACCGAACCTGTTGAATTGCCATTGCAGCTCACGTCGGTCTGTGCCGTGATCGTGGCAGCCAGAGCCAGTGCCGGTTCGGTGACAGTCACCGGAACTTCCACTGTGCAAAGGTTGGCATCTCTTACTGTAACGGTAAAGTTGCCTGCAAGCAGACCGGTAAAAGTCCCGCCCGGCTGGTATATACCTGCGCCGATTTTATATTCATAAGGAGCGATTCCCTTGCCAATAGTGGCAGCAACTGTAACAGAACCTGTTGCATCTCCTTTACATTTGACATCCACATGGGATACTATAACTTCGTCTGCTGCAAGTTCATAAACATCAACCCATGTTGCAAGGCCATCTTTCCAGGGTTCGTAAGTAACATTCGTTTCGTTGGTAAGCGTATTTCCGCTTCCGCACGGATTGCTGGCAACAGTCGGCCCCGTTGCGCTTCCCCACCAGTTTCCTGTGGCTGTTACAACAGCTCCGCCAAAATTGTTCAAACCATGAGGTGAATTACCATAAATCTTGTTTCCAATAGCAGTATTACCGGTTCCGGTGCCATAAAAGATGATGCCTGCATCATTGGTGGTGATATCATTGGCATTGGCCAGGGTTCCATCGCCGATGGTGTTATTCGCTGAAGTTCCGTCAAGACCGATACCCCATCCACAATTTCCGGGGGTGCTGACATCACCGCTGTGCGTGCTGGTGATCTGGTTTTTCAGAATTATACAATTATTGGCATTATAAAGAATGATGCCATTCCCCATTTGGTTGGAGATAATGTTCTCAGTGACCGTAACATTATTCGAAGAACTGACCAGTAAACCATCAGTGGCAGGATCAGTAACGGTATTATTGCAAACGGTTCCTGTTGCGCCGAAGCAAACGTTCAAGGCATATTCTGTCCATACCAGCGATGACTTAAGGCAAATCAAAGTGTTATCGTCAAAGAGAATATCCGGATCAGGATTTGCGGCGAGATCGCCGTAAGCAGCAATGCCATTGATGGTGTATTCAATATTATCACAACCGCTTATTGAGAGTTTGGAATCACCCAGGATACGTACACCGGTAGCCGAAGGATCGGTGGGGCTGAAATTGATAACGCTTGAGTTAAACAGACCGGCATCAGCATAATTTGTGCCTTTGACACAACCGAAGAATACGCCCGAGTAACGGCCACAGTCATGATAAGTGCCATTGGCATCGAAAGTCATGTCGGATACTTTAACGGTAATGGGTGTTCCGGTAGCTGTGGTGCCGTTCCAATCAAGAGGATAAGCAGCTAACAGGTAATCTGATTGCCAGTTGACACCAACACCGGTTATACCGGCAACACAATTGCTGACACCTGAAGGCGCCTTGACAACAGTCAAACCTATGCCGGCACCTTCGAGTATCACGTCCATGTGAATAGTCAGCTGTTCTGTATAATCGCCTTCAGCCACATTAACCGTTCCGCCGGTGCCATCCTCCAGCCGGTCAATGCCGGCCTGGATGGTATTGAAATGGTCGCATAGCCAGCCTGAAGTCGCTGAGGTAAAATCGTCGTCTACCCATACTTCAGTCGGAAAAGGATCTACTTCGATTAAAGCTGCATCGGAGTATGCTTCTGAACAAACCCCGCTTTGCACAACTGCACGAAAATAGGTATCGACTGCAATATTTGTGGCCGTGTAAGTTGTTGCTGTGTTGGTAATATCAGTCCATGGGTCAGCGTTAGTTGTTGACCATTGCCACTTAACTACAATTCCGGTTTGACCGGATAATGTTAATAAGGTACTATTGATTGCGTAACATACATTTAAACTGGGAGTTACTGCACCGCCTTCACTTAACGGATCAATGATCCATGAATAAGTTGCACTGGTGGCCTCATCACAGCCAGAACCGCCGCAACCGCCTCTTTTAGCCTGTATACCAACAGATGTCAGGCCCGTTGTTGAAATTGGATCTCCGGGAATATAGCTAACCCATGAGCCACCGTTTATACTCTTAAAATAATTATCGGAACAACTGACTCCTCCTGAACCTGCAACATTAACAGATGCAGAAACATTTGCCCCGTCACAGACATTGGTCTGGTCAGGAGATTTTGTCATGGTTGAAGCGACAGGGTCGGCAATTACATTAATGTAAAAGTTTGTGGTTGGGACAGCATCATTTATATCTAACACAGTGTAATTAAATACACCGGTAGATGAAAAATCCAGGGGAGTAAAACTAATCGTACCACCAGTCCCGGCCTTATCCTCAATAATAATAGCCCCGGGAAAATTAAGCAGGCGGTAAGTATGCCCGGATGTTGACAAGTCAACATAAACTGTCACAGTTCCACCGGCACAAATATCAACAGTCGGAGGGCTTCCTGCCCACGTTGGACTGGTATATACTGTTTCCTGGGCATACACTGTGGCTGCCAGAAGAAAAATGATAAAAAGGCTCATCATTGCCCGGATCATTTTTGCCCAATAATGGACAGATAAGATTTGGCTGTAAATCTTTTTCATAGTGTTTGATTTATAATTAATGTTAAAAAATTATGGTTAGTGCTATTTCTAATTTCTAATTTCACATAATATAATCGTCCTCAGCTCCTCCAACTTTAAGGGTAGCGAGAGGCGGGAGTAATTTTTTTGTTTAAAAACGGATATGATCTCATCGAATTCCTTGTTCGCTGAAACCACAACATGGATTTCCGGATAATACCGGTTGATATAGCGAAGAATGACCGTGTCGGTCATGGCACGAAGATTCAATACGACGCTATCAATGGGATGGTCATCGAGAATCTGGATAGCTTGCTCATGAGTATGAGCAAAATAGGTCGCTGCAGCAATATTTCGAACATATTCCCCGATCGCTAGTTCGACCGCAGGTTCATATCCGATGAAAAGAATGATTCTTTTCATATTGTTTTTTGATTAATGTTGGGATACAACAATTATCAAATCCTGTGCCGTCTATCATAAAATACTGATAGTCATTCGTTAACAATCGAAAGCAAATAATCTAAATGGGAAGTGGGCAGGTAAATTGCCCGAAATCGGGCAGGGGGAGGTCGGCGGTCAGCGGTCGGCGGTCGGCGGTCGGCAGTCAGCGGTCGACTACTTAACTATAATCCCCAGCTTCTCTATCTTCCGGTCCAGCGCTTGTCGCGATATCTTCAATGTGCGGGAGGCAAGTGATTTGTTATATCCGGCTTCTATAAGGGCGGTTTCAATATTTTCTTTCTCCATACTATCAAGGGATTTGGCAGGAGCTGATGGATGTTGCACCAAGGGCGCCAGCTGCATTTTGATCTTCAGATGGTCAAAATGTTCGAAGGTCAGCATATTTCCTTCACACAGGATCAGTGCCCGTTCTACCATGTGCTTCAGCTCTCTGACGTTACCGGGAAAATCATACTGCATAAAAGAATTCATTATTTCTTTATCGACTTTCGGAATGTCCCTTCCAAGTTTTTGGGAATAATAATCAAGGTAGTGCGCAAATAGCAGCGGGATGCTCTCGGTTCGTTCCCGGAGAGGCGGTACGTTGATAACAAAGGTGTTTATCCGGTGGTAGAGATCTTGCCTGAAACGGTTTTCAAGGATGAGCTGATCCAGGTTCTGGTTTGTAGCCGCGATGATGCGAACATCTATTTTTTTTGTGGATGTGGAGCCGAGCCGGCTGATTTGTTTGTCTTCCATGATACGGAGCAGTTTTGACTGCAGGCTTGGTTTAAGGTCTCCGATTTCATCAAGAAAGAGGGTCCCCTCGTCGGCTGCCTCGAACCATCCGGCCTTGTCGGCTACAGCCCCGGTGAATGCGCCTTTCTTATAGCCAAAGAATTCGCTCTCAAAAAGCTCGTCAGGGATAGAGGAACAGTTAACCGGATGGAACGGCTTTTCTTTACGACAGCTCAGGTAATGGATGCCGCGGGCGATGAGATCTTTGCCTGTACCGCTCTCCCCGGTGATCAGCACAGTTGTATCTTTTGAACGCGCCACGAGCCGCATTTTATCAACCGCCTGCTTCATGGTGGAACTAATCACTATCAGGGCCGACGACGATCCTTTTCCAAAAGCATCGTACAGCGAATTATCGAATTGACTATCGTTCAGCAGCTCGACCCTTGAGGCGAGCTTCATAGATTTTTCGATAGTTGTCATCATTTCATGAAGGCGAAAAGGTTTTTGGAAAAAATCGACCGCACCCAGCCGCAGGGCAACGATAACAGATTCCATATCCCCATGGCCACTCATCATGATCACCTGAATTTTTGGATAAATACGCCGTATCCTTTTTAATACTTCCAACCCGCTCATCTCGGGAAGCCTTATGTCAAGAATGGCAATATCAACAGGGTGGGCTGAAAGTATCCGGAAAGCTTCCGAAGGCGATGCAGCTAATTGTACCTGAATATCTCTGGAAGTTAGAAATTTGTTGATTTCTCCGCGTATGTCCTGTTCATCATCAAGGACCAGGATGTTGGTTTTTTGGACGTTCATGACTTGGCTTAGGCAGAAAAATCAGCTAAATTGATTTTTCATCCGCTAAGATAATAAAAATATTCGGATAATTAGCATATAACAAAAATTTACAAATATCTTTTAATGTTTATTAGGCTAATTCCTCTCCCCTTTGGGCGAAAGTATTATAACCGACGGGTTAACCCGTCGGTTAAATAGATACCCCCGTTGCTTGTGGTGGAGAGTTTCATTCTATCTGTATCATTGAAAAAAATAAATCTTAGAGATATCTTATTATCGCCTTCATTACCAGCCTTTAAACCGACATTTATTGTTGTCAGTGGAGCAATTAGAATTTGCAACCTGATCAGGATTGGCAATTGATCAGTGTTTGTTAAGTATGGAGAGTTTATGGGTGGATTGATGGTTTTTTAATTTGATTATAAGTAGATAGAATCCCGGCTCCAGGTTGTTAATATTAAGTGAGATTTCGCCGGATTTGGTTTGATTGATTTGTTCTGAAGCATAGCAAAGCCTTCCGTCGGTAGAGAAGAGACTGAAAACAACAGGTCCGGTGAGGGTTTCGCTTAAGCGAACAGTAATGTGATCCTTTGCAGGATTGGGGTATATGATGATATTGCAGTCATTCATTTCATCCAGGCCGGGAATAATGATGTCGATGGAATTCGATGTATCGGAAACACAACTGAGGCGTGTGACGATATCGTAATATTTACCGCTCTCAGCAGGTGTAAAGCTGATGCCGTTTGCGCCCGGAATGGCTGCATCGTTGCGGTACCATTGGTTTCCGCTGCCAGCATCGGATATCAGGGTGTTTTCGTTCACTTCGATCACAGGAGTGGGTGGTACAGGATATCGTTCCACGCTGGCCAAGCCATCACCAGTTCCTTCACAGCGCGAATTCTGAACAAAACTAATCTGGTAGGAGCCGGTATCACCGGTGATCAGGTTGCAGGGCGACTGATCCTGCCCGGCAACCAGCACTGAGTGGCTTCCGAAGCTGTAAACAAAGTCCCATGGCGGAAGGCCTGTCAGTTCGACTGAAAGCGCTGTAGTTCCATTATCGCCGCACAAGGTATCTGTCCCGGAGATTGTGGCGATGACGATTTCTTCCACAAAAATGACCACATTCCCGGAAACAGTTTCGTTTCCATCCGATGCGGTAAGAAAACAGGTCGTTGTCATCTCAGGCCATATTATTGGATTTTCTTCGGAAGAATTCAAACCCGATGGATCGGATGTCCACGTAAAAGAATAGTTCCCGGTTCCACCTGAACAAAGTGCAAAGAGCATCACCTGCGAACCTGCACAAATCGAATCAGCGATTGAAACAGGGTTAACTGTCAGCGGGCCTCCGGTTATTTCCACGGTTTCATGGTCATCATCCTGGCAACCGGTTTCAAGGTTTGTAACCATGAGATGGAAAATATTTTCTGCAGTAAGGTTTACCGTCTGAGGGTTTTGCACTTCAGGATCCAGGAGCAGCGCTTCGGGTGACCAATGGAAACTGAAATTTCCTGGTCCGCCTGCATCGCCATGAAGAGTGGCCGCAGTGCCAAACGGAACAGGAGAGACAGTGCTTATGCCGGCCTGGGGAAGCCCGTTCACCGTCACAGGCAGGATAGCGGCGGTACTCATTATTCCGCAAGGGTTGGCGGCATAAACGCTCACCTCACCAGAGACTGCATTTTCAAGGAAATCCACGACAATAAGATTGGTTTGCTGTCCTGCAACGATTTCAACCCCCGGAGGGACAAGCCAGGTATAAGATGAGGCGTTGACCAGCGGTTCTACCGAATAACTTATGGTGTTTTGCCTTTTACAGACAGATGTTTCACCAGTGATGGGACCGGGGTTATTCAGGTCACCGCATATCATCCCATTATAATAATAAGAGGTGAAAGGAGTATCATTCAGCACCTGGCCTTGGCCGGTGGCATATTCACAGGAAGGGCCGTTGTCATGAAAGGAAAGGTCAGTATTACCGGTGATGTAGTTAAAATGAATGGTCATGATCGTGCTGAAGTCAGGCAGGGTCAGTCCGTTACCGTACCAGCCCATCGTGATGCGATGAAAACCGGTGCCAAGGTCAGCTTCGCCATAAAGAAAAGTGGACAGTTGGGGGTGAGGCACCGCCATTGTAAGCTGGATCACCGAAAAGTTATAATCGACAGAAAGATATATGGAACCGATATTGTTGAAACCTTGCACGGTCACGGGTATTTCGAGCACACCTGGCCCGGTGGCGTTAACCGTAGCCAGGTGGGTCCGGGGCGCATTCTGAGCGAAAGCCTGAATACACGTGATGCCCATGAAAAGGATTGAAAGGATACGGTGCATGTTTTCTTTCAGATGGGTTTCAGCAGTCATTTATTTAATAAAATTAAAAATAATGTTGATGAGCATGTGGTTCTTTGCCGGATAATTACAAAAGATATTTTTATTGGTCTTCAGTCGTCAGTCGTCAGTCGTCAGTCGTCAGTCATCGGTCGTCAGTCGGAAATTAGAAGACAGAAGACAGAAGACAGAAGACAGAAATTTGGAACATTGGAACCCTGGAACCCTGGAACCCTGGAACCCTGGAACCCTGGAACCCTGGAACCCTGGAACCCTGGAACCGGCTGATATTAAACACATAGACCACAATAGAAACACATAGGAAACACATAGAATAATTCAAAATTCAAAATTCAAAATTCAAAACTCAAACTCAAAACTCAAAACTCAGAACTCCCGTTTTGCCTATGTGGTGAAAAGGATTAGCCAGCGGTTGACGACTGCTATTGAAGACTTGCTTTAAAGCGATATACTTTCAGCGTATAATATTTCCGGGTCCATATCTGCTTCATTTTCCCATTCAATTGAATCAAAACTGACCCTCACCAATTTAAATTTGCTGAGATCTTTTAATTCTTTGAATATTCCAAGATCAAGATAGGGTTTCATGTCAAATTGCCTCTTTTCTCCGTTGTCAAAGGTCAACTGAAGCAAATAATCCGGAAGCGGTAAAACATCTTTGATTGCGGGAATCATTGAAAATTATTTTAATGGTTCAATTTTATATGGTTTTTCGCCATTCTGACACAAGATCCAGTTTGCCATCAGTTCTTCACTATGTATTTCAATCCACGCATTCACAAGTTTTAATTGCTTAGGCGGAATTTCACCTTCGATAACTTCATTGGATGCGATGTTTATCAGTGCTTTAAAGTCTTGAAAGTACGCATGTATATGAGGTGGGTTATGCTCTTTCGGAGCATAATACATCCGTATTATTATTCCGTAAAACATTGAAAGTGTTGGCATCGCAAATTATTGTTCTTTGCAAATGTACAAAAAATAATAGAAAATTGCCAAACGTCAGTCGTCAGTCGTCAGTCAGAAATTTGGAATTTGGAACCCGGAACCCGGAACCCATTTAAACACATAGACCACATAGGAATCACATAGAAAACACAACTTGTCCTGAATAATCGGGACAAGTTGTGCCTCCTATGTGCCCTATATTCCTATGTGGTGTAAATGCGGTCGGCTTATTGCTGCCTTACCAGCTTAATGTTCCTGATAAAATCTCCATCTTCCGTCTGTAGCCGTAGCGTTGCCATATACACCCCCGGCTGCAGCGGCGTTGCATCGAACTTGAGCGAATATTTGCCGGCGACCTTCCATTCATCCAACATCAACGCCACCCTGCGGCCCAGCATGTCAGAGATTTCCAGCGTCACGTGCCCCTCCTTCGGCAATCGAAAATCGACAATCGTATATCCTGTGAAGGGATTTGGGCGGGAAGAAATTGTACATTGTGCATTTTGCATTGTGTCTTGCACATTTTCAGAGGTTCCGGTGGTGGAAAACGCCAGCACATCAATACCCAGCATTGCACCGGGGATCATGTTGAAGCTTCCGTCGGCGAGTTCGTTGAGCGGATCGGGGGTGAGGGTGAAGCGGATCTCGTCGCCTTCGCCAAAGCTCGCAGATGTCTTCCCATGAATGGTCATCAGGACCTCATTTTCTACGAACCACACAGGCTGCAAGCTGTTCCACCCTGCCCTAAGCTCTATGCTCTTTGCAGACCAATCTAACTGTCCCTGGCCGGAGTTCATTTCCACCCCGGTCACCTCGAACAGGTCATCCGGGTAGTTGAAGATCAGCGAAATGGCGCTGAGCTCGGCCGCAGCCTTCATCCTGAGCTGCAGATCGGCTTCAGCATTGGCTTTAACCAGCACAGGCTCATCATAAGTGAGGGTCACGCCGGGCTCCCCGATCTTCTCAGGGCTCCAGATGTAGCTGCTATTGAAGTCGCCGGTGGACTGCCCGTAGAGGTTTTGAGTCACGTTAGTGCCATTGACGGCCACCTGGATATTGCCGAGATTGGAGTTGACATTTACGGGATTGGTGGCTTTCCAGTAAGACCAGGGCTCGCGATCAAACGGAGACGAAGTGCCTAACACGAATCTCAACTGGATATTAAGTGCATCGGCAGAGGTAATGGCATAATTCGGAAATCCATCACCTATAACATCGCCGGCAAGGAACCGGGTGTATTCGATATTGTAATTATGAACAGCCCAGTAATTGACCTGGGCAGCATCGGTGGTATTAATGCTGCC
>Ga0247841_10002784_pt1 | contig 33910 bp, 28 predicted proteins | sample LaCruzMarch2015__2_FD_192410 | JGI IMG/M metagenome (GOLD analysis project Ga0247841, IMG submission 192410) | Freshwater microbial communities from meromictic Lake La Cruz, Castile-La Mancha, Spain - LaCruzMarch2015_18m | ecosystem: Environmental > Aquatic > Freshwater > Lake | place: Spain...
GCAATGATTAAGAAAGCTAATAGCACCAACTCTCCACATTATAGTGGATTGGCAAAAGTGGTTATTGCTTACAATCTGGGGTTAGCAACGACCATTTGGGAAAATATTCCATATAAAAGTTCTGATAACCAATTGACGGATTTCGCGCCAAAATACGATACTCAGGAAGAGGTATATAAAGATATTCAACGTCTTCTTAATGAAGCTATTACTGAATTAAGTGCTACTGAATCTTTATTCAAACCAGGCACTGACGATATTGTTTATAGAGGTAATATCAGCCTTTGGTTGAAAACTGCTCAAACACTAAAAGCAAGATACCTGCTACATACGGCAAAGAAAACAGGTGCTGCGGCTGCTTATCCTGCTATTTTAGATGCTTTAAGCAAAGGAATTAAATTGAATACGGAGGACTTCCAACTGGTTTACACTGACAGGAATTTCAATCCATGGCATTCTGTTGCCTTAGCTAATAATACAGGAAACTTGTCTACAACTTTTGGCGGACAGTTTATGAATCTTATGAATGGCACGGTACAGGAAGTAGTTGACCCCAGGGTTTCTCTTCTTGCCTTTAAAAATGTAGCGGCTGATCCTTTATTTAAAGGAACAAATCCTGGAACAGGTGCTGGAGCGACCACCGTTTATAACGACAGAACTAATTTTTTTGGTTGGAATTTCGGTCTATTAGCTCCCCTTCAAATGGTTACCAATGCAGAAGCTAAATTTATTGAAGCAGAGGTGAGATTATTACAAAACGGAGGAAAAGGCAATCCCGACGCTTACAATGCTTATTTAGACGGAATTAGAGCCAATATGACTAAAATTGGGGTATCGGCTGCAAATATTACGACATTTACGTCTAGTCCTAAAATTGCCGTTGGAGCAGAGAACCTAACGATTTCTCATATCATTTCCGAAAAATACAAGGCCCTTTTTCTTAATCCTGAGGCATGGACCGATTTACGTCGCTATGATTATAGCACTTCTATCATACCAGGTTTATCATTGCCAGCAAACCACAATCCGGATTTAAAAGGCAAGTGGATTCAGAGAGCAGCTTATCCCACCTCAGAAACATCCAGGAATTCAGCGAATGCAACACAAAACTTTCGCGACCTTGACGTAAAGATGTGGATTTTTAATTAATTTTTAAACAGTATTGAACGATGAGAATTCTTAATAATATTCTATTACTTCTGGTTATACTTCTATCTGCATGTCACAAGGAATATAATCCTACAAGTGATTTATTTGAAATTGTGGGAGATGTCGCACAGGTATCTGCGCTGACCTCTCCAGTTTCCACTGCCGATGCAAATAGCACTGTAAATCTTACCATCAAGGCACATGCCTTAAATACGGACATTAAAGAGTTTAAGTTTTACCAAAGAATTGGTACATCCGGCACTTATAATTTCGTAAGGAGTGTTCCATTTGTTGCTAATTTCTCAGCAGCGGAAAGAGTACATGTTATCACCATTCCTTACACGGTGCCAAACGAAAAGGGGAAATCCTTTAGTTTGCAAGTGGAAGCTGTTACGGCGAACAATCTGGTTTCTTTAAGAAGAACCTTAAGTCCTACGAATATTTCCATCAGATAAACAGGAAATATTTATATATAAGAAGCCCGGCTAATGCAGATTAACCGGGCTTTTTATTGTAATTAAACTATTTGACATCCAATATTTTATGAATTTGAGGAGCCAGCGTATTTCCCCAAATCACATATCCTTCCTCATTATAATGTAGGTTATCTTTACCAAAATATTTACCAATAGGCTGATTTGATTCATCAAGGAAAGCATTTTTCACTGATACGGTGTGCAAAAATGGCTGGGAGGCTGAATATTCCCGAATGAGCGTATTTGTTTCCTCAATTTTATCCCAAACTTTCCATCTTCTTGGAGAAGGCGAAATTTCAATCCAAATAATGGGTATTGCTGGAAATTTTTTACGCAGGGTATGGATAATTTGCTTATAAGTTTCAAGGATCTGAACAGGTGATTTATCATTATTTGAAACAGTCAAATCATTACTTCCTGTATATAAGACTGCTGCTTTCAGGTTATGTGGAAAGGCAATGCGTTCTATATAATAAGCCATTTCTGGGATATTACTCCCACCATACCCTCTATGAATAACCGACAATGGAGCTAAATCGGCAGGCACATTTTTCCAAAGCCTTACAAAACTGCTCCCTGTTACGAGCACCGAATTTTCCGGATAGTTTACAGCATTGTTCAGACTATCAAAAACAAGGATTTCCTTTTCAAATCTTTTTATTCCTGCATTACCCGACGATTTATTATTTTTCAACTGAGTAAATAACCAGTGAACTATTTCATTCAGGGCAGCACTTTGCTTTTCCTTTTTACTGTCCAGGGTATGTCCAGTATTAGGAAACGGCAAATACCCTGTTGGCAAACCCAGTTTAAGTGCCCTTTCAAAAATGGGAAGGCTTCCGTATTTGAAACCATGCCAAGAATAGGAAGAATCAAAGGGTACGGTCTTGTCCATTTCTCCATGAACTGAAAAAACGGGAACATCTCCTTCCTTCATAAAGGAAAGATTGGTCAATGCACCCCAACAATTTACAACGCCATGAACCTTAGTGGAAATAGTTGATTTTACCGGATCTAATAAGCCCAATTTGGTAGAAACGGAGACGGGCACTTCATATTGGTCTAAATAAGCTACACCCAATGCCGTCATAGCCCCAGCCGAACTTCCCATGATAAAAACCTGAGCGGTATCAATTCTAAAGGCTAACGCATTTTCTTTTAAATATCTCACCGCCGCTTTTGCATCTTGAACAGCTCTGACAAAAGCTTCGAAGTATGCCTCATCACTATTAGAAGAGTCAATACCGAGTCTATAATCAATAGAAGCAGCAACATAACCTCTTTGAGCTAAGCCTGTACAAACCAATCCATTGAACGCCCCTACCTTTGTATTATTCCTGAATCCACCTCCATGAATAAAAATCATTAGTGGTCTATTCAAGGAGGTGTCCTGTTGTGGCGGCAGATAAACATCGAGCAAATGCTGCTCCATTTGACCTGAAAGTCCCATTGAACGATGGTATGGAACATCAGAAAGGGTATCAATACGTTCGTAGATGACTTCCTTATACCGTTGGGCAAAAGAATCACTTACAAAAGAGCAACTGATAAAAAAAACGAACCATTTAAACTTGCGCATATATTTTACAATTTTTTATCAAAATAATCAATCAAATTAAATTTAAGATCATGAATTTCCTTCATTTTTCCTAATAAAACAAGATAAGGGATATTGTCCTGAGAGTGAAACCAATGCCGACAGATTTTTTTCAATAAATATTTACGGCTACTCCAGTTTATTCAATCTAATGGTCATTAAAATTAAATCAGGTAATAATAGAAACCTCTATTTTTAATTACGAAATCGTTTTCGTACTCTTCCTTCAGAATTAAATAAATTAAAGTAACTTGACATATAAAAATGAGAAGGACATGGAAAATATGAATATTAAAAAGTTGGCAAAGGAACTTAATCTGTCCGTTTCTACCGTTTCAAAAGCACTACACGACAGCTATGAGATAAAAGCTGAGACGAAAGAAAAAGTATTAGCATTGGCAAAACAGTTAAATTATCAACCCAATCCATTTGCCAGTAGCTTAAGAAGAAATTCCAGTAAAACGATCGCGGTGGTGATTCCCGAAATTGCACATAACTTTTTTTCACTGGTCATTAATGGTATTGAATCTATTGCCGAGGAATTAAAATATCATGTCCTTATATATATAACTCATGAAATACCGGAAAAAGAGGAGCAGATTATCAGGCATTTGTTAAATGGCCGGGTAGATGGCATCCTAATATCATCTTCCGGTATTTCAAATAATAATGCGCATTATCACGAACTGGTGCAAAAAGGTATTCCCTTTGTTTTTTTTGACAGAGCCAATTTTGAAATTGATGCGCCAAGAGTAATTACCGACGATTATCAGGCAGGTTTCCAAGCCACAGAACATTTAATAAAAAGCCAATGTAAACATTTTGCCTTTCTTTCTCTTTCCAATCAAATGTCCGCTATTAATCATCGGAAAGACGGATTTTTGGCCGCGCTAAAGCAATATCAAATCGAGCCTTCTCATGTTCATATTATTGAAGCAGGAACGGATGAGACCTTAAGTTTTCAGATTATCAGAGATTCCTTACAACCCTTACCAGAATCATTGGGTATATTTTCATCTGTAGAAAAACTAGCCATTCAAACCTATCATATTTGCAAAGAAATCAATATCATAATACCCAAACAATTAAAAATTATTAGTTTTTCAAATTTGCCCACTGCCGCTTTATTAAACCCTGCGTTATCGACGCTTACGCAACCCGCATTTTCCATTGGGAAAGAGGCTGCCCTACTTTTATTTCAAAGTATTAAGAACAAAGGCAAAATTCAACCTATAACCACCCTTCCACATATTGTATTGAAATCCACTCTATTTATAAGAGAATCGACAAAAATGTAAAGAATAAATCAAGGTGAATAAACAAAATTAAATGCCAGATTTAGTAAATATCCTGACCTTAATCTTGACATTTTTCGCCAAAACTTAAATCACCTGCATCACCTAAACCCGGAACGATATAAGATTTTGCCGTTAACTCTTCATCCACATCACCAATCCAAATATGAGCCTGCGGTAATTTTTGATGCACTTGATTCAGTCCTTCCTTTGAGGCAATAGCAGACACAATATGAATTGATGAGGGAGTACCATACTTAGCTAAATGTTCTACCGCCTTTATGATAGACGCTCCCGTTGCGAGCATAGGATCTATTAAAACAAGGCATTTACCGGTAAGATCGGGGCAGGAAACGTATTCCATTTCTATGTCAAATTTTCCACTTCCGTGATGTTTTCTAAAAGCCGTTAAAAAGGCATTTTCAGCATCATCAAATACGTCTAAAAATCCCTGGTGCATAGGTAATCCCGCTCTCAAAATGGTTCCTAAAACGATGGGGGTATTCACCAGTGTACAATCTGCAATACCTAAAGGAGTTTGAATTTTTTTTATTTCAAAAGATAAATGCTTACTTAATTCGTGGGCCATAAAAACACCCAATCTTTGAATATTTCTGCGAAAAAGTACCTTATTCTGTTGCACGGTAACATCGCGTAACTCGGCTAAATAATTACCCGCGATAGAAGGGGTATCATGAATTATTGTAATCATATATTTGTATTTTTTAAAAAGGTGAAATAAATTTCTTCCCACGCCTTCCAGGTTCCCGGACCTGAAAACGAACTATTATGAGCAATAAAAGTAAAGGTACCACCCACCGATTTACATTGATTCTCGATGTTTTCAAGGGTAGCTAAAATACCTTCTGAAGTATTTTCTCCATAGACCCAAAAGGTCACATCCATGGCCTGAAAAGGATGGATCGTCAAATTGGTACAGACATCTCTCTGTTCATCAAACCAAAGAAATGGAAAACAAGTACCCGCCCGAAAGCCACATTGACTGGCATAACCCATAGAATAATCATTTTCAACCCCTATTTTAAGAAGATTATGGTAAGTATCGGGCATATTTAGCAAAAGATAATGTTGTCTCGAATGAATAATCTTTTTTTCAGCTAACGAACATAAGAAGTTATACTCCTTTTGCAGCCATTCAAAGGATAATCCACTTTTCATTGACGGATGTAAACCGATGTTGTATTTACTTGATACATCACGGATTAATTGTTTAAACGCTTTAGATTTTAGTCCAACAGCACGATCTATTTTGGATTTATTGCCCATCAGCCAAAAAAATATGGGCTGATCTCCCAAAGCGGCATGAGTGGTTAACAAGCGGCTAAAAGTAAAATACGGATCTACTTCATTACCCGTCAGGACCTGCCATCGATGATAGATTGAAGAAAAATCACGACGCAGCACATCCCGACAAATACCGTAAAAATGCCTTGGAAGAGAGCGATAAAGATAAGCCCAGGCGACATCGATATCATAAGAAATTTGTCTTTTGTAAATGGGCAAAGGAGCTAAAAAAGACGGCCATTTTTCCTTTAAAAAGTCAAACAACCGAACCTTAACCAAGTCCACGTAGGGTATTTGCAAATAATTATTCTTGAATGCTATGCTATTTTCCGCTTTAAATCGGCCCCAAGCATCAAGATCACTTTTATTATACTCCTCACATCTGGCCAAGGAATAAAAAATAAAAGAAAAAATATCTGCATCGAGATTATTTAAAGGAAAGGTAACCAATGCCAAATCAGGTAATATCGGCTCGCTCTTTCGACGCCACAAATATCCACTATCAGGTATTTGCAAAGCATCCTGTCGAATATACTTATTGCTATAAAAAATGATAGGTCCGGTATATTTGATGGCGAGATCAACATCATGAGTGATTTGAAAAGAAGAAACTCCCTTAAAAATCCAATCCAGTACATATTGGAATCTATTTGACGAATGCTCGCTATATATTAAAACGTCCAACATGTTAAGGTCTGATTTATGGAAGGTAAATTAACATTTTTTTGGTATATTTATCATTATTAAAAAAGCATCTGAAGCTGCATGAACCTAAGCGAGTTAAAAATTGTATTACATAAAATGAAGTAAAAATGTCCAACGATAAAATAATAAATGCCCATCCTGATTTTAGGTTAATGTATTTGACCTTAACAGGCATGGTAATATGTGTAAGCCTGGCAGCACAACAGACCTTATCATTGGGAAGAAATAATTACAATCAGGATAAAGGCATATTGTTTCAAAAAGAGAGTGGTGTTAACGCGCGGATATATACCAATGGATTTAGTTTTGGTTATCAACTGGGGAAGATAAAAAAGTATAACCTATCGCAATATTACTTTGCAGAATTCGGTGAATTAAAAGACCCCATTGAATCCAGGCAGCAAAAAAATATATCCTTGTCAGGACCCAGGGGAACATACCGCGGCTTTATATTTGGCAAACAAAATAATTTTTACCCCCTGAGAGTAGGCGTTGGAGAGAAGAGATTTTTATCTGAAAAGGGAAAAAGAAAGGGATTAGCTATAGGCGTAAGTTATGAAGGAGGCCCAACATTAGGTCTTTTAAAACCTTATTATCTTGTTTTAAGGCATACTTCTGACACTCCTGGTAATTTCACCAGCATTCGAAGTGAAAGATATTCAGCTGAAAATGCCTCACGTTTTTTAAATTGGGATGATATTTTTGGTGCAGAAAAGCTAACAAAAGGGTTGGATGAACTGGGTATAGTACCTGGTATAAACATAAAGGGAAGTTTACATTTCGATTGGGGCGCTTATGGTGAGTTTATTCGTTCTGCTGAAATTGGTCTTATGGCAGACGCATTTATCAGAGATGTACCCATTCTGGCCGATAATGATATCTTAGGCATTAACAATAACCAAAATATTTTCCTCAATTTTTTTGTAAATTTACGCCTTGGAAAAAGGAAATAGTCATTTAAAGATAATACAGTTTCATGGTTGAATTACCCATTGCAGGTTCTAAAGAAAGACCTACAAAAAAGCCCGATTGGCTTAGAGTTAAGCTTCCTATTGGACCCGAGTTCAAGAAGGTTCGGGAATTAGTTGATACCTATAAATTACATACTATATGCCAGTCAGGAAGTTGCCCCAATATGGGTGAATGTTGGGGAGCTGGTACTGCCACTTTTATGATTTTGGGTAATATATGCACTAGATCTTGCTCTTTTTGTGCTGTAAAAACAGGTAAACCAACAGAATATGACATAGAAGAGCCTGGAAGAGTGGCGGAAGCTGTTATGTTAATGCAAGTAAAACATGCTGTGATAACCTCTGTAAACAGAGACGAATTAGCAGATAGAGGGGCAGAAGTTTGGTACCAAACCATTCACCAAATTAAATTATTGAGCCCAAGTACTACCATTGAAAGCCTCATCCCTGATGTAAAAGGAAATTGGGAGGCCTTAGAAAGAATGATTAGTGGCGGTCAGGAAATAGTTTCTCATAATATGGAAACTGTACAAAGACTCTACCGATTAGTGAGACCGCAGGCTAAGTATGACAGGAGTTTAGAACAAATTAAACGAACCAAAGCTTTTGGAAAAAGAACTAAATCGGGTATAATGGTCGGTCTGGGTGAAACAAAAGAAGAAGTTTTGAAATCAATGGATGATTTGGTAGCTAACGGTTGCGATGTGCTTACCATTGGACAATATTTACAACCTACTAAAATGCACCTTGACGTCGCTGAATTTATTCACCCCGATACCTTTGCTTTCTATGAAGAGGAAGGTTTACGCCGTGGATTTGATTATGTGGAAAGTGGCCCGTTGGTTCGTTCTTCCTATCATGCGGAAAGACATTTAATTCCAACCAAATAAAGCCTTTAATCTGGGTAAAAAGTCAATATTTTCAAAGAATCCAGTAAATTTAATGGCGCCAGGACCTTGAGAAAAAACAGGGACCAAAGTTCCTGTGGTTGTTTTTCCAGTGAATTCATGTTGTAATTTCTCTCGCTTTGAGCCTGGATTTACTGAGTATCCTCCTGTTTCGTACGCTGACGTAACGATAACCAGTGTTTCCTTATCCCTTTCAGCAAAATCCAGAACTTTTGCCAGGGCTTCATCGAAATCATTATATTCAGAAAGCATATACTCTGGGTTATTGAGTTTTGCACCCAGAGCAATTTGTGCACTATTCACCAATAAAAAGAACCCAACCCTTTTTTTATCTTTTTTACTTAGAAAATCAATAGCAAAAGAAACGGCGGACGATAAATATTTTCTACCCTCCGTCACGGAGAGAGGCCAGTCAAGCGCCGTAAAAGCAACATATTTTTTTGAAAAATCAGCTGTGGGAAAGGATTTTGCCTCCGGAAGAATGGACAAAGTCTGATAACCCTGACGCTGAAGGTCTTCCATTAGATTTTTTTTATCTTGTCTGTCTGTAAAAAATTTCTCCCCACCACCAATAATAAGATCTAAAGGCGAGCCGGGTAACTGGGAAGCTATATATTCTTCATTCTTATAACCAGAAGAATGAGCCCAAAAGGCAGCGGATGAAACGTGGGTCATGCTTGCCGTGGTAACAACCCCCGTTTTCATATTATTATCAGCCCCTATTTTCACTATCGACGGAATGGATATTGAATCCATATTAACCCCTAAGGCACCGTCAAAAGATTTCACACCGCAGGCAATCGCCGTAGCGGCGGCGGCGGGATCGGAATTTAGACTATTAAAAGAATTCGTTTTCTGTAGCCCAATAAACGGCATTTTTTCAACCAACAGTGCGTGGTTGTATTGATATAAACTACCAGACATTTGGTTTATCCCAACACCGTCGGCTATCATTAAAATGATATTTACAGGTTTCGAATGTTTTATCAAATCTTGCGTTGACCCAATAAAAGGGGTTAGGATTAATCCCGAACAAACAAACCCGATATTTAAAAACTTCATCATCATTATATCAATTTTAGATACCTTTTTCCCGGTAATTCTTTAATCAAGCCTTTAAATTCCATATTCAGCAAAAGTTGTGTTAACGCACCAATGGAAAGCTGAGCATGAATAAAAAGGTATTCCAAAGAAATAGGATGGGCATCAATGTATAAATCTAACAAAAATATTTCTTGTGGTTCCAAAAAAGGAATAATCATTTGTTTTTCCTGTAACTCATTCCATTGAAGAATACGAACGATATCTTCAGAAGCTGAAACAAGAGAAGCCTCTTGCGTTTTAATCATTTTCAAACAACCTGCAGACCATTTATCCGATATTCTACCGGGTAAGGCCATAACTTCCTTATGATAATCATTAGCAAGTTGGGCTGTTATCATAGAACCGCCTCTTTCAGCTGTTTCAACTACTAACACACCGTCACTTAGTCCGGCGATAATTCTATTTCTCATTGGAAAGAACTCCTTTTCAGCCCTCACAGACCAGGGATATTCGGAAAGAATGGCACCTTGTTTTGATATTTTATCTGCCAATTCGCGATGATCCGCCGGATAAATACTACCCAGACCGTGCGCTATAACTCCCACAGTGCGCAAATCATTCTTAAGGCAAAACAGGTGAGCCGCTGCATCAACACCAAAAGCGAGGCCGCTGACAATAACAGGATTAAATGATTTTAAACCGTCTAAAATTTTTCCCAACGCTTCAATGCCATGAGAAGAGGGTTTTCTCGTACCGACCACCGACAAAATAAACCTATGTTCCCAGTCCAAATGCCCCTGTTGATACAACACAATGGGGCTATCTGGTAAAAGAGATAATCGGGATGGGTAAAGTGACGATTTAAAATAAAGTATTTTTATTTTTTTTTCTTCACATATCTGTAGCTCTTTCTCGGCTGTAACGAGTACTTTTCCGGAGCGTATTTCATTAACTATATTATTTCCTACACCTGGAATCTTCAATAATTGCCGGGCGGTGGCATTAAAAACTTCCTCGGGAGACCCACAATAATGAATAAGTTGTCGACCCAGGATTGGACCTACATGGTGAATTTTTGTTAACCCTACGGCAAACAACATATTATCTTCCATACTACGCGAACTGATTGGTTAAAAAATCAGGCGTAAAGGGGTAGGATACTTAGTTAAGGGAGTAAAAAAGGAGTAAGATCAAAAAAATCAGGGTAAATGGTCAATGGCCACATTTAAGTCATCGATTAAATCACTGACATCTTCAATACCCACACTAAGCCGAATTAAAGAGTCTGTCAAACCTACTTTAAGTCTCTCCTCCCTGGGGATAGAAGCGTGAGTCATTGTTGCTGGGTGTCCAATTAAAGATTCAACGCCCCCCAAAGATTCTGCTAAAGTAAATAATTTAGTATTAGACAATAATTTTTCAGCATAATCGAGGGTATCGGTAAACAAATTAAAGGAAACCATGCCACCAAAATGCCTCATTTGGGAAGCTGCGATATCATGACCTGGATGATCTATGAAACCGGGATAAAACACTTGTTTAATTTTCGAATGAGACCTAAGAAAATCGGCAATTTTAGCTGCATTTTGGCAGGCTCTTTCCACGCGAATGTGCAATGTTTTGATACCACGTAAAATCAAAAAACAATCTTGAGGTCCTGGAACGGCACCTACTGCATTTTGAATAAACCTTAATTTCTGAGCGTATAATTCGCTATTGGTTACTACGGCACCGTGAACTACATCGGAATGACCACCTATATATTTAGTAGCGGAATGAAGCACGATATCTGCCCCCAGATCGAGCGGATTTTGCAGATACGGAGAAGCGAAAGTATTATCAACACACGTTAGGATTCCCATTTTCTTTGCAATAGTACAAATAGCTAAAATATCTACAATATTCAGCATGGGATTTGTTGGGGTTTCAATCCAAATTAACTTAGTTTCGGGTCTGATAGCAGACTCAAAAGCAGATAGATTGTTCATACCCACGAACCTACTTTTAATACCAAAACCACCATGAACCTTAGTCAACAATCTATATGAACCTCCATATAAATCGTCACAAGCCAGCACTTCGTCCCCTGGCTGTAAAAGTCTGATGACTGCATCCATAGCGGCAAGGCCACTACTAAAACAGATACCGAATTTACCATTTTCCAATGCGGCCAGATTATCTTCCAAAACGGTACGAGTAGGATTGCCTGTTCTGGCATATTCGTATCCTTTATGCACACCTGGAGAGGATTGCGCATAGGTTGAGGTTTGATAAATGGGAGTCATTACCGCCCCTGTTGCCGGGTCCGGTTCAATTCCTGCATGAATTGCTTTAGTACCAAATTTCATGACGCTTTTTTATTTAAATTAATGACGAGAGGTAAAAATTAAAAGGGCAATCTATATAATCAAGATTGCCCTTTTTTTCTCTTGTCGTTCAAAGTTTAACTTTCTGCTTAATTTACAGCATCAGATAATTCTTTACCTGCTTTAAACTTCACTGAATTTTTACTTTCAATAGTTAAAGTTTCACCTGTTCTTGGGTTACGACCACTTCTAGCTTCTCTGTGTGACACTGAGAAGGTGCCGAAACCAATAAGTGTTACTTTCCCGCCTTCTTTTAGCTCTTGTCCAATTCCTTCTACTACAGCATTTAAAGCGTCAGTAGCTTGTACTTTTGTGATTTTTGCACTTGATGCAATTTTGTTGATAAGATCTCCCTTGTTCATTTAAAATAGTTTTTAAGTTTAATTTTCCCCATCAAAAATAAGTTCGTAAATGTAAGCATAATAATTAGATAAATCAAGTACAACTTGATTCATTTATTCCTATTTTTACAAAACAAATATAGTCTATTCTTCGAAATATCAATCAATTATAATTTATTATCATGAAAAATCGCATCTTTTTTATTACTGTTTTATTCCTTTCCGTCATTTACAGTAGCTGCAATAGGAAAACAGGGTGCCCTGACATGAATCAAACGGCAGAATTTCGAAAAGATAATACACTGAAAAAACCAGCTCAAACAAGACTTTTCTCGAAAAAAAGCAAGATTAAATATTACCCAAATCCAGGAGTTAAGAAACCTTAGATTCTAATTTCTCCCCCATTTTTTGAAGGCTAAAAAGAATTAAAAAAATAGCTAATCCTGGAAAAACCGCTAACCACCAGGCAGAGGGGTTTTCTCTTACTTGCTGCATTTGGCTGCCCCAACTTATGGTTCCTGCTGGCATGCCAATACCTAAATACCCTAAATATGCCTCAAGTAAAATAGCTCCCGCAAAACTATAGGCAAAAGTTATCCACACTGAACCCATGGCATTAGGTAATATATGCTTCCAGCAAATAAGGAAATTCTTAATGCCTAAAAGTTGCGCGGCCTGAATATATTCCAAGTCTCTGATTCTTAAAAATTCTGCTCTTACCAAACGAGCTATTCCCGTCCATCTTATGAGCGCAATAAGGATAATAACATGAAATAAAGTTGGATTTTTTATCAATGGAAGTAAAGCGAGCAAAAAGAATAGCGCCGGGATGGCATCTATTGCCTGAATGATTAAACTTATAATCCAATCTATAGGTAGAAAGGTACTCTTTCCCATAAATGGCAGGGCGTAAACAAGTGCCCCGATGAGTAACCAGATACCCAACCAAATTAAAACACTTAGATTATTCCCATTTGTTTCAACACCCTGATACATCCAATACACAAAACCAATGACCCAGAAAAGCAAAACAAAAGCCTTGTAAACAGGTACATTAAACCGATCGTTCCCATAAAAACCAGCTAATCCACCCATAAATATACCGACTAGTCCAGCGATAAAAATCGATAAAAAACCTATACCCAAAGCCAACCTGAAACCTCTAATCCAGCCGGCCAAAACATCCCTTCCAATTCTATCGGTTCCCATCCAATGCCTGTCCCAAAATCCATTTGTATTTTGTACAGCAAATGGACTTTTTAATCCAAGATTTTTACGATCAATGGTTTCAGGACTATAAGGAACCAGCGTTTTCACTACTTTCTCATAAGGTATGTTACTCCAATTTTCATTTTGAAAAGCAACCGGCCATTCTATCCAACCTAATTTTACAAAAGGAACTTCAAATAATGGGAAGTAAGATTTTCCATCATATTGACAATAAACCGGTTTTTCGTTAGCTATCCAGTCACCAAAAATAGCAAGGAAAAGAACTATAAGAAAAAAGATTTTTAACTTCATTCGTTTCTATTTTCCCTTGATAATCGAATTCTTGGATCGGTGAAAACAAGCAATATATCTGATACAATGAGACCCACTGCTGTGAGTACGGAAACGAGTAAAACGAATGAGTAAACCGTGGTAAAATCCTGGCTGAGCATTGAGTCTATAAATAATCTACCCATACCAGGAATATTAAAAATAACCTCAATAACCACGGAACCTGTAATTAAAGCGGGAATGATGCCGGCAACAAAAACGATTTGTGGCAATAGGGCATTAGGAAGTGCGTGTATAAAATAAAGCCGTGCCTTTGATATCCCTTTTGTTTTAGCAAACAACATGTAAGGCTCATTGAGAACTTTAGAGAAAGTGGACTGCATGTAACTTGTTAAATAAGCCGCCAGACCGTAAGCCATACAAAAAACGGGAAGGCTTAACTGAAGTAAAAAAGGTATCGGTTGGCTTAAAAATCCTCCCTCTCTTTGGAGGTTAGACCAACCACTAATGCTAAAAAAGGAGAATCCGTATTCTGGCAAAGTAGCTTGAAATAATAACATACTACCCACCCAAAAAGCTGGTAAAGCATAAAGTGCGAGTAAAAAATTGTTTATCCAGTGCAACCACCTGCTCTTGGGAAGGATCGCCATTAAAATCCCAACAGGCATGGCAAACATATAAGCCAGAAGTATAGCCAATCCATTCACCCACAATGTCCAGGGAATAGCTTCTTTTAATTTATCTAAAACGGGTCGACCATCTCTGGAAGAGATACCAATATCACCCTGGATAATTTTACTAAACCAACGGTGAAACTGATTATCGAAACCATTCCATCCCGGAGAAGGAAGCCATGAAAAAAAAGAAGGTGTTTGGTATGACAATCGATCCAACAGACCTTCTATTGTCCTCAATTCTTCAATATATGGCTCCCTCATTTCGGCTGAAACTTGACAAGCGGCTTTTACCGCCGGCAAGTCAGACGTATTGGCCATTTCTTGTAATTGCTGTTTCCAGAATATTGATATTGGCCCATTTTCAGTCTGTGCCACTTTTTCATAAAAAGATGTCAACGCCTGGAAATAAGTCTGAACCAAAGCCCAATCTCCTGTAGCTAATAATAATTTTTTTTGAACTTTTACCGCCTCAGGATACTGAACTTTATAAAAAGTATCTGGAAACATGGCAGGCTTCATAGCAAAATAAAAAAGAGGTCGGTCGAGATTCAATCTTACTGCTTCAGCTCTATAGACTTTTTCTGCAGCGAGCGGATGGACATAAAACGACCCATTTGATCTTGCTTTGCTTTGAAGCATAACTAAATCTACTGTGGCATTTTTCTGAAGAAAAAAAAGACAGACAGATATTATCCATAAAGATAAAAGTAGGGTGCTAATTCTTTTTAATAAATAAGTTAGCATAATCCCTTATTAGTCTTTAACGAGTTTGAAAGCTAAGGGGTGAAAGCCAGGCCACGCAGCTGTAGAAACCGCTTCAAATCTTTTGTGGATAACCAAACGCTCCTGAGGACAAAACAACATGATTTCAGGTTGCTCTTCATAAATTTCTGACTGCAACTTTTTTGAAATCATCCATCTTTTAGATTGATTAGGCTCTCTTTCCATTGCATCAATCCATTCATCTGTTTTTTCATTACCAAAACCACTTCGATTATCAGCATCGGTGCGCCAATTTTGTGAAGGACTCCATTGAGGTGTGATAGAACGGCCTGCTGAAATCATTTCGAATTCCCTGCTACGTAATTTATCAAGGAGTGTATTAGCATCTTTAGCATCGATAATTACATCTATACCGGCTTTTCTTGCATTACTTTTTATAAGTTCAGCGAGCGTCATAGAACTAGCTTTACTGGCATTAGCTAGATATTTGACGCTCAGAGCAGTCTTTTTGCCCCCAAGTTTTTTATCTAATATACCATCCTTATCTGTATCGCTCCACCCTGCTTCTGCCAATAACTTTTTAGCTTTCTCAATAGAAAAAGGTATAGGTTTAAGATCTGCATTATATTCTGCCGAACTTGGGTGTAAAGGTGTTGCGCATCTTGTCCCGAAACCAATAAAAACATTTTCGATAAGTTCATCCACATCAATAGCATGAGCAAAGGCTCTCCTTACTTTTTTGTCAGAAAGAATAGGCAATCTGGTGTTTAAGGAAATATAATAACTACTTAAAGAGGAAGGAGTATAGAAGGAAAAATGTGCTTTTGTTGTACTGTCTGACTTTAAAGCCAAAAAATCTTCCGGAGCAATATTTTGCATAACATCTATTTCCTCGTTTTTTAAAGCGGCCAAAGCAGACACAGGGTCTGGAATAATCTTAAATAACAATTTATCGGGAAAAGCTTGAAAAGCAGGATTATCTGTAGCGAGTTTATCTCCCCACCAGGCTTGCTTTTTTTCTAATAATATTTCCTGCCCTGATTGCCAGGACACCAACTTATAAGGTCCTGCTCCATTGACACCTTCCGGATTTCTGCTAAAAAATTCCCCTAAATAATAATCTGCAAAATCCTTAATGAATGGGTAATTTTTTAGTTGATTTTCTGGTGACGGGTCACTAATGAGTTTTATTAATGAAACGGTATCAAGGCTTTTATCTGCATCAAAAATATGTCTTGGGAGTACAGGAACCACATTCGTCAGAGCCTCAAGACCAGCAAAATACGTATCATTTAAAATAATAGTGAATTTTTTAGGATTCATTTTATCTATATCAAATGACTGGATATTCTCCAAAAAAGTTCTGTACCCAAGGGTAGGTAAGAAAGGATTAAAAACTAATTTCAGTGTGGCTTCATAATCAGCAGCCGTAACAGGTTTACCATCGTCCCAAACGGCTTCTTCCCTAATTTCAAAACTATATTTTGTTCCACCTTCAAAAACACCACTTTTTATTAGTTCGATTTTAGGGGTCTCCTTTAATAACTGAGGTACCAATACCAAAGTAGTTGGATCATAATTCATTAAATATACATGCAGCGGATCAAAGACTTGTCTTGCGTAAGAAATGGTACTGAGCAGTGGATTTAATCTGTCTGGTTCGGCTTCCAGACGAATGGATACCTCATTAGAGGATCTTTTGTGCATACTTGACTGTTCTACTTTTCCGCAAGACGAAGAAAACAGAATCAAAATAGCTAGGGGGGCTAACAAAAAGAATTTCATTTCAATCATTTAATTAGGACAAAAATACGAGGTAAAAAGGACTATTGCACCTTTATTGCGCATTTTATTGAAATATGGAACTTTTAGGTTGTAAAATCGTTGATTATAGACAAATTCTATCTAATGAAAACAATACTTATCGCCGGTGGAACAGGACTTGTTGGGCAACTTTTAGCACAAACACTTAAAGACGAAGGGTATAACATTCGTTTGATAAGCAGATCTAAACCAGCAAATATCCTTTTTCCTACTTTCCTATGGAACGTAGATAAGGGTGTCGCTGATGGAAACGCATTCAAAGAGGTAGATATTGTAATAAATCTTGCTGGCTCTGGCGTTGCAGACAAACTATGGACTGAACGCAGAAAAAAGGAGATAACTGAAAGCCGGGTAAAAAGTAATCAATTACTAGCCTATTGTTTTAAAAATTATCACAGACCTGCCTTATATCTTTCTGCCGGAGCCATTGGGTTTTACGGTGATAGAGATAATGAAATACTGACAGAAGAACATGCTGCGGGTAACGATTTTCTATCAAAAAGTTGTACAGCGTGGGAAAATGCTGTTTTTGAAACAGCTGACCATGAAACCAGGTTAGTCCTATTTAGAATAGGTATTGTGCTCAGCCCAAGGGGAGGTGCCCTTCAAAAAATGTTATTACCATGGAAAATGGGCATATCAACGTCGTTTAATCCGGGGAATCAATGGTATTCATGGATTCATGAAAAAGATCTAGTCAGACTCTTCCTTTTTGCTATTCAAAATGAACAAGTAGAAGGAATTTACAACGCAGTGGCCCCAAATCCAGAGAAAATGTATGATTTTGCCAAAGCAATGAATGCACAAAGTAAATTACCTTGGCGCATGGTCTGGTCAATCCCTCGTACATTATTAACTACGGCCATGGGGGAAATGTCCACAGTGCTTACTCACAGCACACGGGTATCTTCAGAAAAAATAATAAGCGCAGGCTTCCAGTTCACCTTTAAGAAAATGGATGAGGCGCTAAAAAATCTCATTGGCTAGGTAATATATCTTTTTTTTCTACCACAAGATCTGAAAATTTACCCGAGAATCTGGTTGCCTTTATGATGTGATTATCTATCCAATGATAGTTTCCACCCCGTGGTTTGCCGAATATTATCCCGTGGTATTTAAATCCGTTTTTGGTCAACCAAGCTTCCGTGACAGCGCGATGCTCCTCTGTTCTGGAGGTAAAAAAATAAATACTGTGCCCTTCTTCAAACCATTTATTTATAATTTTAAGTGCATCCGGAAAAGGCATTACGGAAATCATTCTTTCGGGCTCTTCGTTAGGAATATCATCACAGACAGTTCCATCAATATCGATTAAAAAATTTTTCACATTTTCAGGAAGAAGTGGGCTCAGTGCCTCTCCTTTTTCGTTGAATGCGTGTTGCAGGCGGGAATCATTAGATTGTTGCATATTCAGTTAAATGGTTAGAAAGAGATAAAATCAGTGGGATCAATAACGATTCCTTTGTACCACAACTCAAAATGAAGATGAGGTCCGTCTGTTTTTGTACCTGTGTTACCAATAATGGCGATGGCTTCGCCAGCTTTCACAAAGGCGCCCACTTTTTTTAAAAGGGCGGCATTGTGCTTATAAAAAGTGATTAAGTTGTTGGCATGTTGAATACCTATCGTATGACCAGTCTCTAAGGTCCAATCTGCTAAAAAAACATAGCCTGATAATGCGGCTTTTATCGCCGTATTTTTTGGCGCAACGATATCAACACCGATATGATTTTTTTTAAGATCAAACTGAGAAGTAATCTCCCCCTTCAGAGGATTCACAAAAAAGATACCTTCAATGGGAAGATCCTCCGACTTACTAAACCCGGAATAACGCGATCTCTTGGCGAGATTACCTATCTTTTCCAGTTCCACCTCTTTTCTTAATTGATTGTCTTCTTCCGAGGGGGAAGCAATGTTTTTCTCCTCCAGATTCACTAAATTACTCAATAAGTTTTTTTCCGGAACGGGAATATCATCAACGGTTTCAACATCACCTGTTAACATGCGTCTTACGTTCGTCAAATAAATTCTTTGCGCACTCATTTCATTCTCAATATCTTCCACCTTACGCATTAAACTTAAGACCTCCTCACTACTACTTCCCAGGCCATATCCTGGCAAATATCTTTTTATTGGCGTCACGGCAATAAAGAGCAGAGCTAAAAATCCGACGAAGACCAAAATACTACTCCCCAATAAATAAAAATTAAATAAAGTAAGTTTGAAAGAGGCAATTTCCTGAAAAGTATCCTCGTTCATTATAACCAAACGAAATTTATTTTTTAGGTTTTCTCTAAATTGTGCCCAGCCTTCCTTATTAAAAATATTTGTCGCCATGTTATGAAATTTAAGCAAAAAGAAGATTTTTCAACGTACAATAAAATACAAAGGTTACAGTTTTCTTTCTAACTTCGAAAATAAAATAAAACAAGAAGTTAATTAAGCCCTCAATTTTATAATAAATAACGAAATTTGAGCTTATTTATGTGTAATAAAAATATTTTAATTTTGAAAAGCCTCACTCTTCCTATTTATCTTATTCTTTTTTTACTCACTTTTTCGAGCTGTGTAACAAGGAAAAAGAAAGCTGACCTATCTATTTTAGGCAAGATATATGAAAATACCACTGCAAGGTATAACGGATATTTTAATGCAAATGAAATATTGGAAATTAATAAATTAGCTCTCTCTACACAAGATCCAGTTAATTATCAAAAAAAACTTCCTATTTTTCCTTACCTGACCGCCTCAAATAGAAAATCGGCGGGACAGGAACTCGACAAGGCAGTAAAAAAAGTAACGCGTGTGGTCGCTTTACATCCCCGAAGTTATTGGATGGACGATTGTTATTTGCTCGCTGGTCAAGCCTGGTTTTTAAAAGAGGATTATGAAAATGCTGAAAAAGCATTCCGTTATTTGATAACTGAGTTCGATCCTGAAGAGAAACTAGCCCAATCAGAAGATAAAGCTAAAGCAGAGGCAAAAAAATCTACTTTATCTCCCAAACAAAAGGCCAAGAAAAGGGAAAAAGCTAAAAAAGAAGCCCTTAGAAAGAGAAAAAAATATAATAAAGAGGTTAAAAAAAGAAAAATCCAAAACGCAAAACGTAAAAAGGAAGGTAAAACAGCCCTACCCTCTAAACCTAAGCCGAAAGCTAAAACAGATGAGTCAGATGCTGAAAAAGCTAAAAAGGAAGAGGCTGAAAAAAGAAAACAAGCTGCCGCTGAAGCAAAAAAAGAGGCTAAAGCAGCTGAACCTAAAAAGTATTTCTTAAAACATAGACCTGTCTTTCAGGAAGGTAAGTTGTGGCTCGCTAAAACCCTCATAGAACGTGATAATGATGATTCAGCGCTTCGTATTTTAGAAAAATTAATTGAAGACGAAACTACCTTCGAATATGTGCTTGAGGAAGTTTACCCTCTTTTGGCTTTCTACTACCTTAAAAAAAATAATATCGCCGAAGCAAATATCGCCATTGAAAAAGCCATAAGCCTGTCAGATGACCGAAAAGAAAAAGCAAGACTTAGCTTCCTGGCTGGTCAATTATTTTCAACAGATAAAAAAGAAGCGGAGGCCTTTACCGCCTTTGATCAAGCTGAAAAGTGGGCTTCAAACTACGAAATGGCTTTCAATGCTAAAATAAATAAGGCGCAATTAGCCTGGCTCGCAGGGAAAGGTTCCTACGAAGATGCTTTGGCCGATCTCGATAAACTAGCTAAAGATGAAAAAAACATAGATTATTTAGATCAATTATACTACAATAAAGGTCAATTAGCCCTTAAAAATAATCAACGGGTTGAAGCTATTTCCTATTTCAAGGAATCTCTGGCAAAAAACACCATAAATACACTTCAAAAAACAGAGTCAGCCTATATTTTGGGATCTCTCTATTTTAAAGATAGTGAGTTTCTTTCGGCAAAGAATTATCTTGATACTACCTTGCAAACCATGGCTGATGAAGATCCCAGAAAACCCGAAACAGCTAAACTCAGGGAAAGTCTGACGGACATTGCAAGCCTTATAGAAAATATAAATCTTCAAGATAGTCTGATTGGTATTTCCAAACTTTCTCCGGAAGACCGCATGCAATTGGCTCTCAAAATTAAAAAACTGGAGGATGAAAAACGGATGGCCGAAATTGAAAACAAAAATCAAGGAAGTATTAGCGCTTTACCTATCACTGCCAGAGAAAATGCTTTCAATGGTTTAAATACCGGATCAACCCAAAGTAGTTTCTTCGCCTACGACGATCAAACATTAAAACGCGGTATTCGCGAATTTGAACGGGTTTGGGGCGCCAGAACATTGCAGGATAACTGGCGACAGGGGGAACAGAAATTATCTTTTGACGCACCCTCCCAGGCTATTACTGAAGTAGATACCGCAAGCAGCAGGAAAGGTAAATCATTAAAGGTGACCGATTTTACCGAGGAAGACATTGAAAGATTATTAGGTGATTTTCCGAAAACAGAAATCGCATTAAAGGCGGCAGAACTTAAAATTATAGATGCCCTGTTTAAATTGGGCGTTCTTTACAGAGAAAAACTCGCCAACTATCCCGAATCAATAAAAGCTTTTATTGAACTCGATAAAAGGTTTCCAGGGACCAATATTGAAGTAAATATCTGGTATTACCTCTTCCTGACTTACCGCGAAAATAATGAGTTAGCCGAATCTGATGTCTATAAAAGTAAAATATTAGAAAAATACGGAAGCACCTATTTCGCACAGGCTATTTCAGATCCAAATTTTGTGACTTCTTCAAAACTCAGAGAAAAAGAGCTAAATCAATTTTACGACCTTGCGTACAAACTGTTCACTGAAAGAAAATTCGCAGAGGCTTTGGAACTTATTGCACAAGCACCCGCTAAAAGTGGCACATTAACTAAGTTAAATGGCAGATTTGCCTTACTTGGCGCGCTATGTACAGGAAGCCTTAAAGGTAGAGAAGAATATATTTATGCCCTTCAGGAAGTTATTGCCAAATACCCCGGCACTGATGAACAACGCCGAGCCGCTGAAATACTTAGACTTTTAGGTGAGGCTCAGGCAAGTATGCCGGGACAACGCGTAGATGAATCCGGACAATTTCAAATTGAGGCCGACCAGGTTCATTATGTCATTTTTGCATTCCCTCAATCGGTCGATCTGAATGGCATTAAGGTCGGAATATCTGACTTTAACCGAAAGTACTTTTCTTTGGAAAAGTTAAATATGACCAACCTCTTTTTGGGTGAAGACGAATCTTCAAGGAAGGCTTTGTTAATACTCCGACGTTTTAATAATCAGGGGTCCGCTTTAAATTATTATCTAACCGCCGATAAAAATAAAGCAGAGTTAAAACTGGATGAAACGCCTTACGAGCTTTTTATCATAGGCCTGAATAATTATCGCGAACTACTTCGGATTAAGAATACAAATGCCTATTTAGATTTCTTCAACACTAAAATCTTAAAAAATTAACTAACCAGGGATATTGTTTAAAAGCAAGCCCGATGAAACTATTCCACCAAACGAATATTGTATTCCTTTTTCAAAGGATTAGTTAATTGCTTGCCAGTGAGCCATGGGTTTAACCATTTCAATTTTCGATATGAAATGTTATTTTCCTGAGCAAACAAACCTAAATCAGGAATAGGTTTTGCCACAGTAATAACTTTCGTAGGTTCGATAGGAGCATATCCACTATCTCCTTTTAACTGATAACCGTGATATTCGGGATCCTCTAAAACAGCTTTTATAGCAAACAAGCGGAAAACATACCTTGAGGTTTCTTCATTCAGCTGCATATCAAAATAGCTCTTCGCCCGTTGAAAATCTAACTCTTTTTTAAATCTGGTTTCCCCAATATTGTAAGCCGCAGCAGCCATCGACCAGTTTCCAAATCTTTTATGCAAGTGCTTCAAATATTTACAGGCAATTTCAGTAGATTTTTCAACATGATACCTCTCGTCCACCTCTTCTGAAATTTCCAGCCCATAGAACTCGGAAACAGGTTTCATCAATTGCCATACCCCTTTTGCACCCGCCGGAGAGACCGCATTGGAAAGCATACTTTCTGCCACAGCTATATACTTAAGATCGGAAGGTAAGCCATGTTCAGACAATTTTTTTTCTATCATTGGAAAATACCTCATAGAACGCTTGATAGCGATAATCGTACTGGAATGTTGAAAAACATTAGCGTATAACTCTCTTTCAAGTCGTTCACGAATATCCCAATCCTCGATGGTTAATTTCTCACCAGCAAAGGAATATTCATCTTGTAATGTTATTGACCTGATAACCATCGCCGGTTCTGCCGCTTTATTCTCTCCCAGGTCGATATTGGTCACAAAGGAAAAAATAAAAAAAATACCGGAAATGGCTCCCAAAATCATGAGAGACCATTTTATAGGTTGTAAAAATTTATTCTCTTTCATAGTCTAAATATCTTTTGCTTTTTTGTAAATAGGCACCGTTGAGCAAGGTTCGCCAAAGAAAATACTTGATGCTATAGGCTGTAAAAATTGTACCGCGGCCGTATAAGCAGAAGCAGGTACCGCTTTTTCACTACAACCCTTCAAAACCATTTTTTTATCCGCATAATCCTCTTTTTTCCATTGAGAAATTACCTTATCATAATGGGCTGAAAGAAAAGTATCCTTATCGCCTTGAAAAATGGCCTTTGCATAAGGTGCGGCATAGGCAGAGACCAGCATAAAGGACCATAAAGGTAAAATGGCATCTACAGAACAAACAATAAGAAGGTTTTTATCCTTATATACAGCCCAGTCAATGTCTTTTAATGCTGTTCTAAAATCTTTCTCCTTTAAAATTAACCCTTGAAAAAGAAAATCCTTTATATCAAAATAAATGAAATCACCCTCAGGGTAAAATTTTTCTAAATCGATAGTGAATAATCCACTATTTACCACCTTATTAACTAATGTTGATTCCATATTACGTATTAATTTTCCGAAAAATCTGATTCCTCACCCGCTGTAAATTCATGTTCTCTAAATTCTTTAGGAAGGGGAAGCTCTTTCAAACTGTTAATACCAAAATAATGTAAGAATTTTTCACCCGTGGCATATAACAATGGTCTTCCAGGGCCTTCACTTCTTCCAGAAATAAGAATCAGCTCCTTTTCAAGTAACTTCTGCACAGCATAATCACAATTAACGCCTCTGATTCTTTCCAATTCCAATTTACTTACAGGTTGTTTATAAGCAATGATAGAGAGCGTTTCTAAAGAAGCCTTTGAAAGTTTTTTCCTTGTTTTATTCCTAAGAAATACATTTAAGGTACCATGAAAAGTAGGTTTCGTTAAAAACTGAAAACAGTTTCCCGATTGAATCAGTTCAAAGGAAAAGGAGTCATTCACAAAACGAATTGAAATTTCTTCAATTCTACTCATTACCTCCTCTTCTGAGAGCGCCAAACCGAACACCTCTTCCAAACAACCTTGAATATCCTCTATACTAATTGGCTGATCAGCTGCAAAAATCAGTGCTTCAATGTGTTGTGAAATATATTCCAATGTGAAAAATTTTAATTAAAAGGAATAGCAACGGAAAAGATTACTATTTTTTCCACCGCTTCCTTTACTTTGTTTATTATTACCGTAAAATAGGGGAAGTTGCAAAGCAAAATAAACATCAGATCCTGTAAAGGACGATTTTGTCACCCAATTCTTTATATTATCCGAACCAATGGTCAATGGACCAGCCCGAAGTGCCAAACCGGTGGAAAACAGCTGTCTATTGGTTAAAGTTAGCGGTATTTTGACGGCCCAAAAACCTGATTCCCAAGAGGGCATTACCATAACGGTTTCTATGGATTGAATATTTTTAATAGCCTTCAGAAGGGGAATATTTGCAAAAGAAGAGATAAAGAAAGAGTTCCCAACGGAGAAGCCACCTTGAAAATTGAACGATGTTGGTAGCAACATATTAAAATTACTTCCCGTTACGCCCGCCAATGAACTACCCAAAATATCTGTGCTCAGTAAGTTTCCCGCTTGAATTACATTTCCCTTCGATATGGCACTTATATAATCTGAACCATCGTGCAAAGAAACCCCGCTTGAAGTTACTTTATACGTCGTAGTATTTGAATTAAAACCAATATACCCAATATCGTTAAGTGAGCCACCAACAAACCACCTACCTTCCCCCTCCGCCAAACGAGCGCCAATATCCAATCCCATTCCAAAACCATTCAATGATTTTCTAATGCCACCACTTATAGGATTTCTGGACCAAACAGAGAAACCCATATCGCCATCCACATTAGATAAATTAAAATTGTTATTTGGTCGTTGAGAAATATTCAGCACTGTTTTACTGTCAACAAAAGCCGACATCATCGGCAAAATAAACTTCACGGCAGTACCCACAGAAAGGACATTAAAGCCAACTATTTTTTTGATATTCAGCGTGAGAGGAATTTCAGTATATACGGCGCCACTCAAATTAAAAGGGCCTATCGGATAGGTAGAAAAAAAGGCTTGTTCAGCATGAGTAAAAGGTAGCATTCCCTCCGGTATCTTAAAAGCACCTATATTTCCTTTCACCCGGAATCCTAATCCAACGGAAAAATTTTCATTTATGGCTACTATTGCGGAAGGACCTTCAATTACAAAAGAGCCATAAGCCCAATGATTTTTCAACGTATCCTGAAAAAAACCTTCCAACGTGTCCGGGGTACCAGTAAAATTGTCAGGATATTTGACTCTACCCCGTGGATAGTTTATAACCAGCCCGTTTTGTCTGGGAAGTAACTGAAATACATTCGCATTTTTAACCCCTAACATATTATTGCCAGCAAAAACGCCACCTTGAATCAAATTGAATGCAGTACCTTCAGGTGCGGCTGCAGGATTAAGCATCATTTGATAAAGGCTGGTATATTTCCCCATCCTCAGACCTTGTTGGAACTGCCCGGAAGCAATATTCACAAAAAGAAACGAACTAATTAGGAAAAACAGGGTCTTCTTCATAAATAATATGGTATAGAGTACAATATCCAAAAAAAACAAGGAAAAGGCAAATTTTTACAAGCTAAACCAAATAATTAAAGTCTTTAAGGTTTTATTCATTTACTATTCGAGTTGAGTGAAGCATTTCCAGTTTCCATCCATTTTCTGTTAAAATGGCCGTTGCGCTTTCTAACCAATGAGCTTTTCTAATGATTTTATTATCCGATGAGAATGTAGCATAGTTTTGGTATGCAATCCAAGCCATTTTCTTTGCGATTTTAATTTCAATAACCTCAATGGTATTCATTCGTTTTAGATTCGGTTTCCGAAGTATGGCATTATCCAAATAATTTTTAATAGAATCATTATTCCAAACTTCTCCATTTTCCAAAAGCAGAAAGTCTTTAGTGTAGTATTTATCAATGTTTTTAGCGTCTAATTTAGACCATATTTCGTCAAAAGATTCAATGATTAAATTTTTAATACGTGTTTTATCTGTTTCATTTGAAACTTGACCGAATGATATGGTTGTAAAAAACATCATTAAAATGATGAAGTTAAATCTTTTCATTTTTACTATTTTTAAAGTACTGCTAATTTATCAACATTAATTATTTGGAGCACTACCTATATCGTCTTATTAGGGACAAGTTCAATATTTTGCCAGCCAATGAATAAGACGATCTGGCCAATAATCAGTAGTTGTTTTGTTTTTCAGACCAAATCCATGGCCACCTTCCGGATAGAGATGCATTTCTACCTTTAAACTGTGCGAAATAGCGGACTGGTAATACAAAATACTATTTTGAACAGAAACGGTTTTATCATCTGCTGCGTGCACAAGAAAAGCGGGAGGAGTATTAGCAGTAATTTGTTTTTCAGGAGAAAACATATTAATCAACGTTGAATCTGGTTTTTCCCCGAGTAAATTACGTCTGGATCCAGCGTGCATGAATGGTTCTGTAAATGCAATCACTGGATAAATAAGAATACTAAAATCGGGTCGACCGGAAATATTATCCGTGGGAATATCAACCATATTTTTATCAAATAAAGTGGATGTCGTGGCTGCTAAATGTCCACCAGCAGAAAATCCCATAACCCCAATCCTGTTCTTATTTAATTTCCACTCTTCTGACTTAGTCCTGATATACCTGATTCCTTCCAGTGCATCTCTTAAGGGTGCCAGATGCTTTTGAGTACAATACTTGTCATTTGGAATCCGATATCTGAGTATAATCGCAGTAATCCCATGTTTATTTAAAAATTTAGCCACATCAATACCTTCGTGATCAAAAGCAGTGCCTGAATATCCACCGCCTGGCAGAACCAGGACTGCCTGACCATTTGCATTTTCAGGCTGAAACAAAGTAAGGATTGGAACAGCCGTTTTTCGAAAAAAGCGGATACCATCAGGTCTGGTTTCTATTTCCTCCTTACTTTCCACGGGCAGGGAATAAGGTATGTTTCCAGTATATAATGGAAATTCCTTTTGACCTAAAAGCGATCCGTGAGAGAGTAAACTACCAATCATAAATAAAAATAGGGGCCTTATAAACATGGTTTATTCAATTTGCGTATTTATATTCATGAAAAATACGAAAAATGCGGCACCAAATCCTATTATTACTATATTTTATTGTCACTATTTTATTACCTAACCAAAGTACAGGACAGGATAAAGAACCATTTTTAGTTGTTTTAGGTATTGCGCAAGATGGAGGTTTTCCTCAGGCAGGCTGCAAAAAATCGTGTTGTGCAAAAAGTTGGATTAATTTAAAAAAAAGGGAATATGTGAGTTGTGTCGCCTGGGTTGACCCAATTCGAAAAAAATACTGGTTATTTGATGCTACACCTGATATGCCTGAACAAATGCATTATTTATCAGAGAAATATAGCGTCGAACTGGCTGGTATTTTTCTATCGCATGCACACATAGGACATTATACCGGACTCACGCATTTGGGTAGAGAAGTGATGGGAACGAAAAATATTCCCGTTTTTGCGCTTCCGCGTATGCACAAATATTTATCTGAACATGGGCCATGGAAGCAATTGGTGGAATTAAAAAACATTCAATTAATCCCTCTGGAAGCAGATGTACCTATTCAAATAGCCGATTGGTTTGAAGTAACGGCCATTAAAGTACCTCATAGGGATGAATTTTCTGAAACAGCCGGTTTTATTGTCAAAGGCAATGTAAAATCCTTCTTTTATTTACCCGACATTGATAAATGGGAAAAATGGGATCGTTCCATTGAAAAATATATCAGAGAAACGAATTACTCCTTCTTAGATGGTACTTTTTATAATGCCTTGGAATTACCAGGTAGAAATATGTCTGAAATACCCCACCCTTTTATCATTGAAAGTATGGAAAGATGGAAAGATTTACCGCTTATCGAAAAAAATAAAATCCACTTTATTCATTTGAACCATACCAACCCCCTACTCCAAAATGATCACCCCTATAAAAAACAACTTCTCCTGACCGGATATAATTTGGCAAAAATGGGGAATATTTATTATGATCGATGATGGAGATGATGATTTGGCATTGACAGGTATTTGTTGAATAATGGAGATTTGGCATTGACAGGCAAGAGACATGTGAATCCGCTGGATTCATGAAACAAGTAAGAGTGTGATACCCCTTAGGGATACCCAATGGACATAATCCCAGAGGGATTACACTCCTATAAGCTTTTTGTGAAACATCTCCCAATGCATAATGCCATCATTGCATGTGGAACATCCCCAATATTAAAACAAAACCATTGCATGTGAAACATCCCGATATCACAAGGCGATCATTATTAATCAACCGTTCTGATGGTGGTAGATTCCTGGATCCAGCAACCAACATAAAATCTTTCACCCGTTTTCAGGCCACGAATAAAGACATCTTCCTTATTGGGCATAAAACGGGAATATTGGTTAATCATTTTATTTGCTTCAGCGGCAAAAGAGGCATCGACATTTCTGGCTTTAACCCAGGCATCTATAGCTACCCAAACGACCACCTGACTATCCCAGCCTCTGCCCGGACCACAAAGAGGGCCACTGGAGGCATACATTCTGCCGATAAGAATATAAGGCTCTCCCCAGTTTGGCCTTGCTGCGGCAGCCTCTAAAGCCAATTGTCTTGCCTTCGTAAAATTTTTCTTATGAACATAATACACCTTCGCGGCCAACAGTATAAGTTCGCCCTTTTTTTTCACATCTTCCACTTCCTTTGAGGCTTTTAGAAAACCCTCTATAGCACAAGAATAGTCCGCATCTCTGAGGCAAATGTAGGCTAGTTCTGCGGGCCCTTTTTCCGGTGCACATTTTTCATTTCCTTTTTGAATTAACGCGGCAAATTTTTCTTCTACATCAGAACATCCTGCAAATTTTAACCGACTATAAACTTCTCTGATAACTTCACAATCGTCGGAAGCGGCTAAAAACTGAGGATAATATTTATCCATAAAATAATTACAATCGTAAAAGCCTTTCACTGTTTCGAAAACCTCCATTCTGAGTGGCAAATATTCTTCGATAACTTTCCATCGCACGCAGGAAGAGCCTTCGCATTCCGCTAAACCCTTTTTTAGTCTGTTAGATAAGGCTAAGGAATATTTTCTCGCCTCTTCCAAAGGTATTTCATTTGAAAAATACAAATCGACCAGCAGAGAAGTGAGCGGATTCAGCACAAAATCGGGAACTTCCTCCCCGTCAATATCCCACGCTTTTTTAAAAAGGTCATAAATCTCCTTTTTTGAAGCCCGGTTTTTGTAAGTGAAAAACAAATCGAAACCTTTCCGGGCGGGAACATAAGCACCGGCTGGATAACATTCCTCTATTCTATCATACAAAGCAAATATTTTATTTATCCACTCTTCTTTTTTCAGAGAATCCTTCTCTAGTTCTAAAAAATGTTCATAAAAGCGAATACCATCTGCAAGGACTGTATTTCTTTTACCATCAGCAGCGGGCGCCAATTCATAAACCTTTACCCAGTATTCATAGGCCTGATTCCAATCGGTATCTTTTAAAAAATCTCTATAAAGGACAAAACTTCGAAGCGCCTCCTGTGGATTCTCAGATTGATCAAAAGTGGCACAAAATCCTTTTGGTCTTTCCACTTTTGGCAAAGTATCGGTGACTGGTGCATTTTCTGTGGCAGAGACCACCTTCATTTTAGGTGAGCAACTTAAAAAGGCTGTTAACAATAACAGATTAGAAAAAAAGATGAGGAACTTCATAAGAAAAAATTTAAAAGTAAAGGCCTTGTCCCGAAAGAGGAACAAGGCCTTTCGGCAAACCTAGTAGATGGGTTTGAATTAATTATATCTAAGCGTAACCGTTTCGCCTATCCAACAACCTGTTGATACTCTAGTACCTTCCGCAATACCTCTCATGTGTGCCTCATCCTTTGGAGGAATAGATGCACTATAAAGTGACATTTTTTTAGAAGCTTCGGCAGACACCTCTGAATCGATATTTCTTGCTTGGGCATATTTTTCTATGGCAGCAAGTACGGCTAAGCCTCTTGAGTAACCATCCGAGCCGCAATTTCTACTGGTAGAAGCATACATATCGCCAATTAAGAGGTATGGCCTACCCCAATTTGACTTCAACGAAGCCGCTTTACGCGCATTTTCTCTTGCCGGCCCGTAAGATTTTAACTGACGGAACTGAATTGAGGCAATACCGAGGTAATAATCTGCTTTTTTACTATCATCCGTTTCAGTAGATAAAGCCTCTTGGTATTTAGCAATAGCCTGGCTAAAATTTCCTTCCTCATAAAGCTTTCTTGCTGCCATTCCTGGATTTTTAGCTAAGAAATCCTCTTGCATAGCTGCATTCATGTTAGCTGCTTTAGCCTCATACTTAGTTTTCAATTCCAACATAATAGGATCAGTATCAGCACAACCTTGTGTCTTTAACTTATTGAAAGTATAACGAATGGTAACTAAATCTTCTGGATTTTCCTGATAAAGAGGAATTAATTTAGCTTTAAAATAGTCGCAATCAAATATTTGACCTTCAACTTCAGCTAAAGGTACTTCCATTCTTGCATAAGAAGCCTCATAATATTGACCATATTTCTCATTATTAGAGATATTAAAGTCTGCAATTTCTTGTGATTTTTCCACTAAAAATCTTGCATCTGCTGAAGACATCAATTTATTTTTGAACATATAATTTACTATCAAACCAATGGGCTCAAGAATTATATATTCAGCAGAGTTACCCGCTTTTTCTATAGCAGTTTTAAATGCTGCCGCAGTTTCGGCACTGTATCCATAAGAAGGCATATAGAACATATCAAACGCCTTTCTACTTAAGGCGTACCCTATTTCCTTTGGATAACAAACCGCCAATTGGTCATAAAGAGAAATTATAAGTTTATCAGCGGCTAATTTAGCTGCGTCATCTGTTGATTTCTCTTTCTTAGCCTTCATTATTTCCACGCCATCAATGTAGTGATTTGCTCTTTGTCCATCAGCCATTGGGGCAATTTCGTAAGCTTTTAGCCAATTATCATAGATAATACCGAATGATACATCATCTAATTTAGCCAAATCGGCAGCTGTTTTACCTTTTACCATCTGCCTGTAAAGTACATGAGCCTCTTTCGCTTCCGTTTCCCGAGGGTTTCCCACCCAGGAATTGCACTGGGCATCAGCATTATTAAACGAAGTAAGTAAGAGGAGTAGTGGAAGAACTCCATGAGATAGAACCTTCATAATTAGTTAAATTTACGTTTGTAAAACCAGGTGTTGTCGTTTAGTGAAAATCCAGCTGTTAGTTGGATATAAGTTTCTCTTAGTGCGTCTTTCAGGCCAAAACGACCTACTTCCAAAGATAAATCTACGAAAGAAGGAGTTTGCCGGGGAACCACTATCGGAAGACCTAATCCCATGGTAAAGCCGTATTGAAGTAGAGATTTTCCATTTACTGTGCGGGGGTCTGTTCCATAAAATGCTCCTAATCTGTAACTCATACGCCTGCTATATTTATTATAAGAAGCATATTCTGGAATCAATTCACCCCCAAATCTAAAGAAATAATTATCAAATAGTTTATCTGATTTTGCAGTTAACTCATAATTGGACCATTTTCCAACGGTATATTCTGCACTAATTCTAAGCTTATTAAACCGTTCAAAAGTAAGCCCCATACCAAATTCCATGGGAAGCTGTCCTGTTTGAATATTATCAAATTCTCTTAAAATGGTATCAATTATAGTAGTGGTTAAATACAATTCTCTTCTATAAAAACGACTGGCATTAGTCTGTACAGAACCTCCCATGGTGTAAGTACCCGAAATGAGGAGCCTTTTATAGTCTGAAATTGATTTATCCTTATCTTTTTTCTTTCCAAAATCAATAGCTGCCTGAAACCCGGCTTTTAACCGAAGACCACTTAAACTAATATCGTCTGCTAATTCCGTTCCATAGGCAATAGACGATGAATCTAATTGCAAGCGTCGCGAATTAGTTATTTTACCAAACAAATAAGCCGTTTCTAAGCCCACAGCGATACTTTTATACCTAAAGCCATTTGACCAGGCAAGTTTATAAGTACCGCCAGTTCCTTTCAACGTATTGGTTGCCGTACCGAATCCTGGATTTTCAATGGTAGATTTTACATCGTAACCAACGTAAGTATAAGGCACTAAAGTAAAGGCCATGCCAATACCCGAGGTAGGCTGTTGTCTTTCCAACGATTCATTAATAGGGTTACGCATGGGAAAACCAAGACTTAGATACTGGATATTTCCGCTCCAGGCGTCATCCCTCTCTCCTTTACCGTTATCCAGGATATTATACTTAGAAAATATACCTCCTTCAAAAGCCGTAACTCTTAAAAAACCGAGAGAGGCTGGATTTTGCGGATTGAGATGCGTGGGATCGTTATACCCAACACCAATTCCCCCCATACCAGCTGCCGCGGCAAAATATCCCGGATAATAGTTACCTATGCCTAACCTAGAATAGGGTGAGTTATATTTGGGAATAATACTCGACGTGGACTGTCCAGCTAGCTGTAAAGCTCCCAGGAACGATAGTCCAATGACAAGAAGCCATACTTTATTGTTTAATTTAGCCATTTGAGCCACAACGTTTATTTTATATAATGATGCTAAAAATTGCCATTTAGTTGGTTTGAGGAATTAATGCCTAAAATGTCTAATTCCCGTTATCACCATTGCCATATTATGTGCATCACAAAAATCTATACTTTCCTGATCTTTAACCGATCCACCTGGTTGAACCACTGCTTTTATTCCTGCCCGTTCAGCTACTTCCACACAATCGGGAAATGGAAAAAAGGCATCCGAAGCCATCACAGCACCATTCAGATCAAACCCATATTTTTTTGCCTTGTCCACCGCTTGTTCCATTGCGTCAATTCTCGATGTCTGACCACAACCCATACCCAAAAGCTGATTATCTTTAGCCAGCACAATAACGTTTGATTTCAGGTGTTTGCAACATTTTGCGGCGAACATCAAATCTTTCCACTGATTATCAGTAGGTTCCAATAGGGTCGCTACTTTACAAATCTCCCTTCCTTCCGTTATAACGTCATTTTCCTGAACAATCACGCCATTTAACAAAGATTTAACGCTAATGTTTCGAATTTTATGTTTTTTTAACTTTAGTAAAATTCTGTTTTTCTTTTTACTCAAAAAATTTAATGCGTCTTCAGCAAAGTCCGGCGCAATTAAAACTTCGTAAAAAAGCTGATCTATCTCCGCCGCGGTAGCCATATCAATGGGCACGTTTGATATAAAAATACCCCCGAACGCAGAAACAGGGTCGGCAGCTAAGGCAGCCAGCCAAGCTTCTTTGATGGTTGATCTGGTGGCCACACCGCAAGGATTGGTATGTTTTAGAATGACCATCGTTGGCCCGTCCTTTTCAAACTCAGAAATCAATCCTACGGCAGCGTCTATATCTGTTAAATTATTGTATGATAGTTCTTTTCCTGCTAATTTTTCGAACATAGCATCAAAATCTCCGTAAAAAACGGCTTTTTGATGTGGATTTTCACCATAACGAAGATTTACCT
>Ga0247841_10002785_pt1 | contig 33891 bp, 27 predicted proteins | sample LaCruzMarch2015__2_FD_192410 | JGI IMG/M metagenome (GOLD analysis project Ga0247841, IMG submission 192410) | Freshwater microbial communities from meromictic Lake La Cruz, Castile-La Mancha, Spain - LaCruzMarch2015_18m | ecosystem: Environmental > Aquatic > Freshwater > Lake | place: Spain...
TCAAGAACACTTAGCAAAATAGTAACAGAATCAAATGGTGATGTATCTTGGGTCTATCGCCATTGGCCAATACACCAAAATTCAATGGCTAAGTTGGTCGCTGCTGAATGTGTTACTAAAATAAAAGGAAACGATACTTTCTGGAAATATTCTGATTTACTTTTCGGTTTACTAAAGACACAAGCTGATCCTGTATCTGACCAACTTTAATATTAAAATTAATAAAAAAGACTAGGCAATGCCTAGTCTTTTTTATTAATAGAAATAGTTTCTCAATTGACTAATCAAAATAATTTCTTAATCTAACAATTTTTTCGTTATTACGAAGTTTTTCGTGAACCTTGGCTTCAATCTGACGAATACGTTCACGTGTCACTCCAAACTCTTGTCCAACTTCTTCTAGAGTATGTTGTATACCATCCATAAGCCCATAACGAAGTTCAAGTATCTTTCTCTCTTTTGGATTTAAGGTATCTAAGACTTCTTTAATCTGGTCTGAGAGAATTCTTCTTGAAGTATCTTGGTCAGGACGAAGAATCTTATCGTCTGGAATAAACTCCCCACGGGTAGATTTCTCATCATCATCCCCTATTGGTTGTTCAAGAGAAACAGTTTCTTGATTAATTTGTTCTATAACATGGATTTTTTCAACTTCTAGATTCATTTCTGTCGCAATCTCTTCCACAAGTGGTTCGCGACCAAGGTCTTGAGAAAGTCGACGAACAACCTGTTTATATTTAGAAATGGTTTCAACCATATGAACTGGTATACGAATGGTACGTGATTGGTCGGCAAGAGCTCGAGTAATAGATTGACGTATCCACCAAGTTGCATAAGTAGAAAATTTGTAACCCTTAGTCCAATCGAATTTTTCAACAGCTTTGAATAAGCCCAAATTCCCCTCTTGTATTAAATCAAGAAGTGTGAGGTCGGAGCTTCTACCAACATATTTTTTAGCGATAGAAACAACAAGACGAAGATTCGCACGAGCAAGCAGATTCTTGGCTTCCATATCTCCTTTCTCAATACGATAAGCAAGATTTTTCTCTTCAGAGGCTGGAATTAGTGGGTATTGTCCAATTTCTTTCAAATACATTTGAATGGAATCATATGTTTGAGAATCTTTACTATACTTAAGAGCAAGCTTATCTGTATCACCATCAACATCTAACAAATTACCACCTTCAAGTACATCAACTCCTGAAACTGATAGTTTCTCATAAAGTTCATCTAAAAATAGAATATTATTCTCAATATCAGGAAATATTTTTATTATCTCATCATAGGTTATAAATCCTCTTTTTTTACCTTTCTCTATGATACTGTTGGACTTTTGCTCTAATTCAAGTATTTTCTTTTCTGAAGATAATTTTTTTGCTCCCGACAAATGATTTCCTTTATTGTGATTTTTTTTGACCTTAGATACCTTAACAACTTTCTTATGAATTTTTGACGAAATTTTCTTTTTGCTCTTTTTGACCTTTTTAAAAGATTTTTTACCAACTTTTTTACTCTTTACTTTTGCCTTAGTAACTTTTTTATTAACTTTCATCTTTATTTTCCCGCCTGCATTGCTACGCAAAGCATTGCGGACAAGTATTTTTTTAATTATTTTTTTTACCATAGAAATTATTTTGACCTTTGACTTTTAATATTTTCTATTTTTTCGACTATTTGTTGGTAATCAATTAAATCTTTACTAATATCGCTCCTATTATTATTCCGTTCTTTTTCTTTAATTTTTATTGATAAAGAATAAATTTGTTCATTTAAAATTTCTTCTTCCAGATTGAGGATGATTTCTTTCATATCTTTTATAAGCACATCAATCTTGTCACCATACCACATTTCTGTCTCAAAAGATAGGTCGCTCTGATTTGGTTCATATAAATCAAGTATTTTTTGGTAATTATCCCGCCCAATATTTTCTTCAAATGATGTTTTTAGAGCTTCAATTTGTGAAGATTGTTCCTCGCTCTCTCCTTTCCAAAATATAATACCTAATAATTTTTTTTCTAAACTACTTCGACGAGAATTATTATTCTTTACATCTGCTTGTTTCTCTTCTTTTTGATTATTATTAACACTTTGATTTTTCTCGTATTTTTTAAAATCTTCAGTTATAGCATTTTCTGAAATATTCGCCTTCTCAGAAATTTCTTTGATATAATTTGACTTCTTGATCGAACTGCTAATCATCACGAGGAATGGAAAAATTTTGCTTTCAATTGCCCTACGTCTAGGTTCTTTGTCTTTACTGTTTTCGCATATCTTATCTAGATGGAAACTTATAATATCAGTTTTGTTTTTTATAATTTCTTCCCATTTTTTATAATCTTCGGATATTATATCTGCTGGGTCTTTGCCTTTAGGGAAAATAACAACTTTAACTTGCATATCAAGTGATAATGCTATCATCGCCGAACGTCCCGCTGCTCTAATCCCTGCATCATCTCCATCAAATGCAAAAATAATGTTGGTTGAGAGACGTCTAACCAATCCTAAGTTGTTTATCTTAGCTTCGTTATCAATAGTTGTATCAGCAAAAGCAGTACCAGAAACAGCGACAGTATTGGTAAACCCAGCTTGATGAGACAAGATTAAATCCATTTGACCTTCAACCACAATACTATAATCACGACTACGGATGGAACTTTTTGCTTTATCTAAACCAAACAGAATGTTAGATTTATTGAATAATGGAGTATCTGGACTATTTAAATATTTTGAGCCGACCACAGTCGGCTTCCCGACTTCGGTCGGGACTTCTGCTCCAAATATTCTACCAGTGAAAGCAATCACGCGCCCACTTGAATCATTTATTGGAAATATAATACGACCACGGAAGCGGTCATAGAATCTATCATCTTTCTTTTTTATCAAGCCAACAATCTCGATCTCTTCTCTTTTAAAACCCTTTTTTATTAGATGGTCAAATATTGCATTCCAAGATTCTGGAGCGTAACCAATTCTAAAGGCTTTAATAGAAGAATCATTGAGACCTCTATTCACAAGGTAACTTCTAGCTTCGTTATTACTCGTAAACATATTCTCGAAAAAGGAGGTAGCTTCTTCCATAATTTCATAGTATATATCTGTCTTATCTTTCTGTTCATTCTTATATGATGAAAGTTCCACTCCAGCGCGTTCGGCTAAAATTTTCAAAGACCCCAAGAAATTTGTTCCTTCAAAATGTTCAACGAAAGAGAAAATGTCACCTTTGGCACTACATCCAAAACAATAGTAGCTTCCCCTCTCTGGTGAGATAAAGAACGAGGGAGTTTTCTCATTATGAAATGGGCATCTAGCTTTATAGTTTTTCCCTGCTTTTTCTACTTTCAAATAAGAAGAAATAACATCAACGATGGATAGTCTATCTTTAATTTTTTGAACTGGTGAGTTCATATTTATTTTTGAAAACTTATTATTATCTATCGGCCGTTTCTTCTTTCTCTTCTTCAACTACTTTTTTATGTTTTACTCCAAAACCAGTACCTGCAGGAATAAGATTACCAATGATAACATTTTCTTTAAGACCTCGAAGATTGTCAATACCGCCTCTAATTGCATTATTGATTAAGACTCGATTAGTATTTTGGAATGAGGCAGCTGATAACCAACTCTTGGTTGTAAGAGATACTTCTGTAATACCAAGAACTATAGTTCCTGCTTCAGCTTTTTTACCATTTTCTTTTTCTACAATCTCATTTTCTTCAATTAATTCAATATTCTCAACAATTTCTCCTGGAGAGAATGTTGTATCTCCAGCATCTTTAATACGCTTTCGGGAGAACATTTGTCGTATAATTATTTCAATATGTTTTCTTGAGATTGAAGCACTTTGTAAGTCATAAACTTTATTAATTTCATTGACGATATATTCTTCAGCCAATTCTTTGCCACCATATTTCACAATTTCATTGATGTCAGCAGATCCATCTGTAAGAAGATCACCCTTTTTAACCTTAGAACCAACCTTTACCAAAATCTGGCGTCGAGGAGGAATTGTATATTCCACTTCATTTCCATTTTTACCCCCAGCCTTATTGTCACTCTTTAAGTCAGACAGAACTTTAATGAATTTATCTGTCCCGTTATCAACAACGTCAACAACTTCACCGTCAGTCATAGAAATGATTGCTGGATTTTTTGGAGTACGTCTTTCAAAAATTTCTTCAACACGAGGTAGTCCTGTAGTAATATCTACTGTCGCGACACCTCCAGCATGGAAGGTACGAAGTGTAAGCTGAGTTCCTGGTTCACCAATTGCTTGAGCTGCAATAATTCCTACTGCTTGCCCAAGTTCAATCATACAGTTTCGTCCTAAGTCAAGACCATAACAATTTCTACAAATTCCATGGACAGTCTCACAAGATAGTGGTGTGCGAACATATGCTTCTTTAATTCCAGATTTTTCTAAGAATCTAGCATTTTCTTTTGTTATTAACGATCCTTTTTTAAATATTACTTTACCTCCACTCTCTTTAATATCAGAAAGTAATACACGTCCATTAATGTATTTCGCAAACACACCATCAATAGCAAATATTTTTTTACCACTTTTTGTTCCACAATCTTCTTCAGTAATAACCACATCTTGAGCTACATCAACCAGACGACGTGTTAAGTATCCAGCTTTTGCAGTATTGAGAGCAGTATCCGCGGCACCCTTACGAGAACCGTGAGTAGTAATGAAGTATTCAAGAGGAGATAGTCCTTCAATATATGATGGAATAATTGGGAAATCTAGTGTATCTCCTGATGTGTTTACAATCAAACCTTTCATTCCACACATCTGTACAAGTGAGCCCATACTTCCTCTGGCTCCCGAAGTTATAAGATCGTAAGTTGAACTTCTATTATCTAGTGTAGTTGGAATTATTTTTTCAATTTCTTTTTTAGCATGTTCCCATATTTCAATAACTTTCTGATATTGTTCATCTTCAGATAAAAGTCCATCTGCAAATTGATCACGAACAATTTCTTCTTCTTTACGGAATTTTGTAACAATATCACGTTTCCCTTCGGGAACTTTCAAATTATCAATTCCCCAAGTTACTCCTGAAAAAGTTGCATATTTATAACCAAAATCTTTAATTTTATCCAAGAATTTAGGTGTCTCATCAATACCATGATGGACGATGAGTTCATCAACAAGAAGAGACATTCTTTTAATATTTATTTCTTCATTTATATAAGGAAAATCATCTGGAAAAATACTATTGAAGAACAATCTTCCAACTGTTGTATCAAATGGTTTATTATTAAATACGCCGTATTTAGCTTTTTCTGTACCCAAAACTTTAATCTTGGCACGGAAAGTAATAGCTCCTAAATCAAAAGCTGTGATTGCTTGATTGGGGCTTGCAAATGCCATTCCTTCACCTTTTTCACCATCAACTGATTTTGTCATCCAATAACAACCAAGAATTATATCCATCTTAGGCATGACAATCGGTGATCCGTCTTGAGGTTTGAGTAAGTTTTTATTTGATGCCATGTATTCCTTGGCTTCCATTTGTGCCATTTCTCCAAGTGGTACATAGACTGCCATCTGGTCCCCGTCGAAGTCAGCATTGAATCCAGCACAGACAAGTGGGTGGACTTGAATAGCATTACCTTCAATAAGGATGGGGTGAAAAGCTTGAATACCCAATCGGTGAAGAGTTGGAGCACGGTTTAGAAGAACATATTTACCACGAATCACTTCTTCAAGTATTGCCCAAACTTCAGGAATTCCTTCTTCTATTAGACGATTTGCTCCACGAATATTAAAGGCTAACTCAGTTTCTAATATTTTTGAAATTACAAAAGGCTTGAAAAGTTCAAGAGCCATGTGTTTTGGTAACCCACATTGATGTAATTTGAGTCCTGGTCCAACGACAATAACAGAACGTCCCGAATAGTCTACACGCTTACCAAGCAAATTCTGACGGAATAATCCTTGTTTTGATTTTAGATTATCTGACAAAGATTTGAGAGCACGTTTTTGAGAAGAAGAAACTGCTTGTGAGTCATTCTGTTTAGCAATTGAATTATCAATAAGAGCATCCACTGCTTCTTGTAATATACGTTTTTCGTTACGAAGAATTACGTCTGGCGCTCCAATTTCTTTTAATTTTTTTAAACGATTATTACGATTTATGACTCGGCGATAAAGGTCATTTAAGTCAGAAGTTGCGTGACGTCCACCATCTAGCGCTACCATCGGACGAAGGGCTGGTGGAATAACTGGGATAACAGTTAAAAACATCCATTCTGGTCTGATACCAGAATGCAACATTGAGCGAATAAGTGATAATCTTTTTTCAAGTTTCTCACGGTCTATATTTGAAGCCTTAGAAACCATATTTTCTGTTTCTATCTTAAGCTTTCCTAAATCCATATTCTTAAATAAAGTAAAAATTGCTTCTGCGCCAATACTTGCTTCAAAACAACTTCCATATTTAAGACCAAAGTGGTGATAAGCAATCTCATTCAAGACTTTACCTGGAACTATCTCGTTAATTTCTTTTTTGGTATTTAATAGAAGCTCTTTTAATTTTTCTTTATCCTCCTCACTTCCGACACTTTTAATTTTCGCCTTGAATTCGCTTTCAAGATTTTTAATTATTGATTCTTTTTCTTCGGCATATATATTTGTAATTATGTAACCAGCGAAATATATAACCTTTTCTAGGTCGCTAACAGAAATATTGAGGAGAACTGACATACGTGAAGGAACTCCGCGTAAAAACCAAATATGAGCCACTGGTGAAGAAAGCTCAATATGCCCCATCCTTTCACGACGTACGATTGAACGAGTAACTTCAACTCCACATTTTTCACAAACAATATCTTTATATCTTATACGTCTATATTTACCACAATAACATTCATAATCTTTTTCTGGACCAAAAATCCTTTCATCAAATAGACCTGATCTTTCAGAACGGCCTGTTCGATAGTTGATTGTTTCTGGTTTAGTAACTTCCCCGTAAGACCATTCTTTAATAGTCTCAGGAGAGGCAAGTTTTAGAACTATTGAGTCGAAATTTGTTGTATCAATTGTTTTCATAATGTTAGATATTTAAGCTATTAATTATTTTCCGACTTCTTTAGTTCAACATCTAATGCTAGACCTCGAAGATAATTGAGGAGAACATTAAACGAAGCTGGAACATTTGGTTCACCGATTGGGTGACCTTTAATAATGGCATCAAATGTCTGTGAACGACCAACAATATCATCAGACTTAATAGTTAACATTTCACGAAGTGTATAGGCTGCACCATGACCTTCTAGAGCCCAGACCTCCATTTCTCCAAAACGTTGTCCACCACCTTGAGCTTTACCACCAAGAGGTTGCTGTGTAATGAGTGAGTATGGGCCAATTGAACGCATGTGTAATTTATCTTCAACCATGTGGTGAAGTTTCAACATATACATATAACCGATTGCTATATCTTGGTCGAAAGCATCTCCAGTTCGGCCGTCATAAAGTGTAACCTTGCCACTTTCAGGTAATCCTGCTTTTACAAGTTCTTCTTTTATTTCAGGAACCGTCGCAGATGAAAATGGAGGAACTATAGCTTGATAGTTTAATGTATTAGCTGCATATCCTAAATGCATTTCAAGGATTTGTCCTAAGTTCATACGAGATGGCACCCCTAGTGGAGTAAGAATAACATCAATAGAAGTACCGTCCGCCATAAATGGCATTTCTTCTTCAGGTAAAATAACTGAGATAACTCCTTTATTTCCGTGACGTCCTGCGAGTTTGTCTCCAACAGAAATATTTCGGAGTTGCGCAATTTCAACAACTATTCTCTTTATAATACCTGATTCAAGATTATGTCCTTGGTCTCTTGAGAAAATTTTTACTCCGATAATTCTACCTTGTTTACCATGTTCAAGACGAAGTGATGTATCCTTCACATCGCGAGCCTTTTCGGTAAAGATAGAGCGGAGCAATCTTTCCTCGGGAGTAAGTTCAGTTTCACCTTTTGGAGTAATTTTACCAACAAGAATATCGTTTTCTTTAACTTCAGCACCAACAACAATTATTCCATCCTCATCGAGGTCTTTCAATTTATTTTCACCAACGTTTGGAATATCACGAGTAGTTATTTCAGGTCCAAGCTTAGTATCACGAACGTTACAAATAAATTCTGTCACATAGATACTTGTAAATTTACTTTGCTTTACCAACTTTTCAGATAAAATTATAGCGTCCTCGTAGTTTGCTCCACCCCATGACATAAATCCGACAAGTACATTCTGTCCTAGTGAAATTTGACCGTGATCAGTAGTACTAGTATCTGCTAAAATATCACCTTTTTTGATTTTATCTCCAACAGAAACACTTGGGCGTTGATGAAACATTGAGAAATTATTCGTACGAGAAAAGTTTATGAGTGAATAAACATGATCTTTATCTTTGTCATCTTTAACTGTTACCTTTTTCGCATCAACATATGAGATTACTCCATTTACTTCTGATATAACCAAACGTCCAGAATCTCGGGATGCTAATTCTTCCATACCAGTTGCCACAAGCGGTATCTCGGGAATAACGCAAGGTAAGGCTTGTTTCTGCATGTTTGAACCCATCAGCGTTCGGTGTGCATCATCGTGTTCCAAGAAAGGAATCATTGAAGTCGCAACGGAGAAAGCTTGGTTGGTAGCCACATCAATAAAGTCGATTTCTTTCTTAGAAATCATTCCTGGTTTTGTTTTAATACGAGCCTCAACTTTGGCATCTGTAATATTACCCTTTTCATCGTAATCAATTCCAGCGTGAGCAATATTGTATTTCTCTTCTTCAAGAGCATTTAGATAAACTACTTCAGAAGTTATTTTGCCATCTTTTACTTTAACATAAGGAGTTTCTATAATTCCAAATTCATTAACTCGAGCATAAGTTGAAAGATTTAAAATCAAACCAATGTTTGGGCCTTCAGGTGTGTGTATTGGACAGACCCGACCATAGTGAGAAGTATGAACGTCACGAACTTCAAGTCCAGCTCGTTCACGAGTTAGTCCTCCAGGACCAAGTGCAGAAAGACGACGCAAGTGTTCAAGTTCAGCCATTACATTTTCTTGGTTCATAAATTGCGAAAGCTGATTGGCCGTGAAGAATTCTTTTATACGAGCCTGAAGTGGGCGTTGATTGATGATTTGAATTGGCATTGTAGTACCTACATCAATTGTCGACATACGATCTTGAATATTTCTCTTAATTTGAGACATACCCATGCGGAATTTTTGCTGAATCATCTCTCCGACATAGCGAACTCGGCGTTGACCTAGATGGTCGATATCATCAGCTTTTGCGTGTATTGTGTTATTCAATAAAACTATGTGACTGACAATACTAACAATATCATCAGCTGAAATAGTGCGACGTTCCATCTCTTTATCGTCCATACTTTTTTCAAAACGTTTATTAAATCGGAATCGTCCAACTGGAGAAAGGTCATATCTCTCAGGAGAAAAGAGTGTAGTGATAAATTCACGAGCATTCTCAGAAGTAGCCAAATCGCCATCTCGAAGACGCTTATATATTTCAATAAACGAATCTGATATTGTTTTAGCAGGGTCTTTTTCAAGAGAAATCTTAACAGCCTTAAGAACTTCTTCATCCTTTCCAAAAGCTTTAATCATAGCTTCATCTTTTTCAAGTCCTAGAACTCGCAAAAGTGAAGCAACTGAGAATTTACGCTTTTTATCAACTCGGACATATATAGCTCCATCAGTATCTGACTCAATTTCTATCCAAACCCCACGAGCTGGGATTATTTTTGCTCCAAAATATCGTCTGGTCTTTAATTCTTGTTCAGTGAAAAATACTCCAAAACTTCTTGTGAGTTGAGGAACAATGACACGCTCAACTCCATTTATAATAAATGTCCCATGTTTGGTCATTAGAGGAACATCTGCCATAAATATTTCTTGTTCTTTTGAAGTTCCAATACTTTTATTCAAAAGTTTGACGCGAGCCTTAAGATTACCTTCATAAGTTAGTTTATTTATTTTTGTATATTCTTCATCAAATTTTGACGGAGATAAAACAAAAGAAGTAAAATCCAATTGAAATTTCTTCTCTGAATAATCGTTAATCGGCGAAAATTCTTTGAAGACTTCTTTCAGTCCCGACTCAATTAACCAATTGAAAGAAACCAATTGATTTTCTATTAAATTAGGAAACGGAACCAATGGCTTCTTGTAGCGAGCAAAATACTTTTTCTCACGTCCGACTGTTTTTTTCATAATATGATTTATGGACGAAATCATGTCGCGCAACCGTCCATATTAGCGCGACGCTAAACGAAAAAACACTAAGGCGACCAAACCTTATTGTTGTTGTCTATTTATAATTAATGGCAATGATGTTTTTTAACACAAATATAGTTAAAAACTTAGTAAACGAGACGATTGATTTGCCATGACTCAATCTATTCAATCTGTGTTGTATCCTATATTATTTCCTTATCTCTGTCAAGTAGTTTTCCCCATTAAACAAAAAGACGTCTGCAATAATACAGACGTCTTAATTAACTTTCGAAAAAGATTATTTTTTCATCTTTTTCGTTCTTTTGTACATAATCGGGGTGTGAAGATCTCGAGCAAGTATAAATATAAACATAATATCTTTCTCAATTTCAGCCCTCACTTTTGGCTCGTCAATTTTTACAAATAAACTTATAGCCTTAATGGTCTTTTCTATGTCGATTTCATCAACATTTTTATTAATAACCTCTACTCCGGCTATTTTTGCTGCCTCAAATATAGTTCGTGGTTTATTTCGAACTATTTCCCGTAATTTTTTTTCATTAATTTTAAGATATGAAACATTATGATTAAGAATAGCACTTATCGTTTTTTCAATATCTACTCCAAAGTAATCTCTTTCTCTTTCAATTGTCTTCATTTCACATAGGATTAAATTAATATTTTATTTTAGATTAACATTAGTTTGTCATTGCGTCAAATTTTTCCACTCTTCAATATCTTTATGATTTCCTGACAGTAATACTTTGGGTACTTTGTATTTCTTACTATTATGAACGATAACTTCCGGACGAGTATAGACTTCACTTGAGGAAATTCGCTCTTCCTCCCTGGAATCAAAATTACCCAGGACCCCTTTTATTTGACGAGAAATAGAATCAACTAAAACCATAGCAGGTATTTCCCCTCCAGTTAAAACATAGTCCCCTATTGATATTTTCCTTGTTTTAAGTATCTTATCAACTCTGGCATCTATTCCTTCATATCTTCCACAAATCATAATTATGTCTGTGTATTTCTTTGAAAAATCTTTAGCTATTTTTGTATCAAATTTTTCGGCGCTTGGAATAAAATTAACAGTTAATACTTTTGAGCTAGGTCTTGCCTTGCTCAACTTCTTTGAAAGAGATTCCGCCGCTTTTATTATCGGCTCTGCCATCATAACCATCCCAGGTCCTCCAGAATATGGTCGGTCATCTATTTGGAGTGACATATTACCGTCTGGCCAGACTTTTTTGTATTTACCTGTCACAAACTTTCTAGGATTTACAAAGGAAACTGAGATTCTTTTTTCTTTTATTGCTCGCCCTAAAATAGACTCCTTGAGATAGGAGTCAAACATTTCTGGGAACAGTGTAATAATATGAAAATTCATGGATTAGTTTCTAGTAGCTAGGTTCTAGTTTCTAGATAATTTTAGTTTATCGGTTCTAGTAGAAAATGCAAGGGTCAACTAAAAATCCGGCAATGCCGGATTTTTAGTTTTAATTTTGTATTTACTAGCACCTAGAATCTAGCCACTAGAACCTAACTCCTATATTCCTTTTAAGTCTTCAAGTGCAGCATCTACTGACTTAGATGACTCACTACTACCTGATGATGGTGCGGAAGAAACTGAAGGATTTTCAATTTTACCACCTTCTGGTTCATTAATCTTCAAATTAACTCGAGCATTATTCTTCATACCAATAACTCGCAAAAGTGTTCTTATTGCCTTTGCAGTATTTCCTTGACGACCAATAATCTTGCCCATATCTGCGGCATTAACTGTCATTGTAATAAGAACTCCCATCTCATCTACCGTACGGTCGATTTTCACATCATCTGGATAATCAACCAATGCTTTTACTATATATTCTAAAAATGCTTTATCATCTGCTTGCATATATTCTTAATAGTATTAATCTTAAATTCTTTGCAGTGTACCGACTACAAACTGCTCGAGTTTTATTATAACATATAATTCTTTCTTTTTGCAATAATAAAAAACCCGCTATAAAGCGGGATTTTTATTAGGATTTTTTGAGTTCTTTACGAGCTTTAGTTGGGGATTTCTTTGATAGAACGTTTTTCTTCTTACCTTCGATTAATTTCTGATGAACAAGAAAGTTATGGATTGTATCTGAAACTTGTGCACCTTTACTCATCCAGTAAGCAATACGATCTTGTTTAAATAATACCTCACCTTTTTTCAAGTTATAAGAGCCTAATATTTCTTTAAATTTACCACTCTTAGTGGAATTTTTAGAATCTGTTAAAAGCACGCGAAAAGCGGCATCATTCTTGCGCCCTATTCTTTGTAATCTTATCATTAACATACGTGAAAGTATCCTACCATAATCATTTAAAATAATCAAATCAAATTTTGTGTTATACTCACTTTATGATCCCGTTAGAAGTCATATATGTTATATAGACTACTGTGGGATTTATATTAAAAATACTGGAATTTTGAGTTTATTAATTAATTTATGTACGGGAATCTAAAGATTCCCTACTTCTAACGGGATGAAAGAATCAGACAATCATAAAGACCAAGGCCGACATATTGAGGGAATAATAAACATTTCCCACCGAGGCACTGGATCTATCCGTTTGAACAAAGAAAATACAGTTATAGAAATAGAACATAGTTTCCTTCGAACTGCCTGTAATGGTGATACTGTTACCATATTGTTACATCCTAAAAAGAAAGATGGCACTTTGAGTGGTGAAGTTATAAAGATACTTAATCGTTCTAAAAAAGGATATGCTGGAGTTCTTGAAAAAGAGAATGATACATATTTTCTTATACCTTCTGATTTAAAGATGTACTCTGATATTATAATCCCAGAGAATAAATTAAATGGTGCCAAAATAGGACAAAAAGTTTTCGTCGAGATTACTGAATGGACGGACGCTAAGAAAGCTCCAGTTGGAGAAGTAGTGAAAGTACTGGGAATGCCGATGGAACACAATGCTGAAATGGAAGCTATTGCCTTAGAGAAAGGTTTCAATGCAACATTCCCTCCTTTTATATTAAAAGAAGCTCAAAAAGTTTCTCAAATTGGTATTACAGAGCATGACATAAAAGATAGACGTGACATGAGAAATACAACAACTTTTACTATTGACCCAGATGATGCTAAAGATTTTGATGATGCAATATCTATTAAAAAACTCCCGAATAATATTTACGAAGTTGGTGTTCATATTGCCGATGTATCCCACTATGTAAAATTAGGAACTGACTTAGATATCGAAGCGCGACACAGAGGAACTTCAGTTTATCTTGTTGACCGTACTATTCCTATGCTTCCAGAAGAACTTTCAAATGGAATGTGTAGCTTAAATCCACATGTTGATAGATTAACATTTTCAGCTATATTTGAACTTGATAAAATGGGAGTGATTCACAAAGAATGGTTCGGCCGAACGATAATTCACTCCAATAAAAGATTCTCTTATGAGGAAGCTCAAAAAGTTTTAGATAATAAACATGGAGCTTTTTTTGAAGAACTTTCCACTCTAAATCATATTGCCAAAAACCTTTTAAAGAAACGTTTTGATGAAGGGGCCATATCTCTTGAACAAGAAGAAGTAAAATTTAAACTGGATAAAAACGGTGTTCCTCTTTCTGTCTACACGAAAGAACGAGGTGATACAAATAAACTTATTGAGGAATTAATGCTTCTCGCCAACCGTCGTGTCGCCGAGCTTATGTCAAAAAAGAAAAACGGTACGGAAGGAGTATTCTTATATAGAGTGCACGATTTCCCTAATAAGGAAAAGATAAAAGATTTAGCAACTTTCCTTAAAAGACTTGGGCATAAAGTGAGACTTGTAAATGGCATAATCCCCTCAGAAGAAATAAACGCATTAATCATTAAACTTGAACATAGCCCGATTAAAGATACAATCCATAGTGCTATTATTCGCACAATGGCAAAAGCTATTTACTCGACAAAAAACATTGGCCATTGGGGGCTTGGTTTCAAATACTATACTCATTTCACTTCCCCTATTCGTAGGTACCCCGATGTCATTGTTCATCGATTGCTTGCTGATTTCTTAGAAAATAAACCCATACCAAAAGAACGGTGGTTTGAATATGAACAAATGAGCCAAGAAGCTTCCAATAGAGAAAAGGAAGCGGCTGAAGCAGAACGAGCATCTATTAAATATAAGCAGGTTGAATACATGTCCAAACGTATTGGTGAAAAATACGAAGGAATAATTACTGGTGTGACTGAGTGGGGTTTGTATATAGAGGATAAATTAACTAAATGCGAGGGAATGGTTCGAATGAGAGATTTAAAAAATGATTATTACATCTTTGATAAAGAAGGTATGAGTATTCGTGGTCGTAAAAGTCATAAGAAATATACTCTCGGAGATAAAGTTAAATTCAAAGTTATGAATGCCGACATGAATAAGAAGACAATTGATTATGAAATAAGATAATTCTATAAAACATATATAAAAAGGCATGGGAAAACAAAATATTAAAATCGTTATAATATCTATACTAATTTCAGTAATAATTTTTTCTGTTGGGATTTTTGCTATAAGTAAAATACAAAATATTAAAAAAGAAAACCAAACTGCTCAAGCTGTAAATTCGCAGAACAATGATGCTGTGATAATTCCACCAATAGGGACTCCAAAAACTACTCTATTCTTTGTCGGAGATATGATGCTTACACGCGGAGTTGAAGCTTCGGTTGTGAAAAATTTCGGCGGAGATTTTAATAAATTGTTTGAAAATCTTCCCGAACTAAAAAATGCTGATATATTATTCGCAAATCTTGAGGGAGATGTGTCCGATGTAGGAAATAATGTCGGAAGTAAATATTCTTTCCGAATGAATCCAGACATTTTACCAGTATTAAAAAACACTGGTTTTGATATTGTTTCTTTTGCTAATAATCACGTCGGAGATTGGAATATGAGTGCATTTAAAGATACATTATCAGGGCTTCAAGAAATTGGGATTTTAAAAACTGGCGCAGGTTTAAATAAAGAAGAAGTAACTAATCCAACTATTATAGAGAAAAATGGAATTAAGTTTGGATTTTTGGGCGCATCTGATGTGGGCCCCGATTGGTTAGAGGCAAAAACTGACACGGGGGGAATTCTTTTAGCCAGTGACCCAAACCTAGCAGAAATTATAAAAAATGCTAAAACAAAATGTGATGTGCTTATAGTTTCATTCCACTTCGGAGAGGAATATAAACTCATCCACAATGCTCGCCAAGAAATCCTTGCCCATATGGTTATAGACAATGGAGCTGATATGGTTATCGGAACTCATCCTCATGTTATGCAAGATATAGAAAAATACAAAGGCAAAACAATCGTCTACTCTCTTGGCAATTTTATTTTTGACCAATATTTTTCAAAAGACACGATGCGAGGGATGTTATTCTCGGCAACATATGATGGTAAAAATTTAATAGGAACCGAGCAAAAAATAATTACTCTCAATAAGAATTATCAACCGGAGGGAATTTTCAGTGTAGTGGAGATCAAAGATAAAGATGAGATAGCATCTAATACTTGTCCTAAACCAACAAAAGAATATGAAGATATGTCATTCCTTAATATTGGTCAAAAAATCGGATTACCTGATGTGACATATATACCTAAAGATTTAAGAGAATTAAATACAGAATCAAGTACTAAAAAAGGAGTTTGTCTAGTAAAAGAAACAAGAGATTCTTTTGTATCTATGGCAAAAAAAGCTAAAGAAGACGGGTATTCTATAAAAGTAAGTTCTGGATTTAGAAGTTACGAATATCAAAAGAATTTACTCGCAAATGCAATCAAAAGTGGACAGAAAGATGCAAGCACTTCAATCGCTAAAGCAGGTTATTCAGAACATCAACTTGGCACAGCAATAGATATCACAGGAGCATCCATTAATTATGATTCAGCATCGGGACATTTTGACAAAACACCTGAGGATATCTGGCTCAGAGAAAATGCATATCTATATGGCTTCATACAAAGCTATCCAAAAGATAAAGTAGATACCACAGGTTACAAATATGAACCATGGCATTATCGCTATGTAGGTATTGTAAAAGCAAAAGAAATAAAAGATTCCGGACTTACGACGACAGAATACTTTAACTAAAATAATAAAAGGGTAGACATAATAGTCTACCCTCCTCTTTGATGAATATCTACCGTTATATTATGGAGTAGAATTGGCTCCAAATATTATGACTAGTATTCCACCACCGATAATTACAAAAGGGGCGAATCCTTTTAATGTTTCGTATGACTCTTTTGAAAGCAGTTCAGGACTTTCCCCAAACACAAGAAAAAAGAGGCAAACCAGAATAGCAATAAAAATAGTAACCGCAGCTATTCCACAGATCGTGTACGAGCTTATTTGTGGCATTTTTGTAAGTTTTAGTTTATGAATAGCAAAAAATATTTCTCTTATAATACCATAAATTCATATTTAATCAATCAAGGCGGGTATAAAAAATTAAAGCAATCATTAATAAAAAAATCCGCGCAGAAAGCACGGACTTAACTATTTAGTAAGTTATTGATTTACATAAAATAATTATTGGGAAAAGTAAAATCAATTTCTATATTATTAATATCTTTAACAATTTCTGATATTTTTCTAATCAGAATAAAAGCAACAACACCTATTACGGCAATTACACTTAGGGTTATCGATAACGAGTTTAGGGTCGGACTACTCGCGTTAATCTCACCGAGCATCGGTAGAGTCATAAATGAACAAAAATTTTTCCTTTTTATAGTTAAATAATTGATTAAATTATATTATTACAATTGTTGATATTTACTTCCACGTTTGGAAATTTACCTTTTTTTCTTTTGTTGTAAATATTATATCCACAAAAAATAAAAAAAGGGAAAAGGCACGAAGGATAATATAAATTGCAATTATCCCGGCAAAAACCACTTCTATTTTAGACAAGGTCTTGCTAGCTGTTTCAACTAATATCCATACATATATCACGAACAGACTGATTGAAAAATATATCAATTTTTTCATGTCTCATTTTTTTGCTTTACCGGGTCACGCAATTCGCTTTTGTTTGCAGCTGAAAGACCATTTTTTTTCACAATATTCTCCAAAATATAAGAGATTAATAATGCGAGTATGATCACTATGATAATCAACCATATAGTTTCATTGGAAAATGTTCCAATTTCAAGCCTATTTCCCAGTCCATCGTGAGGCCAACAGTAAGAAGCTGTCGAAGCCATAAGAAAACATAAAAAGAAAATAAATTTTTTCATGATAATATAATTTAAATTTAAACAACAATTTTCTCTTAAAATTTTTTTTACTATATCACAATATTATCATCTGTGCTAATTTAGAAAACACACTAATTTGATTAGTGTGTTTTCTAAATATTCTTATTTTGCATACGATGTGGCGTCCTCGAGATGAATAGATAGAAGTTTAGAGACACCTTCAGCGCTCATTGTTACTCCATACAGAACATTAGCACGTGACATGGTTTCGCGATTATGTGTGACAACTATAAGCTCGGAATACTTAGAAAGATTTTCCAACATATTTCCATATTTACGAGAATTTGCTTCATCAAGAGCAGCATCTGTCTCATCGAGGACTAGAAATGGTGGTGGATTAACTTGGGAAATAGCAAAAAGAAGAGCTATAGATGTTAGAGACCTCTCCCCTCCTGAGAGCATATGTAAATCTTTAACTTTCTTGTGCGGAAGGTTTATATTTATCTCAATACCTCGTTCAAAACCAATTTCATTTTCTTCATCGTCTTCTCCTTCTTCTTCATCAGATTCTTCATCTTCTATAGATTCATCATCTTTTTTAGGTCTCTTGTGTTCCATTGTTATTGAAAGAAAAGCTCCGCCACCCCCGAACATCAAAGCGAAAAATTCTTGAAATTGTTTATTTATTTTCTCTACTCCACTTTTAAATTCAGTGTCCAATTTATCTTTCAATTCTTGAATAAGAATGTGACAATCTTTAATACTTTTATTTAAATCATCAATTTCTTTGCTCAAAAAAGCGTCTCTCTCAGCCGTTTCTTCAAACTCTTTGACCACATCATTTCCACTACCACTTCCTGCATCTTCAATTTTAATCTTTATGCGTTCAATTTTTCGACGAAGTTCTTCTTGTGTTGTTCTGTTGATTTCTCCTTCAGCTTTTTCTTTCGCAAAATCAACTATTTCTCTTCCGATTAGGACTCCTGCCTCGGTTAGTTCCATTTCAAACGCATTTTTTATCATCGAAAGTTTTTCCTCTTCAAAGTTAAGTGAGTGCGAATTTGAAGTGACTTCATTTTTTTCTCGGAGAAGTTCATAAAGTATGCGCTCACTATCACGATATGAGGCTTGATTCTCAACTTCTTTTTGTTTTAATCCACCAATAACATCTTTGATTTCATTTTCCTCTTTTTGTATTTTTTCTATTTCGTTTAAAATCTCATCTTTTGATTTTTTTATTTCTTTATATTCAACATTATCTTCCAAAGAAACATTTTCTTCCTTTTTCGCATTTGTATTTTTATAAAATTCTTCTAAATGTAATTTAATATTTTTTAGAGCGTTAATTACACTCTGTAAATCTTCTATTTTAATAGCTTCATCTATTTTAGTAGATATATTATCTAGAAAAGCACGCCATTCAGATTCTTCTATTACCTTATTTTTTACTTCTTTGACATTAGAAAATTGATGTTCGAGACCTTCAATAATACCTTCTATACGCCCAAGTTTACGAACCAATTCATTCTTTGTATTTCTAATATTAGAAACTTTGTTTTCATTCTCCTCTATTTCCTTGGAGTAAATATCGTTAGGTTTATTCTCGTTATTTTGTTTTTGTAATTCTTCTATTTTGGTATCTAAAGTTGAACTTTTCTCATTTAATAACTTACGTGAATCTCTTAACTTTTTAGTTTCTTCATATATATATGTCCCCTCTTTTGATAAATATATTTTATAAAAATTGCGCAATTCTTCTCGCATCTCACGAGCCCTCTCTACTACCTGGACCTGTTTTTTTAAAAATGCTAAATGCGGAGCAATCTCACGACGGAGTGCTTGGACTTCTTTTATGTTCAGAAGTGTTTTTTCTAATTTTCTTTCTGATTCTTTAATTCTAAATTGGTAAACTCGTAAACCGAGTGCATCTTCTATCATAGAGCGACGTTCTTTATTTGAAGCATTAAGTACTCTGTCAGCTTCTCCCTGAGAAATAATATGATGTCCTGAACTTCCAATATTTACAGAAGCAAGTAAATCAACGATATCCTTGAGACGAACCTCTGTGTGATTAATAGAATATTTGTTCGAACCATCGGCAAAAACTTCTCGGCCGATTACTATCTCATCATAATCGAGGGACACTCCAAGTCCACTATTGGTAAAAGAGAAAATTTTATTTGTATTATCAAAAGTTATTAATACTTGAGCGCGATTTGAAGATGAAAGTCCTTTTGACCCTTTGAAAATAAGGTCAACTCCACCCTTACCACGAAGTGACTTCATAGATTGCTCTCCTAATACAAAACGTATTGCTTCAACAATATTTGATTTTCCAGAACCATTGGGTCCAACAATAGAAGTTATCGGCGTTGTAAAATTCACAACGCTTTTTTTACCAAATGATTTAAATCCTGTTAGCTCAATAGATTTGAGAGTCATTTTAATCTAGCCAATCTTTAACTTCTAATGCCTTATGAGCGGCCTCTTGTTCAGCTTCCTGTTTGGATTTACCTTTTCCTTCAGCAATTAATTCATCACCAAAAAAGATTCCAATAGTGAAATGTTTATCATGGTCAGGACCAGCTTCATGGAGAACTTTGTAAGATGGAGTCACGTTTAAATACTCTTGAGATTTTTCTTGAATCAAACTTTTATGGTCACGCCATAATTTCTTGGCAACAATTGCATCAATTTTTCCAAAAAGTGTTTTGGCAATAAAATCTTTTGCAACATCATAACCACGATCTAAATATACTGCCCCAACATATGCTTCATAAGTATTTGCGAGTATATAACCTCTGGCTTTCCCAATATCTTTAGATTCTCCTTTTGAAAGAAGTAAATATTCATTCATTCCAAGCGCCATAGCTACTTCTCCTATGATAATTGCATTTACAAGTGACGAGCGGTAAGCAGTCAAACTCCCCTCATCTTGGTCTCTATATTTATTATATAAATAATCAGTAACAATTAGCTCTAAAACTGCGTCTCCTAGAAATTCTAATCTCTCATTGTGAGATAGTTGTGACCCAGTATTCTCATTAATATAAGAACGATGAATAAACGCTTGTTCTAAAAGCTTTTTATCGTTAAAAATAATATTTGTCTTTTTTTCAAATTGTGAGAAATCAATCATAAGTTAGGTTCTAGGTTCGAGTTTCTAGTGGTTAGCAGGGTTTTTGAATTGTTAATTCTAGAACCTAGTCCCTAGAAACTAGCACCTAATTTTTTGTTAATATTTCTATGGCTTTAGTCAAAAGCGGAATCATATTATCATACATTTTTAAACTTGGAACTTCATCAAGTTTAAACCATTTTGCATCGTCTAGTCCTCCTGTTCCTTTTTCAAGGGTAAGATCCATATATTTTGATTCTCCTAAGAAAAAAACGACTTGCTTACGAATTTTCCCTTTTTCTGGATGACAAGCAACATACTCATTGCGACCTAATAATTCTTTGATTTTAATATCAACACCCATTTCTTCCTTTATTTCTCTGACTGCTCCTTGTTTTTCGTCTTCTCCTTCCTCTATACCTCCTTTTGAAAGAGTCCAGTAACCAAAAACATCATGAACAAAAGCAAAATATATATCACCTTCGTGACGTGCATAAACAACTGCTCCAGCCTTTTTCTCTATTGGAAATTTTGCTGGGTCAGTTTCAAAATGTTTATTCTTCTTACTAACTTCATCTTTACCAGGTTCCCCTATTTCTTTATACACTCCACCCAAAACTCCATTTATAAATTTACTAGAATTTTCTCCGCCAAAACTTTTAGCAAGCTCAATAGCCTCATTTATGGCCACTTTAGGTGGAACTTGAGTCCTATCACCAAACAAAAGCTCGTATAATCCAATACGAAGAATATTACGGTCAACTATTGATATTTTGTCTATAGGCCAATCAGGAGCTGCTTTTTCTATAATTTCATTAATAATTGCTTGTTTCTTTACCACGCCAAGAAAAAGAGAAGACATAAAATTTGAATCGTCTAGTCCTGGTCCAAACTCCTCTATATTACGTTCAAGCATTTCTTTAGGACTCATATCTTTCGAGACAGCAAAATCCCACTCGAAGAGGGTCTGAAGAACTATTGAACGTGAAAGGTGCCTGTTTGCCATAAATAAATTAGGTTTTAGGTTCTAGTTTCTAGTGGCTAGTAAGGTTTTTGAATTTTTTAATTCTAGAACCTAGTCCCTAGAGACTAGCACCTAATTTTTCTTCTTTTTAGCCTGCTTTTTTTCTACTTTTTTAACCACATCTAAAACCTTACGCCCATTATAATAACCACAATGTTTACAAACTATATGAGTCTCTTTCTTTTGCTCACAATTTGAACATGTAGTAAAAACAGACGCTTTAAGCGCATGATGCGATCGACGATTCCCGGTATGGGCTCGTGTATGTCTCATTCGTATTACCATATAAATAGTATACGGATTTTTGTCAAAAATGCAAATACTTGCCCCCACACCTATATTTTTTAGTTAAAACTCTAAAATAAATTTTCAAAATAGTTTGGGCTTGTATTTTTAGAAGATTAATTGTATTATTAAACCAATAGAAATTGTTATGGTTACCAGCCATAAGCTTGATGTAATCAAGACCCGAAATGGGCTAATCTATGAAAAATAATAAAAGTACAAAGTTGGGTGGAACCGCGAACTAGACTCGCCCCGACAAAAAGTGAATTTTCATTTTTTGTCGGGGCGATTTTAATTTACAAATATTTAATAAAAACAATTATATGGAAAACACAGAAAAATTAATGCAATTACGCCACTCTCTCGCCCATCTATTGGGAGCTTCTATATTGGAACTTTATCCAGGTTCAAAAATTACTTTAGGTCCGGCAGTCGATAATGGCTTCTATTATGACGTTGATGTGTCAGATAAAATCACCGATACTGACTTGGCTAAAATCGAGTCCAAAATGAAAGAAATAATGAAAACTTGGACTACTTTTGAAAAGAAAGTTTTAACTAAAGATGAAGCACTAGAAATGTTTGCCGGTAACGAATACAAAATAGAACTCATTAATGGCATTCTAGAAAAAGGAGAAGAAATAACAGTTTACTCTTCTGGAAAATTCGCCGACCTTTGTCGTGGAGGTCATATTGAAAATATAAAAGACATAAAAGAAGGCTCATTCAAGCTAGAACGTATCGCTGGAGCTTACTGGCGTGGAGATGAAAAAAATAAAATGCTTACTCGCATCTATGGATTGGCGTTTAATACAAAAGAAGAACTTGATGCATATATTTTCCAACAAGAGGAAGCTAAAAAACGTGACCACAGAAAAATTGGTAAAGAAATGGGATTATTTGTTTTTTCAGATTTAATTGGGCCAGGTCTTCCCCTTTGGACACCAAAAGGTACAATAATACGAGAACTTCTTAATGATTATATTTGGGATTTACGTAAAGTTAAAGGATATCAAAAAGTAACTATTCCTCATATTACAAAAAAGGAATTATATGAGACCTCAGGGCACTGGGCAAAATTTGCTAATGACTTATTTAAAATAAATACCAGAGAAGGTCATATTTATGCGATGAAACCAATGAATTGTCCTCACCACACTCAAATATTCGATTCGGAGCTTCATAGTTATAAGGATATGCCACAGCGTTATGCCGAGACAACGATGGTCTATCGAGATGAACAATCAGGAGAATTGTCCGGTCTTTCCCGAGTTCTATCAATTACTCAAGACGATTCCCATGTTTTCTGTCGTGAAAACCAAATTGAAAAAGAAGTTATGGATATTTGGGAAATTATCGAAACTTTTTATAATTCTTTCGGATTCAAACTACAATTACGATTATCCCGTCATGACCCTCTTCATATGGAAAAATATTTAGGTGGCAAGGAGGTTTGGGAAAAAGCCGAGGAATCACTAAAAAACCTAATGGAGAAAAAAGGGGCAACTTGGATAGACGGCCCTGGCGAAGCCGCATTTTACGGGCCCAAGATAGATTTTATCTCACATGATTCCATTGGTAGAGTTCTGCAAGTTGCAACAATCCAGCTCGATTTTAATATGCCAAAAAGCTTTGGGCTCACTTGTGTAAATGAGCGCGGAGAAAAAGAACAGGTTGTAATGATTCACTGTGCTGTTATGGGTTCTATTGAAAGATTTTTGTCTACTTTAATTGAACATCTGGCTGGAGTTTTTCCTCTTTGGCTCTCACCAGTCCAAGTTGTAGTCTTACCAATTTCTGAACACCAAAAAGAATATGCGGACTTTGTTTACAATAAAATAAAAGAATTTGGTATTCGTGTAGAGTTAGATGATTCAAATGAATCCCTCGGAAAAAGAATCCGTAATGCAAAGATGCAAAAAGTTCCTTATGTTATCGTTCTTGGAGATAAAGAAAAAGAAGGAGAAATAATTACTGTTGAAGGACGAACTGAAAAACTTGAAGGAATTACAACAGACACATTTATTGAGAGACTTAGAAGTGAAATAAAAAACAAAACACTTAATTAAAAGTCGAAATATTATAAATAATTTTGTAATAAATATTTTATGAAAAGTATGTGTCAGTCATGTGGAATGCCTCTCTCAAAAGACCCTGTTGGTGGAGGTACAAACACTGATGGTTCTATCTCAACGGAATATTGTTCATACTGTTATAAAGATGGTAGCTTCTATGATAATGAGACCGATGTGAAATCATATCAAAAGAGAGTGATGGATATAATGGCTTCAAAAGGAATGTGGAAACCTGTCGCTTGGCTTTTAACAAGAGGAATTCCAAATCTTAAACGCTGGAAAAAATAATTCCACAAAAAAAACATTCCAACATTCTTAAGAATGTTGGAATGTTTTTTTTGTCTTATTTAATTTTGTAATAGTCTCTTATACAATGTTCTTCATCTAAAACAAGTGCCATATTCAGTGCCTCACTTGGAGTTACCCAAACAAATTCTTTGTGTTCCCCTTTTGATATCACAATATCTGGAGATTGATTTAACTTTAAACTAAAATAGTGGTAAAAAAAATTATAACCTAGATGAGAAACATAGAAAGTTTTATGGAAATTTAAATCTTTTTTATCTATATGTATTCCGGTTTCTTCTCCTAATTCACGTATTACTGCTTCGGTTATACCTTTATCTTTTTTATCAACTTTACCAGCAGGTATACCCCACTTATTCTTCATAATTTTATTATCATTGTATTGAAGCAATAATATTTTTCCATTATACAAAATATGGCACCCGACAACTTCCATGTCTGGAATAAAATCCTTTGGTTGTTCATCGTAGACCATAGTTAGATATCTAGATTTGCCATCTTAGCATTTGATTGAATGAAAGTTTTTCGTGGTGGGACTTCACTTCCCATCAACATTTCAAATACTTTGTTCGCCATCTCGGCGTCATTAATTGCAACTTGTTTAAGAACTCTCTTTTCTGGATCCATAGTTGTCTCCCAGAGTTCCTCAGCATTCATTTCTCCCAAACCTTTATATCTTTGAACGTGAATTTTTGGTGTTCCTCTTTTATTCTTAGTTTCTGTTTCCTCTTCTTCAGGCTCTTCTATTATTTCACCCTGTTCATTTACTTCTTCAGCTAATAATTCCTCAAGTGAAGGAGCATCCTTACCGAGCAACTTATCTCTTTCTTCGTCTGAGTAAGCGTACATTATTTCTTTGCCTTTTTTAATTTTGAAAAGTGGTGGTTGAGCAATATAAATATATCCTGCATCAATTATTGGTCGGAAATATCTGTACATGAGAGTTAAAATAAGAGTACGTATGTGTGCTCCGTCTACGTCGGCATCTGTCGCTATAATTATTTTATGATAACGCATTTTTTCTAAATCAAAAGTATCACCGATTGAAGTCCCCATTGCAATAACTAAATTTTTTATCTGTTCCGAGCCGAGCATTCTATCGAGACGGGCGCGTTCAACATTTAAAATCTTTCCACGAAGAGGAAGTATGGCTTGAGTTTTTCTATCCCTACCCATTTTAGCTGTACCACCAGCGGAATCTCCCTCCACAATAAATAGCTCAGCAGATGATGCATCTTTTACTTGGCAATCGGCAAGTTTACCTGGTAGAGTCATTCCTTCAAGTGCTCCTTTTCGTAATACTGAATCTTTAGCTGCTTTAGCAGCCTTACGAGCGCGGAGAGCAAGAAGTGACTTACTGATAATGGATTTTGCTTCATCTGGATTCTCCTCGAGAAATGCAGCGAAAGCATCTCCAAAGACCGTAGCCACGGCTCCTTGAGCTTCAGTAGAGCCTAATTTAGCCTTAGTTTGCCCTTCAAACTGAATTTCACGGAGTTTAACTGAAATTACTGCAGTTAAGCCTTCAAGAACATCATCACCAGTAAAACCACCATCTTGTTCTTTTATTAGGTTATTCTTTTTACCATAGGTATTTAAGATACGAGTAAGAGCAGTTTTAAAACCAGTAACATGTGTGCCTCCTTCACCTGTATAAATATTATTAGCAAAAGGTAATATATCAAAATTAATATCATCTACATATTGAAGAGCAATTTCTACTCCAACATTATCTAATTCCTTTTCTACATAAAATACCGTGGAATGTATTGGTTTCTCATTTTTATTATAAAATTTTACTAAAGATATTAACCCTCCTTCAAAATAATAAGTTGTAGATGGTATCTCAAGTTCAAGTTCTCTAAACCAAAAAATATCATTAAAATCTTTTTTACCTTTTCCACCTGTTAGTGGGTCCCATTCTCGGGCATCGAGTATATCTATACGTAAACCTTTAACTAAATAAGCTTGTTGACGCAAATGATTTAAGACTGTTTCTAAATCAAATTTTACTTGTTTAAATATTTCTTCATCTGGAGTAAAAGAAATAATTGTTCCGTGAAGTTTAGACGAACCAATTTTTTTAACAAGAGCTTTACGCTTGCCTTGAGAGTATTCCTGAACATATTTTCCTCCATCTGTATGAACGATAGCCTGAGTATAAATCGAAAGTGCATTTACCACAGATGCTCCGACACCATGAAGTCCACCTGATACTTTATAACCACTGTCTTCACCTCCGAACTTTCCACCTGCGTGAAGAGTTGTCATAACTGTCTCTAAAGCTGAAACTTTTGTTTTAGGATGAATTCCTACAGGAATACCTCGCCCATTATCAACAACACGAACTGAGTTATCTGGCAAAAGAACTACTTCTATGCTGTCACAAAATCCACCCATAGCTTCATCTCGAGAGTTATCAAAAATTTCCCAAATCAAGTGATGTAATCCATCAATCCCAGTGGAGCCTATATACATTCCAGGACGACGTCTAACAGGCTCAAGTCCTTCGAGAACTGATATTTGTTCTGCCCCGTATTTTACTTCTTTTTTATCCTTCTTTTTGTCTTCTTTTTTCGCCATCCCGTTAGAAGTAGAGAATCATTAGATTCTCGTACATAATTTAAATAATAAAATGAAAAATTAACTGATATTTCAATATAATCCCGTTCTCTATAACAACATATATGACTTCTAACGGGACTAGTAATATAATCTAAAATACCCTACAAAAACTGGGTAAATTACTCTCTTATTATATCAAAAAACTCCCCAAAATGCTAATTCATTTTGGGGAGTTTTATCCTTATAAATCAAGGATATTTTCACCCTATATTATTTTAATTCTCAATATCTTTTATGTTTTCTAAAATCTCTTTTTCTGATTTCTTAATGTCTTCTTTAAAGTCTACAAGAGTTGTTGTTTCCCCTTCATTTAATTTTTCACCTTCCTTTAATTTTGACGACACAATTGCTTCTTTATTTATATCTTTTTTTAAAGTTTCAAAATCCGCGTTAATCACATTTTCAGTGTCTACTAATTTCTTTTTCAAAACTACTTTATATTTTTTAATTCGATAATATGCATACAAGACGATAAATATGAAGAGTATTATAAGCGCAATAAATGGTATCAATAAAATAATATAGTTACTAAATAGCGTTATAAAGAAATTAAATTTCTTTACTTGGTTTAATACCTGAATTGGATCCATATAACCACTTGTAACCCCATTTACTGCTTGAGAACGAGCAGTAATAGAATAAACCCCTACAGGCATTTTATCTTTAGGAACAAAAACAAATTCCCCATCACTGTTTGTCGGAACATGACTTAATATAATTGCTCCAGTTGCAACATTTGTTATTGTTAATTCAATATCAACATTAGGGTCTGCTATTCCTTTTAAGACCATTAAATCGTCTACATACAAACTTTTAGGATAATACGTAATTGCTGGTACTTTCAAGAATGTCGTGTAAAAATTTAAGAAACCGCTTAACTGGTTTGAATTCATATCAACTGCCATAACTTTTATTACATGCATACCATTTGATAGTTGAGGTGATTGATACACGTGTGTTCCATCATCAGTCCATATAATTGTTGGCATCGAATCAATTTGAATCGAATACGTATTATCAGAGACTAGTTGTGGTGGAGTAATTAAAAATTTACTTGGGGCATATTTTGAAATATTATTTTTTACTTCAGAGATAACAATAGTTGTATCTTTAATAATTGTTGATCCTTCATCTTTCTCAATTACTTTTTCAGCAGCAGGAGAAATTTTTAATATACTTGTTCCTTTATTATTTAATACTTCCGTTCCATTTCCATCGTTTGCTAATACAGAAGCTGTGTTAAAGCTAATGTTCGCTGTACCCACAGCTTTTGCTCTAAATACGAGAGTAACAGCATTACCTGAATTCCCCGAGTAACCATTCAAAATAACTCCTCCAAAATTTGCTACACCATTTACATTTGAAAAAGATGGTTCTTCTGCCCATAAATTTAAGATTGTCCCCGTTTTAGAGATAGAAGAAAGAGATAAAACATCAGTTGGATATTTTATATTTGCAGCAATCGCATTCACCGACTTTGATTCTGCGCTAATATAAACTTTTACATTTATAGTATCCCCGACTCTATAGTTACCTGTTGACGGAGAAAAACCTATAGTAGCGCCACTTATATTATGTAAAGGAAAAATAAATAAAATTAATCCTAAAAAGAAAAAAAAGTTAGTCTGTTTTTTTATATTTTTCATATACTTTTTTAATGATAAATACCAATATAATCAGAAAGACAATTACTATTGAAACATTTTGAACTGAATATAAATTGTATGGCAATGGATCAATGTTTATCGCAATACCAGAACCTGAATAGTTTATTGCCTGTAATGTAATTATACTATGACGAGTCTGATCTCCCAATAGGTATGGGCTCTCAATTTTTTTCCAAGACCTCTTACCTTCTTTTATTAAAACTTCTTTTATCCCTGTTTGTCTATCCTTTGCATCAAAAATTAAGACATACTGATTATTAAATAAATTTGGATAACGTGTTATATAAGCAGAAAGTTCAGGCGTAACATCGTTATCAGTTTTATATAATATTTTTTTTGAATAATTTTGAACAGAAAGTTTTACGCTTGATGGTTCAATATTATCAATTGTTCCCAACCCATCATTTAATGTTGTATAAAACTGAGATGACGTGACTTCAGGATTCCCTTCTTTGGTTGGTTCAAAAACTAGACGAACTACTAATCCAGGAAGTTTTTTATTTTGTTCAAAGGGATTAATTACTCCACTAAAACCATTCGGAATGATACCAGAAAAATTTATATTATTCCCTTTTATTTCAGGCTTTTCTACCCAGAGACTAACCATTGATTGTCCTTCTTCTGCTCGCACAAAAGAAAGAATATCACTTGGAAAAACAATGGAACCTTCAACCCCATTTATTACTTTCCCTTCTGTATCAAGCATTATATCAACATAAAATTGTTCACCGATACCCAAAATGTCATTTGATGGTTTGACCAAAAGGATCGAGGCATTTACTTGATGTCCGATAAAAAAAGTGATCGCAAAGATTATAGAAATAATTTTTTTATATTTATTATTCATAAGTATTACCCGGTCCAATTAAATGCTATTATACTAAAGTCGACTAATGTAACATGTCCGTCTCCACTTAAATCAACTTTTTTAGGAAAGGTTGATTTTTTATACCAGTGAGCCATTATAGAGAAATCAACCAAATTTACTTTATTATCACAGTTTAAATCTCCCCTCAATGTTCCACAATAATTTTTATCACTTTTTAATTTTGAAACATCTCCAACAATAAAAGGTAACTCAATACTAACAGCGCGAACATCTTGGTCTAACAATGTTTTTGACTTAACATTATGGTCTCCATATTCTAGAGGAGTTGTATTCATACTGTAAGCATATAAACCAGTAGGTCCAGTTGTTGTTGCTTTTAGAATTTCTACATTAGAATGAAAAACAATATTTACATTTGTATTTGGAATTGTTTGTCCAAAAACTAAAAGATTATCACCTCTTTTTACTTCTGATTTATCAATATCTATTGTTGGAGAAAGAAAAATGCCTCCGATATTTACAGTTGTCCCTTCTGTAATAAAGACAGGGAAGGTAAAAGAAAGAGATTTAATACCATTTGTATCTTCACCAAAAACACTAAAATTATAAACCCCAGTATTTAAGCCCTGATTAATAGAAGCAGAAAAACCAGCTTGGTTATCTGCTATAGTTGTTACAGCCACAATACCGTTTTTTAAAATAGTTACTTTTGACGAAGGATAAGCAAGTCCAGAAAAATTAACAATTGTGGGTAGAGAAATTCCTCCACCTCCTCCACCTCCTCCACCACTAGGTGCATTTACTTGAGCTGAAATAACAACATTATCGGTAATTATAACATCAATTGCAGTAGCCATAAATGGCGTAAAAAAAAACGTGACTATTAAAAAACAAGAAATGTTTTTTAGAATGGAAATTTTACACATGGCTATCACCTTCTGGTATTTTCACAGTAGAATGAGCCTTTTTAATTATATAGTTATTATATCGCCCGATTAATTTCTTCCCTATGAATAACACGATTATGAACAATACTATTAAGCAAATGAGTAATTGCCATGGAAAAACAAAGAAGAATGTAGATTTTTTAACATTTTGTTCAAGCGAGCCATATGTCAAATCCAAAGTCGCTGAAAATAAACCAACAGCAAAATTTTTCCATTGATAAATCGCTTGGTGGAAGAAATTCTTAACTACCCCAGTCACAACTAGTGCATCTTTTGGTTCTGTATATTTAACCCAATCGACATTAAACTTACGAGTACTATTCGGTAGAATATTTCCATTGACTGGGTTAGCATTGAGTTTTTTAGTTGGAATAAAGGCAAAACTTCGAAGCTTTATATCACCTATTGGTTTAACACGGTCACCACCAGTATTTTGGAATCGATAAGTAAACGACACAGGTAAACTGTTGTACCAGAATTTATCATTGATAGTTGAAAAATCAAGTAACCCTCCTCCTTCTTTTACTGCTCCATTAACAGTCAACAAAACTAGTAATCCTGTTTTAGCACTAACTGCAAGTTGTTTTCCTTCAGCATTATTTTCCGGTGATGTTCCCCAAAAAATAACACCAAAATGTCCACCCGCTTCAGCATTTTCTGGAATTTTTACCGAAAAAGGAATAGTTTTTTGTTCTCCCGTTGAAAGATCAACTGACGGCTCGGTTGTTATCCAAGTACCTATATCATCTTTGGGTTCTACAAACGAAGCACTTCCTGTTTCTCCTTGAGCTTCAAAATTGGCATAAGAAGAATAATATGTGACAGAAACACCATCTTCATTTATAATTGTCATTTCTCTAGTTACTGTCTCTCCTGGATTACCTTGTATCTCATAGCGAACAGGTGTAATCGTCATTGCAAGAACTGGAGTATAGTAGCCAAAAATTATCAAAGCTATGACTGAGGTAAAGTAGAAGAGTATTTTTTTTGTTTTTATCATAGAGAAATGAAAGAGTGTAATTAAAAATTAAAAACTAGCCGTCGCAATAAATGTTAATGTGTCAGTGTAATCGGTATGAGTAGGTGTTGAACCTGAAATTTCAGCATTCGCTATTATTTCAGCATGTCCAGTAGAGATAGGAGCAGTGGATGTCAATATGTCAGTGGCGGTAGTTGTAAGTCCTTTCACATCATTTGTTCCCCCGTTAGCGACACAGGTACCTACAGCATAAGTTCCAGCTGCTTTAGCCCAACCCGCAAGACCATTAGATGAAACACATAGACCATAGTTAGCTGTTCCAGCCACCATGGTAGCTGCTGCATTAGGAATCTTGTCAGCAGGAACAGAAGTGGAAACAAGACCATTGGCACCGTTTGCATTTCTGATTGTAACATTCATTCCTCCTGAAGCATTCGTAGCACCATCGGCAAATATTATATTAACTCCTGCAGTTGTACCAGAACTCTTTACAGTTGAAGAAGATAATGTACCAAAAGCTACTGTATATGTTGGACCATTTTCTCCGGCAGTAGTTCCTGTATCCAAATCAAAAGATAGGGTTTGGTTAACTGTAGCTGTAATTGAAACTTGATCATCATCTATAATATCTACACTGATAGTCCCAGTATCACCAAAACTTCCAGCAATAACGATATTGTCATCATCGTCCAAAGCTCCATTGGTAATCTGATGTGTTCCTGGACCTGAACCTGTTGTATTAGTTGCATTCAATCCAGCTTTTATACGAATACATCGTCCAGCCGTAAGAGTAGCCGAAACACCACCCGATGTAATAGTTACAACTTGACCAGCACCGACAATGTTAAATTGCGAAGTTGTAGCACCGGAAGTAACAACGGATTTTTCGGTGAAAGTTGCAGATGAACAAACTCCTGTTGAACCTTCAGCAAGGTCAAAATCCGCCCCAACCATTGAACCTATACCAGTAAAGTCAGATGAAAAAGTAAGAGTCATATTCTGAGTAGAAGCTAGCCCTGTCGGAGTCACAAAAAGGAATGTATGGTCGGAAGCTGTATTTTGCTTTATTCTCGATAGTGTATCAGAGGCTGACGAAATTGACACTGCCATTGCAATAGAAGGACTTAAAACTAAAATTCCCGATGTCATTAAAATGAGAGCGACTGTGACTATGGAGCTAATAAATTTTTTAATCATATTTTAAAAAGTTAATAATAAAACAACTTTTAATAGCTAGCAGTTGCAACAAATGTTAATGTGTCGGCGTAATCCGTATGAGCAGGAGTAGCACCTGAAATTGCAGCATTGACTTGTATTTGGGCATGACCAGTAGAGAATGGGGTAGCAAAAGTCAATATGTCTGCACCTGTAGTTGAAAGTCCAACAATAGTATTTGTTGCTCCGTCAACAGTACAAGTTGTATTATATGCTGTTGCTCGTGACCAACCTGTAATGGTTGCCGAATCTACACATAGACCATAGTTTGGTGTTCCTGCTGCCATTGTTCCATTTGTACTACCAATATAATCAGTTCCAACAGATGTAGATTTTAGTCCTTGGTTTCCATTTGCATTTCTGACTGTAACATTCATTCCTCCTGAAGCATTCGTCCCTCCGTCAGCGAAGATTTGTTTAATAGTTGAAGTATTAGAACGAGTCACAGAACCTGCACTTAATATACCAAGAGGAACTATGTATGGAGTACCATTCTCTCCGACTGTATATCCAACATCCAAATCAAAAGATAAAGTTTGAGAGACATCTGCGGTAACCGTAACTTGATCACCATCATCTATTTCAACGAGAATTAATCCAGCGTCGCCGAATGAACCTGCAATAGTTATAGTATCGGCTGAACCAGTTGCACCGTTTGTTATTCTTATTGTTCCTGGACCTGAACCAGTGACATCGGTAGCGTTCGCACCAATTCTAATACGCATACATCGTCCTGCCGTAATTGGAGTTGCGGAAGCACCAGCAGTAATAGTTACAGTTTGTGAAGATCCAGCCGCATTAAATTGTGAAGCGCCTGTCCCCATACTTCTTTCTGTAAATGATGAAGTAGCACAAGAAGTAGTGGAACCTTCTGCAACGTCAACATCGGCTACAACCACACTGCCAACTCCTGTAAAACCAGCCGAGAAAACAAGGGTCATATTGGTACTAACTGCCATCCCTGTCGGAGTGACAAATTTTATTTCATGATTAGAAAGTGTAGAAGCCCTCTGTCGACTTAATGTATCTGTAGCAGTCGTCACTGTGGCTGCCATAGCAACATTTGGATTTAAAACCAAAATCCCCGATGTCATCATAATAAGACCGAAGGCAACTATAGAGCTTATAAATTTTTTAATCATATTATAAAAAAAATTATTAATAAAGAAACAAATTAAATATCTATAAAAACAATCAATTACCCCGCGGCAAGCCGACGGGGTATGACCGGAGGCATGAGTTAGAGTAACTTAAGTTGATAATTTGTCGACATTGTCTTTCCTTGGTTTGAAACATATCGTTCGACTGATTTCCAGTCT